>OLSC01001898.1_pt1 | contig 16700 bp, 10 predicted proteins | sample 1672881 | NCBI WGS metagenome assembly OLSC01 (sample SAMEA3136733, study PRJEB25190) | human gut metagenome | biome: human gut; feature: human-associated habitat; material: faeces | place: Austria | collected 2013
GAGGGTGGAAACCGCAGGTGTCTACCCTCTTGTGCGCCCGCGCGGCGTCAGCGCAAATCCCCGCTGAGGTTCAGCGAGAACCTTCTGCCCGTTAGGGGCGAATACGCTTACGAGGTTCGTGTCCCCAGGTCAATCGGTGCAGAGAGAAAAAACACCCGAGGCATTAAAAATGCTTCGGGTGTTACATTTTTGTCCGTGACGCGGGACTGGATGATTCCATTTTTATATGTTTCCTTTCAAAAACAGGTATAAAAAAACCACGCGGCTGCTGTTTCTCTGCAAGCCCTGCGTGGAACCGATCAAAAAGTGCGGTTACTTTTCGCTCTGCGTCTTATGGTCATCACCAAAGATCAGATCGTCGATGTCCGGACGGTCGGGCTTCTGCGGAATAGAAAGTCTTCTCATAATGTCATGCCTCCTTGCTAATATACTCTATATATTATTATAGCATGTTATTCTAAAATTGCAAATTAAATTCCTGTAAAGTTACACAAATTTCACAAAAGATAAGGGGCGGCTAACGATGAGCCGTCCCTTCTTTTGCCATTTCGTATGTAGTGCTTAGCGGCCGAAGTAGCTGAAGTGCATGTAGTCGCGCTTGCTGTGCCAGCCGTTGCCGCCCCAGGTGAAGCCGTACTTGGTGAAGGCATTGTAAACATCGCCGCCCTCGGGGATGGAGTACGGATCAATATACGGCGTCCAGTGGGTGCCGCAGGTCGGAGACAGAGAACCGTCCGAGTTGATGGTAGCTTCCATGTTCTCGTCCGGGTTGATATCAACTGCGGTGCCCTGCGAGTGCTCGCCGGTGCGCCACGAGTAGCAGCCTACATCGTAGATCGGGAACTTCTCGGAGCCGTTGAAGATCTCCTCAAAGATGGCCTGATAGATGGAAGCCAGCGAAGCGTTTACCTGCAGGTAAGCCTTGGAGGCCACCTTGGTGCCGTCGGACTGCAGATGCCATACCGGAACCACGATCTCGACCATGTGAGCCTCAGCCTCAGCTGCGGACTGGTACTTGCCGTTGCCTGCGCCGTAAACGTAGGTCATCTTCTCAGCCTCGGTCTGCGGCAGACCGGTGATAGTGGTTGCGGCGGAGGCGGAAGAACCGGCGGTGGTCGGCAGGTTAGCGGAGCCGTCAACCGCTGCAATCGGCGTCTTATCCGGCTTGAAGGCGGTGCAGAAGCGGTTTGCCATGATCAGCGCCTGCTCACGGGTGGTGGTGCCGGACGGGGCCAGAATGGTGGTGTCCGTGCTGGTATCGGTGATGCCGTTGATGACCGAATGATCGACCATGGTAACGACCGGCTGCATTGCGTAATCGCTGATCATGCTTACATCGGGGTAATCCTCGATGCAGGCATCACCGGCGATCTCGGTTGCTTCGATATCGGCAGCGGCGAGGATGTTGTCGAGTATGGTGCACATTTCTTCGCGGCTGATCTTGGCATCCGGATCAAAGTTGCCGTTGGTGCGGCCTTTTATAATGCCGAGCAGGTAAGCTGCGGTGACATTGGGGTCCGAGCAGTCCTCGAACGGCTTTTTGCCCGAAACATAGACAGCCTTGCCGCTGACAGCCTTGTAGGCGTTCAGCGCAACGGCACAGAACTCTGCGCGGGTGATAGAGCCGGAAGCGGCACTGTTGGACAGGGACGAAGGTGCCAGACCGGCATTCTGCGCAGCGGCAACGCCTTCCTGCGCCCAGCTGGACACATCGGATAATGCTCCCGCGCTCGGCATGAGCATTGCGGCAGTCAGCGCAAGCATACCGGCGCGGCGAGCGATAGGATGAGACATTGAATTTTCCTCCTGACTGGTTGTTGGTTTGCCGATAAAACAAACCAGTATGTCAATAAATGGTCGAATTTAGATGAAATTACAGTAATTGTAAATTTATACACATAGTCCACAGACTTTTCCACAAGCTGTCAAGAACCCGCGGCTCTGTCGAGTGAACGGTACTGCAGAACCTCGGCGAGATGCTCAGCCTCGATGACGCTGCTGTCTGCCAGGTCGGCGATCGTGCGGGCAACACGCAGTACGCGGTCATGCGCACGGGCGGTCAGCCCCAGTCGCTGAAATGCGGCCGCAAACATACGAGACGCATCCGCGCTCAGCGGGCAGTGCTCGGCAAGCTGCGGCGGCGGAATCGCGGCGTTGCACACGTCGGCGCCCTGTCGGGCATACTGCCGCTCGCGCGCGGCGAGCACGCGGGCACGGATGTCGGCGGAGTGTTCCTCACTGGCCTGACCTCGTGCGGCAAGCGCGGCGTATTCAACCGGCTGCACAGCAACCTGCAGGTCGATTCGGTCGAGCAGCGGACCGGACAGACGGTGCAGATACTGCTGAACGGCAGCCTTGGTGCAGGTGCAGCGTTCCGTGCCGTACCAGCCGCATTTGCAGGGATTCATCGCGGCAATGAGCTGAAACCGTGCCGGATACGTCACCTGACCGGCGACACGCGAGATGGTAACTCTGCCGTCCTCAAGCGGCTGGCGCAGGGTTTCGAGCACATCGCGGCGGAATTCCGGAAATTCATCCAGAAACAGCACACCGCGGTGCGCGAGCGTGATCTCGCCGGGGACGGGCAGCCGCCCTGCGGCACCCGAACCGCCAGCCATCGCGTTGGCCGAGGAATTATGATGCGGTGCACGGAACGGCCGTTCGGCACGCTCGACTGCCTCCTGTCCTCTGCCGATGGCGGACCAGACACGGATAACCTCCAGCCGTTCGCTGTCGGACAGCGGCGGCAGGATGGTGGAAAAGCGCTTTGCAGCCATGCTCTTGCCCGAACCGGGCGGTCCGGAAAGAAGCACGTTGTGTCCGCCTGCAGCCGCGATCTCGAGCGCGCGTTTGACCGCGTGCTGACCGAGCACATGCGCAAAATCTAGCGCATCGTCCTGCGGTTCGGGTCTGGGCGGAGGAGCGCACGGCGTGAGCAGCTTTCTGCCGTTCAAATGTCCGAGCAGCTCATTTAATGTACGGATCGGAAACACCGTCACACCGGAAGCATAGGATGCTTCAGCGGCATTCATCGCGGGAACGAACACGGTTTTGAAACCGGCATCACGCGCGGCAAGCGCCATGGAAAGCGCACCGCAGACAGGCCGCAGCTCTCCGGTGAGGGAAAGCTCGCCGAAGAAGAGAGCGTTGTCGGGCGGTGCATCAATCTCGCCCGCTGCCGCCAGAATGGAAAGCAGAATGGGCAGATCGTATGCTGTTCCTGCCTTTTTTGTGTCGGCAGGTGCGAGGTTGACGGTCAGTCGGGACACGGGCCAGTCAAAGGCGCAGGCCTTTGCGGCGGCACGGACGCGCTCTCCGGCTTCGGATACCGCGCCGGTCGGCAGACCGACGACATCCAGTCGGGGAAGACCGCCGGAGAGGAAGCACTCGACGGTGACAATGTAGCCGTCAATGCCGCTCAGTCCTGCGGAGAATACGCGAGATACCATGCCGATCCCTCCGATACTTATGGCATAACCATATAACTATACATCTAATACTATACTATGTGTCATCAGATTACGCAATAAAAAACACGGAAAAAACACAGAAACTCCATGATAAAAAGTTTGCATGCGTTTCATAATATGAAATATCTTATCAAAATTTGAAAAATAGTGCGGAAAATAGTACATTTACTGTTTACAACTTTGTGCGTGAGTGCTACAATGAAGGGGCAGGTAAGGCTTAGTTTAGGTTAAAATACACCAAAACGAGGGCTTTTAATTCCGATTGAGAATTATAATTTTTTATAGGAGGACATCAACATGGCAAGAAAGATGAAGTCCATGGACGGCAACACTGCGGCCGCGCACGTATCGTACGCGTTTACCGAAGTTGCGGGTATCTATCCGATCACCCCGTCCAGCCCCATGGCAGACAGCGTTGACCAGTGGGCTGCCGCAGGTCAGAAGAACATTTTCGGTACTACCGTTAAGGTAATCGAAATGCAGTCCGAGGCAGGTGCGGCGGGTACCGTACACGGCTCTCTGGCAGCAGGCGCACTGACCACCACCTACACTGCTTCTCAGGGTCTTCTGCTGATGATCCCGAATATGTACAAGATCGCAGGCGAGCTGCTTCCGTGTGTATTCCACGTTTCCGCTCGTACCGTTGCATCTCATGCACTGAACATCTTCGGTGACCATTCCGACGTTATGGCTTGCCGCCAGACCGGTTTCGCTATGCTGGCTGAGACCAACCCGCAGGAGGTTATGGACCTTTCTGCAGTAGCACATCTGGCTACCATCAAGTCCCGCGTTCCGTTCATCAACTTCTTCGACGGCTTCCGTACCTCCCACGAGATCCAGAAGATCCAGGTTTGGGATTACGAGGATCTGAAGGAAATGTGCGACATGGATGCTGTTGAAGCATTCCGCAAGCGCGCACTGAACCCGGAGCACGCTATGATGCGCGGCTCTCACGAGAACGGCGACGTATTCTTCCAGCACCGCGAGGCTGCCAACAAGTACTACGAAGCTGTTCCGGGCATCGTTGAGGAGTACATGGGCAAGGTAAATGCCAAGCTCGGCACCAACTACCAGCTGTTCAACTACTACGGCGCTGCTGACGCTGACCGCGTTATCATCGCTATGGGCTCCATCTGCGACGTTGCAGAGGAAGTTATCGATTACCTGAACGCACACGGCGAGAAGGTCGGCCTGGTTAAGGTTCGTCTGTACCGTCCGTTCCGTGCTGACAAGCTGATCGCAGCTATCCCGGAGACCGCTAAGAAGATCGCAGTCCTCGACCGCACCAAGGAGCCGGGCTCCCAGGGCGAGCCGCTTTACATGGACGTTGTTACCGCTCTGGCTGATGCAGGCATCACCGATAAGGTAGTAATCGGCGGCCGTTACGGTCTGGGTTCCAAGGATACGCCCCCGTCCTCCGTATTCGCTGTATACGAGGAGCTGGCTAAGGCAGAGCCGAAGAAGATGTTCACCCTGGGCATCAACGACGACGTTACCTACCTCTCCCTCGAGGAGAAGCCGGCACCGAACACCGCAGCAGAAGGCACGACCGAGTGCAAGTTCTGGGGTCTCGGCGGCGACGGTACCGTTGGTGCGAACAAGAACTCCATCAAGATCATCGGCGACCACACCGACAAGTTCGTACAGGCTTACTTCCAGTACGACTCCAAGAAGACCGGCGGCGTAACCGTTTCGCATCTGCGTTTTGGCGACAAGCCGATCCGTTCTCCTTACTACATCAACAAGGCTGACTTCGTAGCATGCCACAACCCGTCCTACATCACCAAGCACTTCCCGATCGTGCGTGACGTTAAGCCGGGCGGCGTATTCCTCATCAACTGCCAGTGGTCTCCGGAAGAGCTGAGCAAGCATCTGGCAGCTTCCGAGAAGCGCTACATCGCTAAGAACAACGTTCAGCTTTACACCATCAACGCAATCGACCTCGCTATCGAGATCGGCATGGGCAAGCGCACCAACACTATTCTGCAGTCTGCATTCTTCGCACTGGCTAAGGTAATGCCGAGCGAGCAGGCTATCCAGTTCATGAAGGATGCTGCTACCAAGTCCTACCTGAAGAAGGGCCAGGACATCGTTGATATGAACCACAAGGCTATCGACATCGGCGCTACCGCATACCAGAAGATCGACGTACCGGCTGACTGGGCTGACGCACAGGACGAGGCTGATACCCGCGAGCTGCAGGGCCGTCCGGAAGTTGTCAAGATGGTCAAGGACGTTATGGAGCCGATCGGCCGCATGGACGGCGACTCCCTGCCGGTATCCGCATTCGCAGGCGAGCATGTTGACGGCTCCTTCGAGCACGGCGCAGCTGCTTACGAGAAGCGCGGCGTAGCAGTTACCGTTCCGCAGTGGAACGAGGCTACCTGTGTTCAGTGTAACCAGTGTGCTTACGTCTGCCCGCACGCTACCATTCGTCCGTTTGCACTGACCGAAGAAGAGGCTGCTGCTGCACCGGCTTCCACCAAGCTGGTTGACATCAAGGCAGGCAAGGGCAAGGGCGTTTACAAGTACACCATGGCTGTATCTCCGCTGGACTGCATGGGCTGCGGCGTATGTATCGGCGTCTGCCCGACCAAGTCCCTCAAGATGGTACCGCAGGCAGAGGAAGCTGCTCAGCAGGATGCATTCGATTACTGCGTAGCAAAGGTTTCCGAGAAGGCCGACATGATCTCCACGAACTCCGTAAAGGATTCGCAGTTCAAGAAGCCGCTGCTTGAGTTCTCCGGTTCCTGCGCAGGCTGTGCAGAGACCTCTTACGCCCGCCTGATCACTCAGGTTTGCGGCGATCGTATGTACATCTCCAACGCTACTGGCTGTTCGTCCATTTGGGGCGGCCCGGCTGCTACCTCCCCGTACACCGTTGATGCAAACGGCCACGGTCCGGCATGGGCTAACTCCCTGTTCGAGGATAACGCAGAGCACGGCCTTGGCATGTACTATGGCCAGGAAGCTCTCCGTGAGCGCCTGATCTCCAAGCTGGAAGTTATGGCTGGCTCCGAGAAGGCTACCGACAGCTTCAAGAACGCTGTTAACAGCTTCATGGATACCAAGGACAACGGCGCTGCTAACGCTGAGCCGGCAAAGGCACTGGTTGCAGAGCTCGAAAAGGGCGCAGCAGCAGGCTGCCCGGACTGCAAGGATGTTCTGGCTCACAAGGAATACCTCGCTAAGAAGTCCGTTTGGATCTTCGGCGGCGACGGCTGGGCATACGATATCGGCTTCGGCGGTCTGGATCACGTTCTGGCATCCGGCAAGGACGTAAACGTTATGGTATTCGATACCGAGGTTTACTCCAACACCGGCGGACAGGCTTCCAAGGCTACCAACATCGGCGCTGTTGCACAGTTCGCAGCTTCCGGTAAGACCACCAAGAAGAAGAGCCTTGCTGAGATCGCTATGAGCTACGGCTACGTTTACGTTGCACAGGTAGCTATGGGCGCTAACCCGGCTCAGACCCTGAAGGCCATCGCTGAGGCTGAGGCTTATCCGGGCCCGTCGCTGGTAATCGGCTATGCTCCGTGTGAGATGCACTCCATCAAGGGCGGCATGACCAACTGCCAGGCTGAGATGAAGAAGGCTGTTGACTGCGGTTACTGGAACCTGTTCCGCTTCAACCCGCAGCTGGCTGACGAGGGCAAGAACCCGTTCATTCTGGAGTCCAAGGAACCCAAGACCGAGGATTACCGCAAGTTCATGATGGGCGAGGCTCGTTACTCCGCACTGACCCGTTCGTTCCCGGATCGTGCAGAGGGCCTGTTCGAGCGTTCCGAGGTAGAGTCTACCAAGCGTTACGCTCACCTGAAGCGCCTGCAGGATCTGTACGCTCCCGAGGCGTAAGATCGCGCAAAACGCTTGCTGAAATAGCATAATAAATCCCGCAGAGGTTTTCTCTGCGGGATTTTTTTGCGTTTTAATCAAGCGGAGAGTTGCGCTCTGCGGAGCGCAGGAGTTCGCCGTACCCACGGCGGTGGGCAAAAGGATGGACACTAAGGTTTCCACCCTTTTGAATCCTGTTTCCTTTTGAGATAGCACGGCGAAATTTGCAGAACTGAGACTATAGGGGAACGGCAGAGGATTTTTTCTTCCGTAGGGGCGCACAGTGTGCGCCCATTTCCCTACCTATTCTCAATGCCAGATACTTTACTGCTACACATGCGGTTTGCTCTACGCAGGCGCAACACAAGGTGAATTGCCCGAAAGGCAAGAGAAGGTCCCCTGGGGGATACCCGTGTTGCGCAACTCGGTGGTCTGGTGTCTGCGGACGGCACCTGTAAATTCAGCTGCCACGCGCAATCGCAGGGGAGTGCTCCCGCACCACCGCTAACCGGATGCGGACAAACGATTTTGCCGCTGCATGATACATTTCTGCTTCAAAATGCAAAGAGATATATCCTTCCGGAAAAATTTATGCTATACTGAAACCAGATAAGACAGGCAGGACAATTGGATAGAGAAAGGCGGATGTTTATGAACAGAGATCTGCTCAAACGTGTGGGAATGTTGACAGCGGCAACTGCCGCCTGTACAGCCGGTGTTTTCGGGGCGCTGGCGCTCAACGGCTTGCGCTATATGCGTCCGACGGCGGACAACTGGTGGCTGCTGCCGTGGGTCGCACCGGCGGAACGCATCGAGCAGTGCGTTATGGACTTCGGTGAGGGCGACCCGACCTACACTGTCACCGGATACGATGCACAGAACCGCGAGATTTGGTCGCGCACGACATTCGGCAAGCTGGCATCGGTCGGCAGCAGCCGTGATGTGTACATCGGCAATACATCGGCGCGGTATTTCTTCGGTCAGGGCGGAAAAGCGGACTCGGTTTGCCAGTATGATGAACAGGGACGGCTTATCCGTATGGAAACCGATTATGGCGGCATATCGACGTATTACTACCGCGGCGATGCGACTGAAACGTATCTGGAGGAAACGCACAACGCGCAGGGCGCGTTGACCGGCCGCAAGATCACCGAAACCGACCCGCAAACAGGCAGTACAGTCACCAATATGGACATATACGAGGACGATGGTACCTATCTTGCCTCGCAGTACTGCACACTGGATTCGCATGGCAACATCGTAAAGCAAGTGCATTTCAGCGCGGGCGGACAGAGGAGAACCTGTGACTATCAGTGGACGTATGACGATGCCGCGCGCACGGCCACCTGTGTGGACGAGGCGGAGGGCACGACCGAGAAATACTGGTATGACGAACAGGGACGCTGGATAAAAAATGCATATAGCTTTTCGGAGGATGGTTTTTCGCGTGAGATTACAACAACATACACCGATGTCACCCGCTGAGGAGGTGTTTGGGTGAAGCTGAACATTCTCAAACGAGCCGGAATGCTGGCGGCAAGCACTGTGGTCTGCTGTGGCGTTGTTTTCGGCGGCTTGTCGATGAACGGACTGCGGTATGTCCGTCCGACAGCGGAAAACTGGACACTTCTGGCGTATATGCAGCCTGCTGCTCGGATTGAACAGCAAAAGACAACGCGCGTGATACCGGATGAGAAGGAATGGTCCTATCTCAGAATCACCGGCTACGATGCGCAGAACCGCGAGATCTGGTCGCTGAATTGCAAGCGTCCGTTCGGTGTGAGTTCCAGCGAACGCAAGGTTTACAGCGGCAGCAAAATGACATGGTATTCCACAACCTGCGGTGTAAAGACGGTTTCTTACACAGAGTATGACGAGCAGGGGCGTATCATTCGCACAGCGAATGCGGACGGAATAGAGACTTACACCTATCGCGGAGACGAGGAAGAACCGTATCTGGAGCAGAGCTGCGACACGGCAGGCAACATGCAGTCACAGACAGTGTCGGAATACAATCCCAAAACCGGAGAAACAACCAAAACCAGCACGATTTTCGAGGGCGTGCTGACCGGCACATGGATCACGGTGAAGGATGCACGCGGTTCTATACTGCGCATGGAAAACAATGTGCATGATCCGAATTACGAAATGATGCAGGACAACGAGTGGACATACGACGACACCGAGCACACCGCAGTCTGCGTCAGCAGGGACGGCGTAACCGAGAAAATATGGTATGACGAGCAGCAGCGCGTCCTGCGGGATGAATACTACACGCCGGACGGTATTCTGCAGACCTGCACCGTCAATGATTTTTTTGACATTACCCGATAAATCTGGGAACCTTTTGCAGATACCAAACGTCAAATACAATGCAGCGATCAGAAAACAGCGCGCGCAATATCCAAAACAAAGAAAAAATCACTGACCGCTGAATTAAAAGGAGGATTTTCTATGAAACGAACGATTGCAGCGATTTTATCTGCGGCTATGCTGGTAACGGCAGCTGCGGCAGCGGAAGCGCCGAGCAGTTGGGCCAAGTCGGCGGTAGATACCGCGCGGAACGCGGGCATTGTGCCGGAGCAGGTCGATCAGGCGTACACGCAGAGCATCACCCGTGCGGATTTCTGCGCACTGGCGGCAGCGGTTTACCGCACCTGGGAGAAGAGCGGAAACGTAAAATCCGTCGATAAAGCCACGGTTTCCTTCTCGGATACCAAGGACGAGGATGTGCTGCTCTGCGCGTCTCTGGGCGTGGTAAACGGCGTTGGCAATGGCAAATTTGCACCGCAGCAGCAGCTGACCCGTCAGCAGGCGGCAAGCATGCTGCACCGTCTGGGCAATCTGCGCAAGAATGCCAAGGACAACGTAAAGGACCGTATGCCGCACGTTTTTGCGGACGGCGCGGATATTCAGGCGTGGGCACGGAATGATGTGTACTGGGTCTACAATCAGGGCGTAATGAACGGCGTCAGCGGAAATCGTTTTGCACCGAATAACAGCTATACGCACGAGCAGTCCATCGCGACCATGCTGCGCCTGTATGATACCAAGTATGCTGTCAAGGACGACAGCACGAGCAGCACTGGTAGCAAATATTATATCAATCGTGCGGTTGTCGGTCCGGGTGTTTCGCAGGTCTATCTGGAGGATACAAAGGGCAATCGCCTGCTGACAGATTACAAGGACACCAAGGGCGAATTTTACGATATTGAGTTGTTCGGTGAGTGGGTCACGCTGCGGAAAACCGTGGACTATCAGCATGATGTACACAACATGAAGACCGGCGAAACACTGGAAAACTACGCTGTTAGCGGCACGGACGGCGAGCAGGCCGGCTGGCTGCGTCCGTCTCCGGAAAATGGCGGTACGGTTTATGGCAAGGACCGCATTATCTATGCCGATGGCACGAGCAGCACGCAGACGTATGACGCACTGACCGATTTCAAGAACGGCAAGGCAGTTGTCCGCGTGGACAGCAAGACCATTGCCGCCATCGACACCACCGGCAAGACCCTGTGGAGCATGAATTTTGCGTTTGACCACAGCAAGATGGCTGTTGAGATTTTGCTTTCTGGTGATGGCAAGGGTGACCGCTTTGTTGTTGTAAATCGGGACGGTTCCGCGTACACGATTATCGCAGGCGGCAAGCGCATTGCGTCCAGCTCGCGTGCGCTGCAGCTGAATCAGTACAGCGATACCTACATCGCTGCAGAATCGACCGGCTACTATGCGCTATACAACTTTAAGGGCAAAAAGCTGACAAAGACCTATCAGAATGCGTTCGATGAGGTCGGTCAGAACATTTACAGCCATTGGCTCAGCAATACCGAATACGAATACATCCGCTGTGATGCGGACGGCACGAACAAGGTTCTGTTCCGCGTAAAGTGCCCGAACGGCCGTCCGGGCGCACTGCCGACCGACGGCGCAGGCGTGTATGCGCTCCGCACGGATGAGCATACCGTTACCTGCTTTGACCGCTTCGGCACGACGCTCGGCACCATCAAGCAGGATGGCGAAATCACGATGGAACCCACCTTTGAAAACGGCTGTGTCCGCGTGATGGATAAGCTGTACCTCCCGACCGGTGATGAAATCTGATAAACACGAAAAAGGCACCGATTCGGTGCCTTTTTCATTTGCTGTACCTTGTAACCGAGCAATGAAACGGTTATAATAGAACCTGTACGATAAAAGACGAAAAAGGAGGAATTTCCTTGCAGTTAGAACAAACGCTGCGGACGCTGTGCGCGCTGCCGGCGGTCAGCGGCTTTGAAATGCAGGCGGCAAGGGCCGTCGCGGAGCTGTTCCGGCCGTACTGCGACACCGTGGACGCGGACAAAAACGGCAACGTGATCGGTAGCCTGTCCTGCGGTAAAGAGGGTGCGAAAACCGTCCTGCTGGACGCACATCTCGACCAGATCGGCTTTCTTGTTACCGAGGTGCTGGACGGCGGCTTTCTGCGGTTCGCGCCGGTCGGCGGTGTAGACCCGCGCATGCTGCTCGGCGGTGAGGTGACCATTCTCGCGGACAAACCGCTGTACGGCGTGGTATCCTGCATGCCGCCGCATCTGCTCAAGGCAGGTGAGCAGAACAAGGCTGTACCCATCGACCAGATGGCGATCGACACCGGTCTGCTCGATGCCAAAAGCCGCATTCGCGTCGGCACGCCGATCGTGTTTGCGCAGCAGCCGATCAAGCTGGCGGGCGGTCAGCTTTGCAGCAAGTGCCTTGACGACCGAGCGGGCGTTGCCGCCATCCTGCTGGCGATGGAGCAGCTGCACGCGGCGAAGGACAAGCTGAAATGCAATGTTGCGGTGCTCATCAGCACGCAGGAGGAAGTCACCGAGCTGGGTGCGCAGACCGGCGCGTTTACGGTTCAGCCGGAGTACGCTATCGCGGTGGACGTAACCCACGGCAGAACGCCGGACGGTCCGTCGGACGGTGTGTTCGACCTCGGCAGCGGCGTGGCAGTCGGCATGGGTCCGAACCTGCACCGCGGCTTCACCAAGGCGCTCATCAAGACCGCCAAGGCGAACGACATCGACTATACGCTGGAAATTATGGAGGGCAACACCGGCACGAATGCGTGGACGATGCAGATCGTCGGCCGCGGTATCGCAATGGGTTTGCTGTCCATTCCGGAAAAATACATGCATACGCCGGTCGAGGTCGTGGAGCTGTCTGATGTGCAGGCAGTCGCTGACCTGATGGCAGAATTCCTGCGCGAATTTGACGGGGAGGTGGGCGCATGATCGAACTGATGAAGCAGCTGTGCGCACTGCCGGGGCCGTCCGGCTGTGAGGATGCGGTGCGCGAGTTTGTGCTCGAGAAGGTAAAACCGTTCGCGGATGAAATGAAAACCGATGCCATCGGCAACGTTATGGTGTTCCGAAAGGGCAAAAAGGCGCTCGAGCGTCCGGTTGTGCTGTGCGCGCACATGGATGAGGTCGGCGTTATCATCAAGAAGATTACGGACGACGGCATGCTGAAATTTGGCTTTGTCGGCGGCGTGGACCCGCGCGTGGTCATCGGCCGACCGGTTCGCTTCGGTGATGTGCAGGGCGTGATCGGCATCAAGGCGGTTCATCTGACAACTGCCGCAGAGCGCCGCACTATGCCCAAGACCAAGGATTTGTATATCGACATCGGTGCAGCGAGCAAAGCTGCCGCTGAGGACAAGGTTTCGCTTGGCGATTACGGCGTGTTTGACTCGGCGGTTGTCGAGTTCGGCGACGGTCTTATCAAGGCCAAGGCGATCGACGACCGTGTCGGCTGTGCCGCGCTGCTGAGGCTCATCGAGGATGAGCCGCCGATCGACACCTGGTTCTGCTTCACCGTGCAGGAGGAAGTCGGTCTGCGCGGTGCGGCAAGCATGGCGTATGCGCTCGACCCGGGATTTGCAATGGTGCTCGAGGGTACGACAGCCGCTGATCTCGCGGAGGTGGAAGGCGGCAAAGCCGTTTGCCGCGTGCGCGGCGGTGTGGTTCTGCCGTTTATGGACGGCGCGACCATCTATGACGCGGAATTGTTCGAATTACTGCGCAATGCCTGCGACAAGCGCGGCATCCGCTGGCAGACGAAAACGCGCGTAGCCGGCGGCACGGACGCAGGCCGCATCCACAAGAGCCGTGCAGGCGTGCGCGTGTGCGCGGCCGCGGCTCCGGTACGCTATATTCACTCGCCGTCCTCGGTGGCGGCAGTAGCCGACTGCGAAGCGGTGCTCGCTGCCGCACGCGCATTTCTGGAAGAACTCGGAGGGGACGACGAATGAGCAAGATTTTTGATTTATGGAACACGGTCGCGGGTGCATTCGGCCCTTCCGGCCGTGAGGATGCAGTCCGTGAGACCATCGCGGAGATCGCAGGCGCATATATCGACGACGTGACGACGGACGCGCTCGGCAACCTTATCTGCCGTAAAAAGGGTGCAAAGGACGGCAAAAAGCTGCTGTTTGCCGCGCATATGGACTCCATCGGCGTGGTTGCAACCTATATTGAGGACAAGGGCTTCATCCGTTTTTCGCAGATCGGCGGCCTGTATGTCGGTGACCTGCTGAATATTCAGGTGAAGTTTGCCAACGGCACGCGCGGCGTGATCTCCTACGAGGAAAAGACGCCGCTCAAGGATTTGACGCTGGATAATCTGTTCATCGACATCGGTGCAAAGAACGCCGAGGAAGCGCGCAGGCTGGTGCAGATCGGCGATTTCGCCGTGTACGAAGCACCGCGGTTCGAGCAGAACGGCGTGCTGTGCGGCCCGTATCTGGACAACCGTATCGGCTGTGTGACGCTCCTGCTGATGATGGAGCAGCTGGCCGACAAGGAAATCGAGAACGACCTGTACTTCGTGTTTACGGCACAGGAGGAGGTTGGTCTGCGCGGCGCGGGCGCGGCAGCGTTCGCAGTTGAGCCGGATGCGGCTATCGCAGTGGACGTGACCGACACCGGCGACCTGCCGGAGATGAAGTCCGCGATGGCGGTCGAGCTGGGCAAGGGTCCGGCAGTCAAGGTGATGGACCGTTCGGTTATCTGCACACCGGCGGTTGTGGATGCGCTCGAGCAGGCGGCGAAGGACTGCGGTGTATCCGCGCAGCGCGAAATTCTGCTGTGCGGCGGCACGGATACCTCGGCGCTGCAGAAGGCGCGTGCGGGCGTACAGGCAGGCGCGGTCTCCATTCCGACCCGCTATATCCATTCTCCGAGCGAGCTGTGTGCGGTTTCCGACGTCGAGGACGCAGCAAAGCTGCTGGCACAGTACGCACTCCGAAAATAACCGATAGAATTACTAGGAATTTTGTAAAAATCGACAGGTGACAAATCTTCGATTTTGCAGTATGATAAAGACACAGCAAGGGGGCTGATACCGAGAAAGGTGCAGGACTCTTGCTGTTTTCTTTTATATCCTTTCTCATTTCGACCACATCTTACTTACATACTACTCTTTGCCTGAAACCGTTCTATCTTATGGTAGAGCGGTTTCAGGTATTTTACGCTCTTTATTCGGCAAAACGCGCACGTTGTCCGTGCTATACTGAATCTTGTTCGGGAGGTGAGGTATGGTCGTCTATCTGGATGTGCTGTTTGCCGTCAACGCGCTGATGGATGGCGCAACGCTGCTTGCGGCGGCTCGCTTAGGCGGCGTGCAGGTGCGGAAAATGCGGCTGATTTTCTCAGCAGCACTCGGCGGCGGCTATGCCGTGCTGGGTGCGGTCTGGCCGGTGCTGACACTTGCACCGCTGCGCCTTCTTGCAGGACTGGGCCTGTGCATGATCGCTTTCGGCAGAGAGCGGCACCTTGCGCGGCTGTGTGCACTGTACGGCGTGGTCGCGGCCTCGTTCGCCGGACTGGCGGCGGCGCTGAGTGCCGCAAGCGGCAGAAGGCTGCTGCTCTCGTACGGGTATTACTTTGCGGTGCCGATACAGGTGCTCGTGCTGGCGGCAGCTGTCGGCTATGCGGCAAGTGGGATACTCTTGTGCGGAGATGCGAAGCACGGCGCGATGCACCGCGAAACAGAAACGTTGACCATCCGGTTCGGCACTCGGCAGACCGCCGTGCGCGTGCTGCACGACACAGGCAACGACCTGACCGAACCGGTTTCCGGAAAGCCGGTCGTGGTGCTCGAGCGCAAGGCCGCCGAGTGCCTGCTGGACACGAAACTGCCGTTCGGCAGTGCGTCCGCGCAGCTGACGGCTCTGCCGGAAAATCTGGCTGCACGCTGCGGTCTGCTGCCGTTTCACGCGGTCGGCACGGATGGCGGTCTGCTGCTGTATTTCCGGCCGGACAGCGTGCTGAGAGCGGACGGCACGGCACTCGACTGTGTGTGCGCGGTCAGTGCGGTCTCCATCGGACAGGGCGCGTACGAGGGACTTATCGGGGTGTGAAAGGGAGAGCAAAATGAAATTTCTGCAGTGGTTAAAGATGGTTTTGCGGCGGTTTCGAGCGCAAGGCGTACATTATATCGGCGGCAGCGATGTTCTGCCGCCGCCGTTGTCTCCGGAGGAGGAGGCCGCCGCCGTGGAGGCGAACAGCGGGGGCGATGTTGCGGCGCGCAACCGTCTTATCGAGCACAATCTGCGGCTGGTGGTGTTCCTGGCGCGCAAGTTTGAGTCGAGCGGTGTGGGAACGGAAGATTTAATTTCGATTGGAACGATCGGACTCATCAAGGCGGTGAGCACTTACCGGAGCGACAAAAACGTCAAGCTGGCGACGTATGCGTCGCGGTGTATCGAGAACGAGATCCTCATGCACCTGCGCAAGATCGCCGGACGGCGGAGCGAGGTTTCCATCGACGAGCCGCTGTCCTCGGACTGGGACGGCAACGAGCTGCTGCTGAGTGATATTCTCGGCACCGAGCCGGACAGCGTCATGCGGCCGCTCGAGGACGATGTGGACAAAATGCTGCTGCATCGGGCACTGGGCCATCTGCCGCCGAGAGAGCGGCAGATCATCTCGCTGCGGTTCGGCATCGGCACGCCGAAGGCGCTGACGCAGAAGGAGGTCGCGGATTTGCTGGGTATCTCGCAAAGCTACATTTCAAGGCTGGAAAAGCGAATTATCGCGCGAATGCGAAAAGATATTTTGAAGTATTCGGCGTTTTAAGAAAGAGTGAAGAGAACGCAATGGGTTATCATTCTGTGGGCGGCCAATGGCCGCCCCTGCGTTTTAGCAAGGAGCAGATGGTTTAGATACGGTGCGCCGAGTCGCACCCCAGGGCACCTTCTCTTGCCCTGACGGGCAATTCACCTTGCCGCACCCTACGGTAAAGTCCGTTGATAGATTCAATTCGTAGGTGCCGTCCGTGGCCACCAAGCCAAAGAGTTGCGCGACACTGTCATCCCCCAGGGGACCTTCTCTTGCCCTTCGGGCAATTCACCTTGTGTCGCGCCTG
>OLSC01001901.1_pt1 | contig 16668 bp, 16 predicted proteins | sample 1672881 | NCBI WGS metagenome assembly OLSC01 (sample SAMEA3136733, study PRJEB25190) | human gut metagenome | biome: human gut; feature: human-associated habitat; material: faeces | place: Austria | collected 2013
CCAGTTCGTAGGAAATCCTTATGTGTGGGGTGGTACAAGCCTGACAAGAGGCGCTGACTGTTCCGGTTTTGTCATGAGTGTATTTGCAAACTATGGTGTTTCACTGCCACATTCTTCTGGTTCGCAGGCAGGCTGCGGAACAAGCATCTCTGCATCGGAAGCACAGCCGGGAGATTTGTTCTTCTATGGTAATGGAAGCAGGATCAATCATGTGGCGATCTATATTGGAAACGGACAGGTGGTACATGCAAGTTCCCCTCGTACCGGAATCAAAATCTCCGGTGCATGCTACCGTAATCCGGTAAAAGTAGTCCGTGTATTGCAGGATTAATCTGGCTTAATTACAAAATTTTTGTTTACAAATACAGAAAGACTGTGTTATACTATGCAAGCATGAGTTTAGCCCATATTCGGTAGATGGACACTCCGACCTTTTACTGAGTATCATATCCCGGCACAGCCGGAACGGGCGTTTAATAAGAAAAGGAGGATCATAACATGATCGCAAAGGAAAAGAAACAGGCAATTATCGCAGAGTATGGCAGAACACCGGGAGATACAGGTTCACCGGAAGTTCAGATCGCTATCTTAACAGCACGTATCGAGGAGTTAAATGCTCATCTTGCTGAGAACAAAAACGACTATCATTCAAGACGTGGTCTTTTAAAGATGGTTGGTCAGAGACGTGGTTTACTGGCATACTTAAAGAAAGTTGATATCGAAAGATATCGTTCCTTAATTGAGCGCTTAGGTCTTAGAAAATAAGATCTTCTCCATACAGAGCCGCTTCCGCATGGAGGCTGGCATGTATGGATACCGTATGGAATCTGTTTTCATACGGTTTTATCGAGTGGAGACTTACTCCACTCGATTTTCAGTTAAAATAAGAAAGAATCCTGTGAAAACAGGTTCTTTGCCAAAGGCAGAAGTATATTTCCGAGACCACTGAAAAATGTATGAGAGGTCGTGGATTTTTCAGTAGTTTCGGTGCTTCTGTCTCCACAGAGAAAAGGAGAAAACGCATGTATAAAAGTTTTTCAATGGAACTTGCAGGCAGAACACTGACCGTAGATATCGGCAGAGTATGTGCCCAGGCAAACGGAGCCGCATTATTAAAATACGGTGAGACAACAGTTTTATCTACTGCTACCGCATCGGACAAGCCGAGAGACGGAGTTGATTTCTTCCCGCTCAGCGTTGAGTACGAAGAGAAAATGTATGCAGTCGGAAAAATCCCTGGTGGATTTAACAAGAGAGAAGGTAAGGCATCCGAGAATGCAATCCTTACTTCCCGTGTTATCGACCGCCCGATGCGTCCGTTATTCCCGAAGGATTACCGTAACGATGTTACCATCAACAACATGGTTATGTTCGCTGTGTAGATGTTGCGGACTATTTAGGGGTTAGCAAGCCCTCTGTAAGCAGAGCAGTAAAGGAACTCACAAAATCCGGCCATATTATCAAAAAGGACGGTACCCTTTATTTGACGCAGCAAGGCCGACAATATGCCGAACAAATATGTGAACGGTACCTGTTCTTTACCGCAAGACTTGTAGACGCTGGCGTAGATCGTAAAACTGCAGAGCATGACGCTTGTAATATTGAACACGCCATAAGTGCAGAGGCTTTTCAAAAATTAAAAAACTCTTTAACGAACAAATAGCGAAGGTGGTGATAGCATGGGAAATTAGCTGTACTTGATTTAGCGGAGAATGGCAGACAAATTGGTGAAAAGCTGTTCGTCTTTCTTACCGTAGATCAGAAAAAGGAATTGACGCAGTTTGTTCTTGAAGGTAAAACGGGCGGTGCAATCTTGGAAACATTCTTTAAGCTGTACCCGACAGCTACGGAAAAGGAACTTGCCTACTATGTCAAAGACGGTGTGCTTGCTCCTGTATCCGGCGACTATGTATTTTCAGAACTGGTAAATCCTGTCTTTACCAAAGACGGCGACAACCTCAAAGTCAGCGTGTCCGTAAAGTATCTGGATAACAAGTCGAAAATGACGCAAATCTCACAGTATGAGCTTGTGCTTCATAAGGACGATAACTGGAAGATTGTAGAATAAATATTACAGCAGAATAGTATGGTAATTGTTTATCCAATCTATACTATTCTGCTTACAATTAGATTGACAAAATAAGAATCCCTCTCATATAATTGGTTGCAATGGTATTGAGGAAATACAACCTTAAATGTATAATGGGAAAATAGCATTGCAGGAATGAGGTAGGCTAATGAATAAAATATTGATTATTGAAGATGATTTAGAAATAAATGCGTTATTGGCTGATTTTCTAAAAGAAAAAGGATATGCTGTGCATTGCCAATATGATGGACTTCATGTTCTGGATTTTTTGAATAAAGAAAAAATTGATTTGATTATACTTGATATTATGCTTCCTTATCGGAGTGGTGATATTATTTTATCTGATGTACGCAAGAAATCTACGATACCTGTTATTATTATTTCAGCGAAAGAAACTACACAAAATAAAATCGACTTGCTTCGTCTGGGAGCAGACGATTATATCACAAAACCTTTTGATATGGAAGAAGTGCTTGCCAGAATTGAAAGTAATCTGCGAAGAGTACAATTTCAAAATAGCCAGACAGAATGTTTGCAATATAACAATCTGACTTTAGACCTAGAGAAAAATACAGCATTTTTGAATGGAATAGAATTATCCTTAACCGCTAAAGAATTTGGCATTTTAGAATTGTTGATGAAATATCCAGATAAAGTATTTTCAAAATCGAATCTTTTTCAAAGTGTTTGGGATACAGAATATATTGCTGAAGATAATACACTTAATGTTCATATCAGTAATTTACGCAATAAATTAAAAGCGATATGCTCTGATACAGAATTTATTGATACTGTTTGGGGCATTGGCTACCGCCTACATAAAGCTAAGGATTAAACGTTCCTTAGCTTTATTATTTTTTTAACTTTTCTCATTACGATTTAAGAAATTCTTTAAAATTGCCCGTTATACTGGTTTAAGTAAAGGAGGTTTGGGATATGAGTTCAATTATTTTAGAAGCAAAGTCTTTAACCAAAGAATATAAACAAACATTAGCATTAGACCACATAAATTTACAAATAAAAAAAGGAAAAATTTATGGATTTATTGGTCAAAACGGAGCAGGTAAGACTACTTTTTTAAGATTAGTCACAGGGCTTGCATTTCCAACAAGTGGTACACTTTCTTTATGGGGAAATTCTGGAACAGAAGAATTGCAGAAACAGCGTAAACGAATTGGAAGTATGATTGAAACGCCTGCTCTATTCCCGTCAATGACTGCCTATCAAAATATGGAAGTACAGCGTATTCAACGAGGCATACCAGATAAATCAGTTATTAAAAGGACATTAGATATGGTTGGATTGCAAGATACAGGTAAAAAGAGTGTCCGCAATTTTTCATTAGGTATGCGTCAACGATTGGGGATAGCGATTGCACTTTTAAATACACCAGAACTATTGATTTTAGACGAGCCTATCAATGGTCTTGACCCTGCTGGAATTGTAGAAATCAGAAATTTATTAAAAATTTTGAATAAAGAATATGGTATGACCATTTTGGTTTCAAGCCATATCTTAGAAGAATTGTATCAAACAGCATCAGAATTTATTCTGATTGACCATGGAAAAATTATAGAAGAGATTTCTGATTATGAATTAAATGAACGGTGTAAACGACATATAGCAATTAAAACAACAGATGTTCAGAAAACGGTTCTGGTTTTGGAAGAGAATCTTCATACAGATAACTTTAAACTAATGCCAGATGGCATAATTCGTTTGTATGATTATTTGAATGATTTAGAGACAGTTGCGTCTGCTTTGGCAGAATCGCACATTCTTGTAACAGGACTTTCTGTATCTGGCGATACTTTGGAGGACTATTTTTTGAGCAAAATAGGAGGAACAAAAGATGTCAAATCTCCTAAAAACTGAGTTATATAAGTTGTTTCACAGTTGGTATTTTTGGGGAATTGGAATATTCAATCTCCTTTTAAGTAGCATATTGCTGTTAGATAGTAAAGAACGCTCTTCAAACTTAATTATGGCATCATTATACAATATTCCGTTACTCTATTTTTTGAGTATAGTGTTTATAGCATTGTTCATTGGAAGTGATTTTAGTGGAAGAACTTTAAATACTTATATTACTGCCGGACATAAAAGAAGTTCTATATTTAGAGTAAAGTTAATTGTATCTCAAATAGGTTGTATTATCATTCTGGTATTTCCATTATTTGTACATGGAATTATTAGTCAATTTTATATTGGAGAAAAACTTTTTTGGAATGATAGCACATATACTATGGTTTTACTAACTCTGTTTGCCATGATAACACTGTGTGCATTACCGATGTTTTTTGCTTTTATTTTTCGTGATATGGGGAAAACACTGACAGTTTCAATGGTTTTATTTTTTGTTATGATTTTTTTGCTGAACAGTGAATCTGCACAAATAATCAGCAGAATAATACCAATGGGACAACTTAGGTTAATTTCATTGCAAAAGGTCTATTCGACAAACTTTTGCTTGTTTGTAGATTTTTTATGGAATTTTATTTTATATTTCATTGCAGGTAGTGCTTTTTTACATACAGACTTGAAATAACCGGAGGTGTTTTTTATGGATAAATTATTAAAACTGGAAAAATATCAGTTGTTACATAATTCTATTTACTGGTGTGGTATGATTGGAATATTTATTTTAGGATTTTTTACAGCAGATACTTATGTTACAGAGGTCATGGGATCGACAGAAGAAATTGCTTCTTCTCTTGCTGATATTTTTAATGGAATGGTGTATGATTCTACGTTTCTTCTTATCATCATGTCGGCTATACTTGCATTGATTTTAGGACAGGAATTTTCTAAGAGAACAATAAACTTAGAGGTCAGTGCTGGACATTCCAGAAAACAAATTTTTACAAGTAAAATAATATCGTATTTAATTGCTTTTAATCTTATGGCTCTTGTCTATCCAGTTTCAGGGTGCATAAGGGAATTTGGACGCTTTGGTGTTGCAGACGTGGGAATGTTTTTTTACAATATTATAAAAGCAATCATTTATTCTTGTCTACTTAATAGTGCGATATTTCTAATTGCAATACTTATTTGTTGCTATTTACAGGATGCTGTAAAAGCAACTTCGGTTACAGCAATTATTATTTTTGGTCTTAGCTTATATCTTGGCTATGGAATGATGTTGAGATTACCAGTCGGTTTTTTACCTACTTATCAAATCAGAATCGTTGTCAGCATGAAAACCTTTTTTCAACCGATAGCTATTTTAGTAGGATGTATATGGTCTGGTATATTGGTATTGCTTTCGTGGATAAAATTTTGTAAATGTGATTTTAAATAGGTGGAGAAAATGTCTAACATAGAATGGATTTTAATTATCATAACAATATTTTTAGTAATACTGCTATTTCGATATATTCAATTAAAAAAACAAATCCGTAATCTTGCGGATCAAGTTAATGAATTGAATTCTGGAAATTCACAGCAGATGTTAGACATTTCGTTGATTGATAAAGATTTAGAAAGACTGGCTGGTATATTGAATCAATATAATATCAGACAACGACAGGCTGTTGCAGGCGTATTACGCAATGAAGAGTATTTAAAAGAATCTGTTGCTAATATATCACATGATTTGCGTACACCTCTTACAGTCATTCTTGGTCATTTACAATTATTGCAAAAAGAAAATTGGGAATCCAGTCAAGCACAGCGTGTAAAAGTGATTTTTAGCAAAGCCGAAAAAATGAAAGAATTGGTAGAAACATTCTATGACCTTTCTATTTTGGAGGAACAGCAGACAGTTCCAGAAAAAGAAAAGTTTAATATATCTAATATGTTAATAAATTTAATTACGGAAAATGCCGTTGCATTAGAAAAGGAGAATATTTTACCCGAAATAAATCTCCCAGATTATTCAATATACGTATATTCTGATAAAAATATGGTAGAACGAATTTTACAAAATCTGTTGACAAATGCAATTAAGTATTCTGTTGGAACGATAAAAATAACACTTATGGAGAAAGAAAATAATAATATTATATTTACCATTGAAAATCCAATGAGTGACAGTTCAGAAATTGATTGCAATCGACTTTTTGACCGTTTTTATACAGGCGATAAATCAAGACATAATGGAAGTACAGGATTGGGACTTGCGGTAGTAAAAACACTTATTGCCATTCTTGGCGGAAATATTGTTGCAAAAGTACATGCCAATAGCCTTATTATTACTCTTGAATTATAAAGTATTGAAGATATATTCGTATGATAATTCATTGAAGAGTGGACATCAAAATGTAAAGTCAATAGTTTGTAAAGTTCAGTTACAAACTATTGGCTTTTTTCATTACTGTGTAACAAGTAAATTTACGATAAAGAAATAAGGATAGTCGGCTCTTATTTGTTGCCTGCGGAACAGATCAACGTAAACACTCACCGTTTACGATTTGTTTCACAATATCTTTTGGCTACAAAAAGTGTATCACGTAAGTAAAAAAAGAGCCCGAAACCCTTAATCTTGGTGTGCTACCCGTCAAGTAGACAAATTAAATAACGAAAATTTTTTCTTCCCCGGTACAGTTTATGTACCGGGTTGTTTATGCAACGTTTTCTAGTTTTTGTTCATGGAATTCCAGTGGTGTAAGCACCCCAAGATTTCGTTGAACTCTTTTGTTTGTGTAATAATCTATGTATTTCTCTATGGCAAGCATTAATTCTTCTTTTGTTTTATACTTTTTCCATAATACATTTCTCGTTTCATTAGTCCCCAGAATCCTTCCATAGGACCATTATCGATACATCTTGCCACGCGAGACATACTTTGTGTCATTCTAGCAGCTAGAATTCGCCGCCTAAATGCTTTCGAAGTATACTGATAGCCTCGATCACTATGAAGTAGTGGTGTAGCTCCTGGATTCGCTGCCACAGCTTTGTCAAATGTATCAAAAACAAGAGGGTTATCATTTCTGGTGCTATATACAAAAGCGACAGGCCTCCTATCGCATAAATCAAGTATTACGCTTAAATATAGTTTACCTTTTTTATCGTCTTCTCCAACACCATATTTGAATTCTGATATATCTGTTACCCATTTCTGATTTATCATGTCCGATTTAAATTCTCTATTAAGGATATTTTCGGCAACATAAGCTGGATCAGATGCAGGTTTAGTACAACAATTATACCGATGCTTTATATATGACTGGATTTTCTTCTTGCGGCAAATCCTTAAAACACGTTTGTCATTAACAGCTATTTTATAATCATGTGCTAGAGTATCCCTTATACGTCTATAACCCATATCTGGATGTTCATCATGAATCTTTGTAATGGTATCGGCTATGCGTTCATTAAGATTATCATTATCACTATTTACATGACCTAGCCATTTATAATAGGCTGATCTAGCTATTCCAGCAAACTCGCATAACGCCGATATGGAGTATGTCTTATTTTCATCAGATAATTCCTTGATTGCAAGGTGTTTTGTTGTATTGCGTGTCTTGGTCAGGTTCACCTCCTCTCTATTTCGTCGAGTTTTTTTAAGAAATCAATCTCCATTTGTTGCTGCTGTGTTTGAGCTTTTAGTAGTCGGTTTTCAGCTTTCAACTTCTCAATATCTGATAATTGAGAAATTGCTTTGTTCTTACCTCGTCGATCATATAATCCTTCGATTCCTTTATCTTTATATTTTCTAACCCATGCATAAACTTGTCCGTAGGAGCAACCATATTTATTCGCTGTAGAAGCATAATTACATCCCGTGTTTATGCATTCTTCGACAATGTTTATTCTTTCTTCAAGGGTTGTATTTTTTCTAGCACCGTTTTTAGCCATGAGATATACACCTTCTTTTCTGGAATTTGTTAAATCTTCATGGTTATTATACTGCTTAATCCATGTACAAACAGTACTTGGTGCATGAATTTTGTATTTTGCAGCTAAATCCTGACTCGTTATATTGCCTCCAAGATATTCAAGAACAATCTTCTTCTTAAATTCTGCAGAGTAATTACATAAATCAGCATTTTGCTTTTCTAGACCGTCTTCTCCAAATGTTTCGTATTTATGACCCCACCTGCGGATGATACTAGCCTCAATTCCATACTCTTTACCTAATTTCCAATAAGAGATTCCGTCCTCAAGGTGTTTCTTTACGAGCTCAAGTTTCAACTCCTTACTATACTGTTTCCTAGACATAAAAATATGCTCCTCATATGATAGATTTTTGGATATTTCCATTGTCTACCATATGGGGAGCATATCAAATTCAAGGTTTTCTGAGGATATTGATATTATTCAAACTCGGCAAGTCCAAAGATATTCTTAAATATATTTGTTTAATTTTTATATCTTTTTTGCCGTTATTTTATCTCTGTTGCATATATTATTTTGGCTTGCTGATTTTCTGTTGCCATTTTATTATAACTGCTCTGAAATTGCTTCGCAATCATTATTTTGAAAATACGCTTCAAGCCACACCTGTTTTGCGTCCAATGCGTTCGCTAATGCACTCTCTATGCTCTCGCCACAAGTAATGCAACCTGGCAGATCTGGATAAAAATTCACAAATCCGCCTTCATCTTTGTCTTCTACAATTTCCATGCGATAGGACATTGCCATGTAATCATTCAGTATCCCCATTGTTCTTTTCCACACAATCTATAACTTCCCAATATCCATTTTTAGGAGAACCATGCCGGATAAGAATACCAAGTTCTTTTAATTTCTTAATATTTTTTTCTATGCTCCGGCTTCCCATACCTAATTGTTCTGCTATTTTTGCTGCCGATAGTTGCCTATCACAGAGAAGAAGATTCACAATTTTCTTCTGTGTATCCGACAATTCATAACCTCTAATTATATCCGAACCTTCTCCGACTCTTCTCCGACTCTTCTCCGAACTTTCTCCGGCTTCTTTCTCCAACTCTGTCATAGAATTATTTCTAAATAATTCTACCCGAAACATATTATCGAATTCTTGAAATTTGGGTTCTGGAAGATCATATTCCTTCGCCGCATTAAAAATTCTCTTTATACCACTGCCCCAGGCTTCCACAAGCCCCATCTGACTAAAAATATTAGCAATTGCTTTATTTCTGATTTTTGAATGACCGTTCATGACTTCCTCGTAAGTCAGTCCATTATATAGTCCGCCTGGAGAAGTCACTTCCAGTCGATCATCATAAACTGCAACCTGAATACAGGATTCGTCCAATAAATTTCGATGACAATGTGCATTAATAATCATTTCTCTGATTGCCTCTGGTGGAAGCTCATATTTTTCCTTTCTCACCAGACCATCAATTGTTGCTCCAAGTCTTATATTTCTCAGTACAAAATCCACAGCCTCTTCAATCTGCGTATAAATCGGTCCTGTAAATTCTCTTTTATCCAGAAATATAGCCCGATCTATTCCTTTAAAGACTGCACATTGGGTTTTAGAAAACGGAAAATAATCAGAAGTTAACAATGCATAGGCATTCGTTGCTAATAACTGTCCCTCACTTTGTTTCAGAATTTTCCAGTTAATAAGCTGCTCTTTCTTCACTGAACGTTCTGTCATTCCAGCTTTTTCACGAAAACTTTCAATGTCACTACAAAGCTTTTCTGTTGCTTCTTTTGAAACAGGATATCCTACACAAGTAAGTTCATCCCACGAAATTCTGGCTCCTTCCATTTCAAGTTCTCTTATTTTCTCTGGAAAAGCCTGTCTGGATGTACCTGCCACACGAATATAGGTACCATTCTCTTTTCCTTTTGATTTCAGATAATATGGGCGGTTCTTTCCTGCTTCTACTGATACAATAATCACAGTTTTCTCATCTACTGTCTGCGGTTCAATATCTGGAATAATTTGTGGCATACAAGAATCTGAAACAGCATTGGCAATTCCATCCATTAACTGAAATAATATATCATTTTTCACACCCACAATCTCGTGTGTCTTATCATCTACGCCTACAACTAGCTTTCCGCCCTGGGTATTGGCAAAAGCTACGATTGTTTTCATGTACTTTTCACTTTTATCTGGTAAAGTAACTTTGTATTCAATATTTTTTGATTCTCCAGAAAACAATGTGTCTCTTGCCATTTTTCATACCCCATTTTTCATTATTTCTCGCACCACTGGTGCGATATTTTATTTTGCTACTTGTATTGTACCCTATTATGAGTGTTAATCAAACATTTTTATTGACCATTTTCCCCTTCAAAATCCACCGGCTGTATGTGAATCCCTAAAATCCGATAAACTAAGGTTCCATCTTATGGATAAAAAGCTGTGCTTCTTAGATAAAAGCCTAATAATCATAGTTCTCTATAAAAATGACTCATCATAATCATCACTGCAATAAACATATTCCATATTATGCGTTAATGCGCAAGTAGTATGACATACAAAGACACGTTGTATTGTCATCTATCACATTTCTTAATTTTGGCACACCATAAAGCAAATATGATTCTGTCTTCCAACAAAAAAAACATTTCTTATCTTTTTCTACATATTTGCACCCGCCTTTAAAATTCCACTCAATTTGTTTTTTTGCAGCTTTTATATTATTAGATTGTGCATAATATATTGATAAATTTGATTTACCCATATTCTCTGTAAGCGCAGCAGTAAATTGACTATCAAATGCCCAATCGTCAAGATTATCTACATATAAATCCACATCCGAAGATTGAGAAACAATGTATTTTAGAATATCTCTATATTCACCATCCATTAATTTTCTATCATTAAAAACTTCATCTGTGATAAGGGTATAATCAATACCTTTTTTGTTTTTTGTAAAATGTATCTTTTTTAACTCATCATATAGACCACTCTTTTCTTCAAGAATCTCTCCTTCATACCCCTGTTGATTAATTCTTCTATACTTAAAATGGTTCTTTAATACCTTTTTATTATTTATCTGTTCAATGATATAATCTTTGTACAATTCCAACAACTCTTTATGCTTATTTGATACTTGTACAATATCAATATCCAAACCATTCGAGCTTACATATATGTGAATTGGTATTTTAATATATTTAACAAACGTACTATCAACCTTATCTATTTTCAACAATTCTTCTTTTACCGGCTGAACTCCCTCTGAAAAATACAAAAAATTTTCTTCGTCAAATATCTGAGATACCCTTTTGAATTGCTCTATATAATATTCGACTTCTCCAATAGGAATTATTGGTTTCAATTTTCCATCGTTATCTCGTACATTATTTAGCAATTCATACGCTGAGGAATCAATAATATTCCCTAAAATTCCATCAAGACATACATTTTTCAAAATATCTTGCTTTTTTTCTGTTCTATTAAGATTGTTTAACGCCTCTCTACCTGCTGTCATCATCTTACAAGAATTAGTCGATACCATTACAAGATTTTTTGAATACAAATCTGCTAACGTTACATCTAACAACTTTCGTTTCAATCCTAATATCTGAGCTATCTCATCAATTTGATAGACACCTATATCAATAAGCTGAAGTACTTTTTCTTCAACAAGACTAATTGGCATAATGGTTCTTTTGGTTACAAGCAATGATGTCTCATATATTGGTACGTAAACTAAATCAGAAAAAAGATAATCATATCCTTCATTTACAGGTATAATGTGTTGGAACAAATCTTCCATTAATTTTTTCAAAATAGATTTCCTCCCTTACATGAAATAATCTTGCAATGATCGTGAGTTCTAATGTAGTCTATTATTTCAATAAATTTATTATTTGGATCATTATAATTATAAAAGAAATTTAAGTCACCACAGATTATCAACAATTTTTTTGCCCTAGAAAAGGCAACATTTACACGCTCCTTTTCTTTCTGGAATCCAATTGAATTATCTGTTCTTACTGTACTATACATAATAATATCATTCTCGCGTCCTTGAAATGCATCTAACACATTAATATCAATTTGTGCAATTTTATCATATCCGATTGCTTTAACTGAATTTCGAAGAATATCTTTTTGTCCACTATATCCGGTAATTATCCCTATATCTTGATTATCTAATTCATTCGATTTCTTTAAATCCTCAAGAATATCTAAAATAATACGTTTTTCTTCCTCATTCATGAATGAATTTCCTTTGGTTTTCTTCTGCTTCCTTCTTCTGTTTTCTGAAGTATCAAACCAAATTATAGAATTACCTTCGTATCTCGATAGTCCATGAAGTTTATCTTCGTCCTTGCACCCAGTATCAATTGTTCCTCCATAGAAAACAGTACTAATCAAATTTCCAATATTTCTTATCATTCTATATTGGGTACTTAAAACTTGCTTGTGTGAATTTGGTAATGTTTCGAATAATATATCAAACATTCTATATTCTGGATTTTTTGTAAGTTTTGCAATCTTTGGAGATATGCTTTGGTCTGCATAGGCTGGTAACTGATTTTGATCTCCTACTAAAATTATCTTTTTTGCTTTGATTATAGAAACTAGCAATTCCGGCGTTGTTGCCTTTGCCGCTTCATCAATAATAACATAATCAAATTCCATATCTTTAACAAAACTATTTGCTAAAAAACCTATACATGTTCCTGCTATAACCGTAGCACTTCGTACTAACTGATAATCAAGGCAGTCCTTTTCTACAGACCTATCAATCCAATCCTTTTGTATTTCTTTTATTTTCTTCCATCTGTCAAGAATTCTCTGATCTGATATGTCTTGGTATACTTCTTCCATACTTTTGTCATACTCTTCAACATTCTTCTTCACATCAAAAAAAAGCTTGTCTCTATGAGCTGGCATCGTATATCTACAAGTTATTTTGGGTGATACATTTTTGTCAGCTCCTATTCTGACTATTTCTAAATCATCTGAAATAGTACTATCTAGGCCTTCCAAAATATTATCCACCGCTGTATGTGACTGCGAAACAATAAGTATTCTAGGACTATCTGCTGTTTTTATAGATTTCGTAACAACTTGTCCTATTATTTCCTTTATTACCTTTGTTTTCCCAGTTCCAGGTGGTCCCTGTATCAATCCAATATTTTCAGAGTTTAAAGCTTTTATGACCGCTTGTTGTTGTGATGTATTTAGCTTTTGTGCAATAAATTTGGGTTCAAATATCGTTGGTATCTCCTCTGGTTCTTCAACATTTAACAAAATATCTTTCAAATTTCGTGCAGAATACTCTTCACTTTTTAATGATCTAATTGCATTCATCTGACGCTTATAAGAACTGGTATTTGCGCGAAAGTCTTCCATAACATTGCTTTTCTTCTTAAGCAGTGTTCTTACATTTCCTTTTAACACTTTTTTAGGCATTTGTATAACTATTTTAACGCTATCATCATCACATATAATATCATCTAGAATACCCAATTCAAAATATACAGGTTGTCCTCTATCATCAACACCTTCAATAATAAATTTTGTATTTTGCTCCAACTCATCTATTGACTTATTTTGACATTCGTCTACTTCTAAAACAATTTGACCATTATCAATATACGATTCAGAATATACTATTTTTGCAACTTTGTCCTTTTCGCTAATAATAGATTCCTCTAATCCCTCTTGCCAGCTTCCAAATAGCTTATCAAATTTTTCTTCACGTTCCCTGTATCGTTCGTTCTCTTCACGTCTATTTTTAAACATAATCCATAGCTTTTTATTATCTTTTCCATTATGACATGTATATCTAAATCTAGAATCACAAAAAGAGAGCTTACCTTCAATTTTAAAACTTCTACGAATATTAATATTTCTACGATCAGTTGCAACTTCAAAAATCCTCATCACTTCAAAAGATTCTATTTTTTCATCATAACTACATTCCACTACGATATTTTTCCCTGTAATAATATATTTCCCATGGTGTTCATCATAATATCCGTATCTTTCTGAAAATTCCCTTTTTAAAAATGAATTGGTAAATTGCGTCATGTTCATGCTATTTTCAATTACCATACTGCGTTTCAAATAACGCATTTTTTCAAAATCGATAAAAACACTATAATCATTTGCAGATGTGTTTAATTCACCTATTAATTGTGTAAAAACATCTGTAATTTCATCTATAGATTCCGGTCTATCAGATGGGTTATCCTGAAGCATCGAACAAAGCATGTCTTTTAACACTTCATCCATACTAGATTTTTCAATCAAACAAATCGTTTCTACATTTGATTCTGCTTCTTTGCACAAAAATAATTCAGAGAAAATAACCCCCAAAGAATAGTAATCGCATTTTTCAGTAATATCATTTCCTTTTACAACTTCTGGTGCTGAATAATTTTCTGAAAACATTGGCATGGTAGTTTCTTTCTCAATAATTGTCTTTATCTTGCTTGAACCAAAATCTATAATTGTAATCTCGTCATTTACATCATCGTAAATTATATTTTGGGGCTTTAAATCTCTATGTATTACATCATTTGCATGTGCATTATATACTGCCTGCAAAATTTTTAAACATATTTCGTACTTCTTCAATTGTGTGAATGAATGCCAATCATATAAATCCAAAGTCTTCCCATCTACATAATCCATTAGTATTGCACCATAATTAGATTTTCCATTATATTTTAATGATGCTGTTGTGTCCCTTATCTTTACAATATTACTGCATGAATTCAATACTTTAAGAGCTTCCATTTCTCTGTTAAATACTAATTTCTGAAAGGGCTCATTAATACCCCCATACAATTTCAAAACATATATCTTATCTTTTCCTCTAACCCTAACCTTAAGAATGTGATTATCCCATATTGGGGATTTATGCATTTGTTCTATCACAGTATAATTAAATTGTGATTCTGACATTTATTTTCCTCCTATAATCAAGTATTTTTATTGAAAATTCAAGATTTTACCTCTTATACTTCAGTGAATAACCCTCTGTCATAGACATTTCAATGTATCAGGTACTAGGATTGTCGCTCCCATAGTAATAAACACCGTTAGCTATTCTTCTGCCATATTTTCATCTGTTCTATAACTTATTCTTCTTATATTATACTGACAAATACAGTATAAGACAACGAATATTTGTACAATATTCCATTGCCTAATTTCAAAAATGCACCCGTTTCCGGGTGCATTCTCTCATCTACTACTGCTCAGGATACAGTTCTTCCAGCACATCTTCTAGCATTCCATCCTTTGCATAAGGCAAAGCATCTAACTGTCTAAAATTATGCTTGATATCTTTCGTATCCTCATCAAAGCCCAATATGTAACTTGTTGCTATCTTATATATGATTTCCGTTGGAGCCAGTCCGTACACCTGCTTTTCAAAGATGTGTTTCAGACGTTCCTTATTGTCTGGGAATTGCTTTTTCATCTCGTCACTCTGATATAGCCTTTTTACAATCTCTGTAATATACAAACCTGATTTCATGTACAGATCAATAAATGTCTTATCCGGCATGTCAAAACATCCAGGATTCTCCTGTTCCAGCATGTCCACCATTTTCTTAACCATTGTCTTTGGTGTAAATATCTGATTGGTTTTCTGTGGTGGAATATAATCAAATATATCCTCTACGCTCTTTTCATCAAAATAATCGGCAAGCTTTTTCTTTAAGGCAAGAAATTCTTTTACTGAATCATCAAATACCACCGAATCGAATAGCTGTCCATCAAAGTGCTTAGTCTGTCCGGTTTCTTCCTCCACATAATCACCGCCATCACATAGGAATTTGAACTGATCCAGTGTGATACTTGTCACTTCCAGAAATACTTTATCCGGAATGATGGTATCAAAGGTTGCCAGCGTTACCGTATTATCTCCGTAAGCCATTAGAAATGACGGAATTGTCCTTGAAAATCCACGCAGGTGATCTCTGACACCATCCTCGATTGTTTCCTTTTCCCATTCCTTTTTCTTCGTTTCTACAATTTTAACTGTTTCCTTTGTGGATTCTTTTGCGAAATCAGAAATAGCTGTTGTCAATTCTTCATTGAACTTCTCCATAGCTTCTTTCTGCTTCTGCTCAAATTCTTTATCAAGCCATAAAATCTTTCTTCAAAATATTTTCTGCTCACTCTTCCGGTAACAGTTAAATAACCTTTCTCTTTAAGCTCTGCATTCAATTCCTGAATAAGACTGTAGGCCTTTGATTTAGAAATACCAACTATCTCTTTAATTTCCTCTGCTGAAATAAATACATCTGTTTTATACATAATTTTTATCCTCCTCGTTCTGTATTTTTTCTTTCAAAATACATATAGGATAAAATATTGCGTATTTCTAAATCAGTTATGAAATTTTTAATTTTTTTGGAAAAATGGATATATTTTCGGAATAAAAATATCCTTTTTGGATATAAGAAATTACTCATAGATTTGTTTCACAATATCTTTTGTCTACAAAAAGTGTATCACGAAAGTAAAAAAAGAGCCCGAACCCCCCTATTTTAGAGGGATTCGAGCAAAAATTGTTGTTCCGGGGCACACCACATTATCCTCAAAGGGCAAAATCCAGTATCCTCACTATCCTCACATCCCACAGCAAAACCCTCCGGCACTGCAGCGCAATTCCACAGCATATTCCGCAGTGGTAATCCTGACAACCCAACTTCTATTGCGTCCCATATAACAGTATCATCTTACACAGCAGCACTATCGCAATGTCACTTTC
>OLSC01001920.1_pt1 | contig 16528 bp, 18 predicted proteins | sample 1672881 | NCBI WGS metagenome assembly OLSC01 (sample SAMEA3136733, study PRJEB25190) | human gut metagenome | biome: human gut; feature: human-associated habitat; material: faeces | place: Austria | collected 2013
CACTCAACACGCATCAGACTCCTTTCCATTGAATATCTGTATATATATAATAACGAGTTATGCACTTAAAATGATTAAAAGATTCCTCATTTTTTCTTAAAACGAATGAAACGATTAAATCAATATTTTATCTCAACCCCTTTCAGAAATATCAAATAAATCAAACACTACCTTTTTCTCCGCTTAGAGTAATACTTCCCACACCACACAATCTTGCACCGGAAGCACTGCCTGTGTCATGACACAGGCGAAATCCCCCACACTTTCCTATCGTCTGTGTGGTCGAATTTCCATAGGGAAGTATCCCTAACCCTCTCTCGATTTTTCTTCGGTTATTCTTCATTTTACCGTCGAAATGCATTGACCTTTCCTACCTTCTTTGCTACAATTTGCTGTGGGTGATTGTGCCCAAAACTGAATAAAACCTGAAACGAACTGTTGTAAAAATCGAACATTTTACAGCAGTTTTTTTGTACCCAAAATCAGAAAGGAAGTGGCAGAAATGACAAATCGAAACCGCGCCAATCCGGTGCAATTTTATCTCAGCGATGATGAGCAGTACATCCTCAACACCGAATTCAAAGCATCCGGCATGAAGAGTATGTCTGCGTTCCTGCGCAAGCTGATCTTATATGGATATGTGTATGATGTTGATTACAGTTACCTGCGAAATTATAATACGGAGTTGGGACGTATCAGCTCCAATTTAAACCAGATCGCAAAGAGGGTAAACAGCACCGGAAACATTTATCAAGAGGATATAAACGAAGTAAAGGAGTTGATGAATAAAGTATGGCGTACACAAAAATCCATGCTATCAAAGCAACCGTTGATAAAGCGATAGACTACATCTGCAACCCCGAAAAGACCGATGAAAAAATGTTTGTTTCCTCTTATGCCTGTTCTCTAGAAATCGCAGCTTATGACTTCAAATATACCCTCGACCACTGCCGGGAAAACAGTCCTAACAAAGCCTATCATCTGATACAAGCTTTTGCTCCGGGAGAGGTTGGTTTTGAAGAAGCGCACCGCATTGGAAAGGAGCTTGCAGATAAACTTTTAGAGGGAAAATATTCGTATATTGTTACCACTCATATTGATAAAGGACACGTCCATAATCACATCATTTTTTGCGTCGCTGATAACATCGAACATAACAAATATCACGACTGCAAACAGTCCTATTACCACATCCGGGAACTGAGTGATGAACTGTGCAAGGAACACAAGCTTTCCGTCATCATTCCGGGTGCGCAGCGTGGCAGAAAATACAAAGAATGGCATTCCGAGCAGAACGGTTCTGCATGGAAAACGCAGATCAGAAAGAATATCAATTTCTGCATCAAGTCGGCTTCCACTTACGAAGAATTTCTGCTTCTGATGAGAGCCAAAGGTTATGAAATCAAAGGGGAAACTTTTGAAGAAGGAGCTGCCAAATACATCTCATTCCGCCCTCTGGATAAAGAGCGTTTTGTGCGTGGCAGTGCGAAGTCTTTAGGAAAGGAATGCACAAAGGAACGGATCAGGGAACGCATTGAAAGAAAACGGGAACGAAAGGCAATTATCCCCCAAAAAGACTACTCTGCCCGCAGACTTATTGACACCTCTGACGAGAAATTTCAGAACAGTCCGAGACTGCAAAGGTGGGTTACCATTGAGAATTTAAAGATCGCCGCACAGAGCTATAATGAGGTTGGTTCGCTTGCAGAACTGGAACACAAAATTGCGGTAAAAACCGAAGCCGGAAAATCTGCAAAGCAGAGCGTGGTGGAACTGGAACACCGTATCAAAGACCTTGCGGAAATCATCAAATATGCACAGCAGTACAAAGACAACCGCTCCTATCATATCGGCTACAAAAAAGCCAAGAACCCGGACGCATATTTCCGCAGATACGAAAGCCAGCTCATTCTATATGGCGGTACAAGGAGTGTACTTGAGCAGACTGGGATAAACTTAAAAGGATTGAATGTTGATAAGCTAAAAGCAGAATATCAAGAACTGATGAAACAGAAAAATCTCAATCAGCATCTTGGGAAAAATATGCCCACTACTCAAGACATAAAGAACAGGAAACAATCTCTATAAATTTGGTAGTATGTTAACCCATTTTATAGTATAATCAATTCACTACTTAACAAAGAAGCAATCTATTCATATGCTTACATTCATAGACGAAAGTGGATACCCTCGCCCTACAGATCCAACCCAAAATCCTATCCTGCTTGGTGTCTGAATCCATGAGAATGATATTAAATCGATCATAAATCAGATATACAAATTAAAAGATTCCATTTACGGAAAACAGGACGAAATAAAGTCTACAAAACTAATTCGTGAAGCAACTATTACTAAGAATCGTACAAATAATAAAGCGTATGTTGAAGGCATGGTGGACATCATTACCTCTTATGACGCTGCTATTTTTGCCATAATTATGGACAAGCCAGATGAACCAATTATTGTTCCGGAGCATCATCTTCCAAAGCAGTATTACCTTCTTTAAAAAAAAGTTGAGTTTTACTGTAATCATCATCACTATGGCAAAGCTATGATGATATTTGATGAGGTGCATGAGGATGCTGACCGAAAAATTGCTGAGGCAATTACAGGTTTTCTTTTCAAAACGAAGTTTGGGCGTTCTTTCCATCACATATTAGAAATGCCTTTGTTTGTCAGCTCTGCTGTAACTCCTGCAGTACAGTTCGCCGATATATTTGCTGGTATCGTGAGACATTATTACGAAAATGAGCTTGACCAAAAAGAACCAGGAACAGAATTTCAGGAATGGCTTGTAGAGCTTTTCACCAAACTACATAATCTTACGGAAAATAACTCCATCCCCAAATCACATTATCTGAAATATGGCTTTCAGAAAATGGGCAAAAACTTCTCCTATCCTGTAAGCGAGAAATTTACTACTTCTGATAATGATGAAAGCCTTCTAAGTGAATAATTTTTTGTTTGACTTCATACAAATATGGTGTATAATATTATTAGAGTCATATGTTGTTCCGTCTTGGAGCTGCGTAGGACTCGTAATATTGACAAAAGTGTCGCACCTGCAGTTTAGCGAGTGCGATTTTTGTATTATCTATATTTACCTTCAAACAATTCCCATACAGAAAAAGCCTCTTGTGCTATCTCATCATAAGGCGGTGCTGTAACGCCTAAAGTTGTATTTCCCATATCAGAAAGTCTTAAACTGCACAAATTTACACCGCTCATTTGTTGCCTTATATCTTCTTCCTTGCTAAGAAACCATTCTGCTTCGGTCACAAATAATTTGAAACTCATTTTCTCTATTTCCCGAATTATGTAGAAGTATATGTAATTAAGCTCTATCCACGCTCTACGAAGCGGATTTCCATATAAAGTATTTACTATTTGCTTGGAGTAATCTCCAAGTCCCATTCTCTCCCACTTCTTCTTTAGCAAATCATACAGTATCCACTTTTCCACACTACATCTTCCTTCAACATTATCAAATTCTAAATCCCAATTTCCGTTATAATCAGGATCCATAAATGTAGGTAAAATTGACCGTCCATGAGCTGCTGCATTCCTTATGGCGCACAAATCACTGATAAATCCTATACATTCTTTCATTTTATGTAAAATATTTGGAATGCTGTCTTTCCTAGAACAAACATCATAAAAAATAGTTATAAGTTCTGACAACTCGTTTAACTCTAACTGTTCCATCAAATCCAACAATGGCACAGCATTCTCATCCGTTAAGTAGTCAAACTCATCCGAGCTGCCCCTGTATCTTCTTTTATCTCTTGCCCGCTTAATCAACTTCGCAATTTTAGGTTTCTTGGTTACCCATTCTGATATTACTTCTGCTCCTACATCATGTCCGTCATCAGCAATCCTTATTCTATTGAAATATGTTTTATAAGCATTTTCTATGCCAGTAATCCATGACAAAATGTTTTTCCTAAACTCAATATCTATTCTATCTATTACAAAAAGCAAACCTATTTTAAACTTAGCATCAATACAATCAAGGTCAATATGCTTTCCTGCTTGCATTTTTATGATTTCTTTGCAAGTAAATATTCCCGGTGATAAGTATTCCAACATTCTTGGTTGAAAGTTATTACCTTCAAGCCAATCGACAAATTCCTTATCATCCAATACTGGATAATAGAAATTGTATTCACTTAACCTTTTTCTAATATTTTGAATGGCATTATTCTCAATAATTCGTTCTTGATATTTCCATTCATCTCCTATAAACCTAATATCTGTGGCTTCTTTGACATCTCGGCCTCTTACTCCCTGACTTTGACTTAAGGAAAACTCAACCTCATCTGTGTATTTAATATATTGTTTTCCTTCTTTTTCTTCCAACATAGATTTTTCTATTCTAAACGGTATCCATTCATGTTCAACTTTATATGCGTCTGTATCAATTATTCCATAATTATTTTTTAGCTCCAGTATTCTTCCTCTTGGCATACTATTCCCACTCCTTTCCACATGGTATTCGGCTTTTAAACGCCACCTATTACAAACAGGAACACACTGTGTATCATTTTCAACTGCACTATACATACATTATAATTGTACCCTTTCAAAGACAATTTCTCAATCGGATTGTATACATAAAAATATCTTAAAAATAAAAAGCAGGTAGCCAGCACACAGCCGACTACCCACCCTCTCAAATATACTCTACTGATTCCAACACTACCTCTGCAAATTCCTCATCGATCATGTTCTGGAGCTTACCTAACACCTGCTCTCCAATCCATAAAATGGAAAGGACTATAAAACCAATGTAATTTTGTTAATCTATAATTAAAAATATTCTGCATTTTAACTAAATCTACAATATTATCTTCTAAACTCATTGCATACATCTCCTACCAATTTAAATCTCTAATTCTACATATTGACTTTCTATCTTATCAAGAACATCCATAATACCCTTAACTACAGCTTCCAGATTGTCATTTACCTCACTAAATTTTACAACAAGCTCGTCCTCAACACATGGTATAGGTATATCATCCTCTGTCATTTCATAATCGCCATAAGAAATATAAATTCCACCATAAACACTGTTTATCCCATTTTCAACCCAATTCACATAGACTTCATTGGAACTTCCTCTCTCCGGACAGAACCAGCCGCTTACATTGACTGCAAATTCATTGCCGTCAAAATCTTTTAATCGAACTAAGTCCCCTTCTGAAAAGCAATTCAAATCAGCATAAAACACACTATCTCTGATATTCTTAAGTTTTTGTTCAATAGACAACAAATGATCCTGCAATGCATCTTCAATTAAGCGATATATTTCTATGGTTACTTTTCCTCCCAACAATGTTTTCCAAGTGGAATACAAATAATGAGTATCACCCAGTGCTATATATTTTTCCAGTAAATCTTTTCTCACAAGTTCATCTTCTTCAAAAAAAGTTTCTTTTTGTAAACTCTCCCTTATATATTTTAAAGATAATAGTGTATCTTCGACTTTTTCGCTTATATCAGATATGCTGTCGTTAATAATTCCAGATAAACAAATAAAATCATCCGTTTCATTTAAACGCTCTATAATATCTTGCTCATCCAATAACTCCGACGTAATATCGCAATATTCTAAATTCATTGCTTCCTCAGCTTCACTTCGTAAACGAATTACCTCTAATGTTTCTTCGGATTTTATTTTCCTTTTTAACAATTCATCCGCTTTTCTAAACTCCTTCTCAAAATAATCAATCGTAGATACCGTATCATTATACATATCCCTGCAAATCATTTTATTATGTGCAACCATGTTTCGTCTTTTTGACAAATCATCTTTCCATCTTCCAACTACTGATTTACAAAATATTTCATCAAAACCTTCTTCCTCCCACAGTGACGGAATATCCAACAACTCAACTGAAGCAATTTCGGTTGCTTTATCCTTTTCATGTTTCTTTATATCTTCCAATGCTCTTTTTACAACATTGGTAATTTGCTTCTTTTTTGCTGCTTTTAATGCTACGAAAATATCATCAATTTCCAAATTATATAAATGGTTATCAACCTTTTTAAATAAATCATATCGAGAACCTCTAAACCACTCCGAAAACTTCAAATACTTATTCATATGGTCTTCATAAGAATATTTCTCGAACCAATCACCGCCATGCTTAATTGACATATATGAGTTTATAATTTCTCTTAAATAATTCTCTAATATGTGCAATCTACCATATAAGTCCGTAGCCATTTTCATATTTTGAGAGTCAGCTAACCAAAAAATCTGTTCGTAATTTCCGTGAAGTAATCCTATCAATTTTTCCTTAAACTCATACCAAATAGAACTTGCTAACAAAGAAATATCATCTTCTTCACTATACTGTATATTTATATAAATATATCGTTTGCCACCGTTAGTAATCCTTTCAGCATCCATTCGACACTCTTTAGACTGATAGGCAAATTCACACCTTACTTCAAACGGTTCCTGATATTCCTCATTCTCCTCATCAACCTCTTCCTGAGTGAAATCCGCAAAACATACTCCGCTCATATTCTTAATATTAATCCCCAAAACACTTGTCATTCTATCTAAAAGCAATGAAAGAGTACCAAGTTCACCATTCTCTTTTCCGCAACATAAAATTTTTACATATTCCATAGAATATCCACCTCGACATCTTTATATAAACAAATTTATTATAAGACTTTTTACCGTTACTCTCAACAGTAATTGACTGTATATGGGCAGCCAAACTTGACCACCCATACATCATTTATAAAGTTTCCTGTTTATCTTTCGACTTAGAACACTCCCGTTTATCCGGCATATTATACTCGAAAGCCTTTTCCTTCATCTCTGCCAGTTTCTCCCTTACGGATACTCTGCCATGTTTCTTCTCATTAACTTTCACAAATTCCTTAAATGCCTGTGTCATCACATCGGCATCCATGCCCTTGAAAAATATCATATACTTCGGCGGTTCCACCGTCTTATCCTTTTTCACAGCAAAGTCAACATTGTATTTCCTTGCCACTCTTTCAAAGGACTTGATGTTGTTATCCGTAACCTCAATACTCGAAGCTCCCATACCCTGACCGACCAGCTTTTTCACTGACATTTTTCCATGCGTTGCCTGTTTCCCGGCTTTCCGGTGTTCCAGATACATCTTCATGGCTTTTTTCAGTACATCGGCGGTCAGCCTTGAGGACTTGAAAACAAGGGCAATCGTTTTCTGTGTAACTTCCTCCTGCATGGTTTTCCTCCTTGATTTTTTGTAGCTGTAATTCCGCTATGGTGGAACATACAGCCTGTGCAGTAAATACTTCATAAGCTCTCCTTTCCACTTCTGGACATTTTGTCCAAAAGTTCTGTGAACGCAAAAAGGGCAGCTACAAACCTTTACGGTCTATAACTGCCCTTACGCTGGTTTCTTAATTTATCTTAAATTCGTCAATCGAAAAATTATCATAAAACCTATCCTTCAACTATCCTATATTCACAGCATCCCGGAATTCGAACAATATCATTCTCACTTTTTCCTGCGAATTTTACCTTGCCTGGCAACCATGCACTTCGATACGGTCGGAACACAACACCTTGTATAACTCTATCTTTAAGAGGTATAATCTTATTCTCTTCAAATAACACTGGCTCTTCAATTTCAAAATCTTCTTCAAATAAATTACCTGGTAATGTTATTTCGCAATTTTCTCGAAGCATCATTCCATCGTACACGAAATCAATGGCTTCGTATAACGCATCTAATTCGTCCGGCTCAGACACAATCTGCAATTCAAATTCTATTTCATAATATTCCTCAATAGCCTTTAGCTTTTTCATTCCAGACAACCAAAATTCAAACATTGTTTTAACATGTTGTTTACTCTTCCACATCTTTCTTGAATGTCCAGTTGAAAAAATCATTTGTAATCCAGACTCATTCTCAACTGCAACCCTAACAATATCTGCATCAAGACATTTTCTAACTAATTCAAAATGATCTAATCTCTCCGATACTCGTTTGTCCAAAATATGATAGCCTATTTCAAAATCACATAACTCATTACTTCTATATATTGCATCAGCAATAATATATTCATTTTCAAACAAGTATCGCGTCATATCATTGCAATAAAACTCTGTAACTTCACCAATAGTCAAAGGAAATATCATATTATCAACATATAGTTTTGCTTTATAGATATGTCGAGGAATATCAATCATATAAGGCGGTATATCATAACGCATATCATTTTGAAGCAATGAATCTGTTGTATTCAAGAAACGACTTACCATCTGGATATTAGTTAACGCTTCGGCATTTTTTCCCATACAATTTCTAATATATGAAAGTGTTTCTTCAGGAATATCAAGTTCAGAATTTTCTGTAATAACCTGACAAGCATTATCCTCCATAACAATAATCCTTGAATCTAAACTTTTGATACTACAGCCCTTTTGTTTTAAAGAAAGAACATTCTCATAAGAAAAGTTCCATATTTCAGGTTTATTGGGCAATTCATCAACTTTTGCAGTTATTACCTCTAAATCAGAAGATATAGGATTAACAAAATATCCTTTAAAATCTTCTCCATCAGTTTCAATGTATGCTACTGCCTTTGTCCACATTGTATAGAACTGAGCTTGTCCCAAATCTTCTGGCATCTCACCCGGTTTCTTAGCCTCAATAACCAAAAGGCTATGTTCTCTAACCCATGCCTTATTCTTCTGGGTATTCTCTCTGTAACTGCCAAACGATTTATCATTAAAAAAAATGAAATCCGCATCTTTTGCTCTAAGCGGTTTTCTTCCACCATATCCATATACTGGAAATTCTTCTCCCCTAAATTGAGAAGAATATCCTAATACTTCTGATAACCGAACAATAAATTTTGAACGAACTTCTGACTCTGACTGAATATCCGATAATCTATATTCATCAATGACTGACTGAATTGCAGCTTTATCATATGCTTTATACAATCAAACTTCACTCTCTTTCTTTTTGCATACTATCAAGTAATAAATATTTTTACATATATATTTTATCACCATCCCTTGAGCATAACATTACATATTCACAATATAATCAACAAAATCATTAATGTATGTAAATTTATATTGCCACCCTAAGTTTGGTTTTAAAAAACTTATTCTGCTCCACGTAAATATTTTTTTACTTGTTCACTTACATTAATCCAATTTTGTTCAAAGCTTTTTCTTGATTGATATGCTACATCTCTTAACTCAGTCTTCTTAATATGATCTTCTTTACTATCATCCCAACACAAATTATGTTTATCAGCATCTACAAAAAAAGTTTCTGCATTCTTTAATAATTCACTATACAAAGAGATTATTTCGCTCGAAATAAACGCTCTACTATTATTTATTCCAATTTCTAAATCTCGTATTTTTAATGCTAACTCATTTAAATCTGGTTTTTCTGCATAATTTATTTGAAAAGTACTTAACTTATCTGGATACAACCTTTGCATTAGCTGTAATATTTCTCCACAATTTTTACTAAGACTCTGAAATACTTCAAATTCCATATCTGCCCTTTTGGAAGAAACATATACCTTTCTATTAAGTTCACTTTCATATACTTTTAATGCCTGTTCCATTCTTTTTGTAGTTTCACCAGTTGACCATTTTAGCGAAATAATTACACCTATTAGTGCAATAATCGCCGAAACTAGATTAGACTCAAGAATCTCTGTTACTACTCCCATTTCATTTCTCCTCTCTTCTTTCAGATTTTAATTATCAGCTTTACTCAATTATTAATATACTACGTAACTCCGCATACATCTTCCCATCTTCAAATTTCACATCATCAAGTAACAATGCCTGGAACAATACCTCCCTGACACTCTCTAATTTTACCATAGAAAGCTCCGCTTCCGAAAGTCCCTCCAGTTCTATATCTTCCAATGCAACCGCCTTTCTTGCAGACAGGCAGTATGTATATAAAGCCATGATATATCTGTCAGACATCACAAAAGCATAAGTATCCTTGCCTTTATAATTGTATCGGCACTTTTCCAGTTCTTCTTCAGATATGGTAAAAAGTTTCCAGATACACCTTTCCCTCATAATCCGGCTTATACTTCTTTGCCAATCTCTTTATCATAGCAAAAATATTGTTTCTTTCGTAGGTCAGTCTAGTTCTCTTAAAAACTACCTTTTTCCCTCGTATATCCATGTAAACATTATTTCCTATGGTTTTCCCGGCGAATGTTTCATACTCCCCAATCCGCAACAGATAGGAAAGCACCTGTAACAGCTTTTCCTTCGATGTAATCTCATTGTAGCTGTAATCTCCAAAGCCTAACTGTTCAAATTTTAAGGGTGTTCTTCCCTTTTTAATCTCCCGTTCCATTACCCTGTCCATATCTTTCATTGACTCCATAGCTTTTTCTGCTCCTTTCTTTCTAACAATAAAAGAGCAGCCATATCCTGACTGCCCAACCTTTGGACAAAATGTCCAGAAGTTCTATATTTCCACTTTTGAACTTTTCGTCCAGAAGCGTCCTGTTACAATACTGATAAATTCTCCTGCAATACCGATTATCTTAAAAATCAGCACCACGCCGCCAATCAGACCTCCTATGATACAATTCAGAGCAAAAATACCAATGCTCCCACTTATGCCAAAATTCTTAGGTATCAGCCACAGACACATCCGGCGTATACCAAACGGGCAACCTACTATAATCCAATATAAAAAACAGTCAAAGCCTTCCGCTTTATTACATACCGGATAACAGGTAAGCATCCATACCACAATGATTATTGACGGAACAACGACCTTAAACATCTTTTGCGACATCGGTTTCTTCTTCTGTTCAACCTCTTCCTGTGCCTTTCGGAAATCTTCCATTCGTTTCAATTCTTCCTCAGCATCATCAAATCCGATATGCGTGTACACATTCATTGTAACACTTATATCCGAATGCCCCATGAGGTACTGTAATGTCTTGGGATTCATTCCCGATTTTGCCATATTTGAGCAACAGGTGTGTCGGCATACATGTGGATGTGTCAAGTATAGGACAAAAAAAATTTTATTTTTTTCTGCCGAAGACTATCTGACGCTTCCATCAGGTAGTCCCAGCACCTTTATTATCTTCTGATAAGTCATTCTTGTCCTGCTCAAGTTATCTCTGTTCTGAAAAAATATCGTCAAAATTCCATTCGATTTCAATTTCATCCTGACTATGAACACGGATCACCTTGATAATCTCACGCAGCTTCTCTGTATCGAACTTCTGAATTCCCAAGAAATCTTTTAGTTTTATTTTATCAGAAAGTTCATTTTGTTCAAGAAGCTTTTTACTATTCTTCGCATCTTCTATCTTTCGTTTTATTTCATCCAGCTGTACACTTATCTTTTCAGCTCTCTGCTTATACGAATCACGATCTATACGACCATCTTTGTAATCATCATAGAGTTTCATCTTTTCCGAGGTCAACTGTCGGCTCTGTTTTTGCAATTCTGCGGTATTGATCTCTTTGTCGTCGCATTGCCTGTTGGAAGATACTTTCTTTTCTTTTTCCAACATTGACGCTGCATACTGATGAACAAGCCCAAGGATATTCTCCTCCAACGGTTCCCGCCGGATCACCAGACTTCGACACACAGGATCTCCATTGGTTCGGGCATCTGAACATTTCAGCAAATGCTCTGTTTCTTTTAGCAGAGAATGCCCGCAGTTAGCACATAGCAACAATGCCGGCTGTTTTTTACGTCTTTCCAGAGTAAAATTGGTACGTGATTCCGCAACACTTCTCTTCTTTTTCGGATGCATTTCATTTGCTTTTTCAAACAATTCCCTGTCTATAATTGCCGTATGATGATTTTCCAGGCGAACCCATTCTGTTTCATCATTCAGAACTGCTTTATGGCCCGTATGCATACTGCAACGTGTTTTGCCCCAGATTCTGGTTCCAATATAAATCTCATCCCGGACAATTGCCGCTACTGTCGTAGGGCTCCAGTGTTTCTTTTTGATCGTGTCAAACCTCTGGAACTGCACCTGATCCCCTCTTGATAATTTCTGCTCATCACAAGTGGCAATCGCCTGTCCGTTCAATTCCCTTGTAATATCCGCAAAACTTGTTCCTTCCGCTGCCATCCGAAAAATCATTTTCACGACTTTTGCAGCCTCTGGATCTACTTCCAGCCTTCCATCTTTTCCTTTTTTATAGCCATATCTGGCATTTACCGGAAGGCGTGTACCATTTCTCGTTCTTGTCTGCAATGCTGATGAAATTTTCTTGGACAAATCCAGGCTATACATATTGTATACCAGATTCTGCAATGCTACATTCATTCCACCAGTCATTCCGCTACTTGCTGCACTGTCATAGCTGTCATTAATCGAAATAAATCGAATCTGTAGAAGTGGAAAAATATATTCAATATAAAATCCAACTTCCAAATAGTCTCTTCCAAATCTGGAAAAGTCTTTCACAACTACACAGCCGATTTCTCCGCTTTTCATGTCATCCTGCAGCTGTTGAAATCCCTGCCTTTTAAAATGAGTACCGCTGACACCGTCATCCACATATTCCAGAATATCCGACTCAACTACACCCAGCTCATCAATTACAAATGATTTTAACAGAATTCTCTGAGAAGTTACACTGTCGCTCTCTTTTTTGGCTCTGCCATCTACATTGTCATCTTCTGCAGACAAACGGATGTAAACAGCTGTTTTTCTAAGATCTGTCATCTTGACTGCGCCTCCTTCTCTTTCTTTAGTTTCTGTAAATCTGCAAACTGATCGTCATATACCAGCTTGATCTCATAATCATACTTACCATGGATAATAATTGAATCCACAAAGGCATCTGCCATTTCTTTTGTCAGCTTACGCTTTGACATATAAGTATGTATCACATTTCCCCAGCCTTCTTCAATGTGGTAATCCTGGGAATACCGAACCTGTGCCGCCAATACTGTGTCCAGACGGCTCTTGATATTCTCAATTTCATTGGAATAGATCCGAGAAAACTGTATGTATTCTTCTTCTGTAATCAAACGTTCGGAATAGTCTTCATATAAATCCGATTTACGCTTACTGATACGGCTTAGTTCCCGTCGAAGTTTTCCCACCTCTTTATCCAAAAGCAGGTACTGTGTCTGATTTTTGGAAGCTGCATTCATTTTCTGAATCATTTTTTCTGTATCCAATACGGTTTTCATATGCGTTTGGATCAGGCGAAGAACATCGTCATCCACATATTCTTTTCTGACTCTGTGCCCTTTGCATTGCTTTCCTCCGGATTTATGGTTAGTATTGGCTCCGCAGATATAAAAGAATGTGCCATTTCTTTCTCTGGACAACGTCATGCGGTTGCCACAGCCTCCGCACCATATCTTTCCTGTATAGAAATTATGGTTTCTAATAGCCCCATTGTTCTGCTGATGTTTCTTCTTATAAGCTTCCGTATATTCCTGGATTTTAGATTGTACCTGTTGAAACAACTCTCTATCTATAATCCCTTCATGCGTGTTCTCCACATGCACCCATTCACTCTCTGGTCGATTTCTCTGTTTATTTCCCTGGAAAACACTTTGCTGATATTTTCCAAATACAGAATCACCTGTGCAATGAACATCCTGAAGAACTCGTTTCACTTCATAATTGTTCCAGGGTTTTGACTCCGGAAGCGGCTTCTCACCGGTTTTATAGAATTTTCTCTGTAAAGTCGGCGATAAAACTCCATCTTTATTGAGCTGTCTTGCAATATCACTATAGTTCCTGCCATCCATATACATAGAAAATATACTTTTCAAATGTTCTGCAGCTTCTTCATCAACGATCAGCTGATGATGGTCTTCTTCTGACTTTCTGTAACCATACGGTTCCCAGGCACTTGTAAATTTTCCTTTTTTCCAAAGAGCTTTTTTTGCGCTGCTGCTCTTTTTGGCAAGGTCTTTCGAATAGAACTCATTGATAATATTCTTCAGTGGAACTGTAAGATCCACACCCTCTCTGAAGGAATCGAAATCATCTGTCACAGCCAGGAATCTTACATGAAAAAACGGAAATACTCGTTCAATATAGTTGCTGGTTTCGACATAATTTCTTCCAAGTCTGGACAAATCTTTTACAATAACACAATTGATTTTTCCATGCTTGATATCTTCCATCATCTGTACGAATCCAGGACGGTCAAAATTTGTACCTGAATAGTCTGAGTCCTTATAAACTTCCGCAACCGAAATATCTTCCGTATCTGCTACAAAGTTTTTCATCAATTCCACCTGGGTTTCTATCGTCCCTCTTTCTAATGTTTCTTCTGTTTCCATTGAAATTCTGGCATACAATCCTGCCCGGAATGGTCTTCTCACCTCTGTCTGGACGGTTGCACTGCCGACTACTTCCGGAATGTTTTTCCTACTCTTTCGTGCCATTTTATACAACCTCCTTTACCTTGACCTGCAGATTATTATCATCATCTACTACCGTATCAACTCCCATAGCCGGTAATTGATTCAGCAATGTCTGATAACAATCATCAAAATCAAAAGTGATCTCTATATTCTTTTTATCATATACTCTGATTTTCCTGATCAGTTCTACCACCACTGTGCGGGACAGTTCTTCAATATCCTGATATTTCACAAAATAATCCAGCCAGGTATTGGCATTGTCTGCTTTTTCCAGCTCACTATCCATTTCTTTCTGGATTGCACGGATACTCTCTTCCGCATTTCTAAGCCTCTTTCCATAGGCTGCATGAAGCTCTACATAGTCTTCTTTTGATACAATGCCCTCTTTCATATCCGAATAGAGCATCATCCGTAACTCCTTACAACGTTCTGTCTCCTGTTTTTTCTTCTCCAGCCTGTCCTGCAGCTTCTTCATATTGATCTCCTGAAATGGCACAGTACCAACAAATTCCAGGACTCTTTTCAGGTGCAGGATATTCTGGATATGCTGTTTCAGCATCACCAGTACGGCATCTTCCAGATCCTTTTCCGGTATTCTATGACTAGAACAGCGTTTTGTTTCTTTATTTGCGGAACATAGATAATAAGCATATTTTTTCCCTGCCACAGTAGAAACCTTTCTTGTCATAGGTGCACCACAATCCGCACATACAGCAATTCCGGATAACAGATATACTTGCTTTTGGTCAGGCGAAGTACGTGTATCCATGCCCAGAAGTCTCTGAACAATTTCAAAATCACGGTCACTCACCAATGGCTCATGATTTTTCTCAATCCGGATCCAGTCATCTTCCGGTTTCACATAAGTCTGCTTCACTTTATGATTCGGTGTCGTCCTTTTTCCCTGCACAAGGTTTCCGATATAAACCTCGTTTTCCAGTATCCTGCGGACGGTAACGGAACTCCAAAGTGCCTGTTCTTTCTGCCGGAAGCCTGTTTCATAACGACTGCCGTTGCTGATTTTATACTCAAATGGGGAAAGAATACCCAGTTCATTTAAACGATTAGCGATCGCATCCTGACTCATTCCCTGCAGCTTCATCTTAAAAATATCTTGTACTACACTGCCTGCAGATGGATCAATCTCTAATTTATGCTTATCTGTCTTTGTCTTCCTGTATCCAAAAGCTACAAACGGAGTCACACACTCACCTTTTTTCCTCTTAATCTCAAGATTACTCCTGATCTTAATAGAAATGTCACGGCAATAAGCATCATTGATTAAATTCTTAAATGGGATAATAATTTCGTCTGCCTGATTCTTTCCCTTGAGACTGTCATAATTGTCATTGATGGCAATAAAACGCACACCAAGAGCCGGGAATAATCTCTCGATATACTTCCCGGAATCAATATATTCCCTTCCAAATCGTGATAAATCTTTTACCACTACGCAGTCTACAATCCCACGCCGGATATCTTCCAGCATTGCCTGGAATGCAGGACGATCAAAATTAGAGCCTGAGTAGCCATCATCAACTCGGACTGAAACAACTTCTATATCTTTTTTGTCTTTCAGGAAATCCAGAATCAAAGCTTTCTGGTTAGAAATGCTGTTACTTTCCAGTTTTGCTGAACTGGAAATATCGCCATCTTCTTTAGATAATCTGACATAGATGGCGGCATGATAGATTTTATTGATATTCTGATACATATCTTACCTCCTTTTATTACGTCAGAAAATCCATGTAATAAAAGGGGGCTGCATAATTTGTCCTTACCGACATTCTAACACAGTCCCCTCAATCTTGCCAGTACTTTTTCAGACACTCAGAAGCATATTCTCAAATGCCTGCTCCATAGATATACCGTTATTGGCAAATCTGACTTTTACTTTCATATTACCGATCCGGACCAAATATGGATTTCCTACTTTATTCAGGAAAATATCTCTCCGTTCCTGAAGCGATTTATTTCTGTCTGCTTTTATCATCCGTAGATCAGTCATTTCATTGATATCTACATCACTGAAATCCTGCTCCAGATAGTTTCTATATTCCTCTGCCGTCATGCCCTTCTCCTTCCATTCCCATCTGAATCCGTACTGCTTTCAGTACCCGATCCAGGCTCCACTT
>OLSC01001934.1_pt1 | contig 16413 bp, 10 predicted proteins | sample 1672881 | NCBI WGS metagenome assembly OLSC01 (sample SAMEA3136733, study PRJEB25190) | human gut metagenome | biome: human gut; feature: human-associated habitat; material: faeces | place: Austria | collected 2013
TATGTCCCAGATGATGAGTATCATCATTCAGAGCTGAGTAGGTATTTCCATTTTCGTCGGTATAAGTCTCATCCCCATTATCGGTATAGTTCATTCCATCATCTCCACGATATTCACAAGAATAATCTTTGTGAAGAATGTAATTAATCTCAATGGTATTTCCATCACTGTCAACTAATGTCATTGGTGAAGTAGAAAGGATATCGGAATCATCATTGCTGTCCGAGGATTTTGCAGAAGCATTTTCTTCTGTATCGGAGGAATCGGAATCTCCTCCTGACTTCTGACTGGCAGTATCTGTAGTTGCCTTATCAGAATCATCAGAAGAATCATCGGTCTGGTTTTCATTCTCCTGTCTGGTAAGTGAAGGATTTCCAGGATAAGAAATATATTCTACAAATTTTCTGACGTCACTGATGTCATCTGCATCTTTTGCATATCCCACTGCCATATACAGGCTGTTTCCCTCTGAATAAATTGTCTGATAGCAGGCATCGTATGTGTCATTGCATTTGGCAATCCCTGTTTTGACATCCTCCAGTGAATATTTATAGATATTTACATAATCATTTCCGTTCGTATAGCTTGCATAGGTACCTTCCGTATCTGCTTTTTCCCATTCAGATCCAGCCGGCGGCTGTGTATAGAAATCGTTATTTCCTGCTGCCATAACCGTTGCAGCTGAAAAAATCCCAAGTGTTGCTACCGTCATAAGTGTCATAAATTTTGTTTTCATCGTGGATTCTCCTAGAATTTTATTTTCTACATCTGTAGAAGTTAATTGTATTCTACAACTGTAGAATACAATTGTCAATTCTTTTTTCTATATTTTTTTATCATTTCAGTTTAATTTCTATTTTTCCTTCCACTGGGCTATATAAATCCAGAGGATCTTCATCGCTTTCATAAACACGTCCTTCGCCTTCTCCAAATGATTTGAGGCATACTGGACATGATAGTCAGAACTAACATTTCTTTTTTCATTTTTCTGCAATCATATTTCCATCAAAAGAGCCATTTTACGCCATTCCTGCAATAAAAAAAGGCCCTCCCGGATAGACCATGATTGTTCCTGTCCATCCAGAAAGACCTGAAAATAAAAATGTTATATTTTTTAGAAATTATCCATTAAATTTCTGCAAGCATTTAAATAAAATCATGGGTTTTGTTTTCCACAAACTCCCCATCAAAGAAAGCAAGAGCATCCGTGGCTTCCTGTACTTCTGTTTCCTCGTCAGAATATTCTATCTGTTCACCTTTCTCTTCCTGCCTTTCACACCATACGACCAGACGTTTGGAGGCATCTGTTCCACAGGTAGAAAGCAGAAGCGTCGGAACTTCTTCCTGCGTTCCAAGTAAAAAAGCATCTCCATCTGCCGGTGTATACTCGCATTTTACGATCACAAAGATCCATACCCCTTCATCCGGAAGATACAGATAGAGGATATGGTGTTCTTTTAAAAATTCATCGTCAAGGAAATTTCGAAGTCCGCGGAACATGCTGCCATCTTTCATATTGTGGCCATAAATGATGTTCTTGTCATCAGAAAAATCGGCATTGTTATCGGAATCCAGAAAAATGGCCCCTGCCACATGTTCTGTCTTCTTAAAAGTATGTGTCAGGTAATAGGAGTCATCGTTTCCCTGGACTACCGGGTAATCAATGCTGGTATCCGGGATCCGGATCCATGCAACGATATCCGGATTGATCTTTTTTAATGCCTTAAAATCAACCACGGTCTGTTTCCCATCGCTTCTGTGTGGTCATCCTCATCTGTTTCCTTGACGTATGTACGCAGGTCTTCATATTCCTGCACACCTTCCCGGTACATAAAGTAAATGCCAAAACCGGTACATACGCCAAAGCTGAGTACCATCAGGCAGACTGCCACGATCATGATTTCTTTTATGTGTCTCATACAAACCTCCGATTATTCTTCCTGGAAAAAGGGCTGCCGGTAAATCGAGCAGCCCTGAACCGTATTCCTTAATTTCCTTTTTTCTTCTTATACCAGATCACGCCGCCAATGCCGCAGGCAGAAAGGACTGCCAGAAGGATCGGAAGCCAGATGTTGGTGCTGTCCCCTGTTTTCGGGCTGTTTCCTGTCGGTGTGCTGCCGGAAGGGGATTTGGTGTTTTTGATCTCTTTTACGATCTCGATCACCTTGGTTTTTCCGTCTTTGTATTCAAAGCGGATCTCTTCTTTTTTGCTACTTAATTCATAACCATTTGGTGCTTTGGTCTCTACCAGGATATATTCCACGGTTTTCTCTACTTTTCCATTTTTATAAGTAGCAATCGGAATCTTGCCGCTTGTCGCTGTTCCGGTCTTATCCGTTACCAGTTTTTCTACGACTTCTCCGCTTTCCTTTTCACGCAGTTCAAATTCTGCTCCTGAAAGGGCTGCCTTACTGGTGGAATCGGTCTTTTTGATGACCAGTTTTCCATACGGATGTGCGTCCTTCATTTTGACTTTCTGGACTTTTCCAGTATCTTTTACCGTAAATTTCACATCTTCCGCAATGAGGTATCCATCCGGGGCCTGCTCTTCACGAAGGGTATATTCGCCTACCGGAAGTTTTTCGACCATATGCGGTTTATCCGTGGACGTCCAGCTTTCAACTTTCTTTCCATCTTTATCCAGGATGATCAGTTTTGCTCCCGGTACCTCACTGGAATCCGTAATGTCTTTCTTGCTGATTTCCACTTTGGTCACATCATCAAGCATCTGGTGTTTCTGTACTTCTTTTGTGTTTTCGACGGTAAATTCAATACTTTCCGCAGTCACATAACCATCTGCCGGCTTTGTTTCTGTCATCTTGTATTTCTTTCCTACGATAAGGCCCTTGATGATATGTGCTTCCTCTTTGGATACCCATTCATCCACCGTATTTCCATCCTCATCTGTTACCTTTAAGGATGCTCCCGGAAGTTCTTTTTTGTCCGTCAGGTCTGCTTTGGAAAGTTCTACCGTAGTCTGTTCATCTTCAAAGGTGAACGCATACTCTGCAACACTGGTTCCACTGCCCTGGTACTCAAAAGTGAATTCCTGCGGTTCCTGGTCTGTCACATAGCCATCCGGGGCGGCAAGTTCCTTAATGTAGTACCTGCTGTCAACCGGGAGATCTGCAACAAACTGGATCTTTCCATCCTCATCTGTGGTCTTCAGTTCGATCAGGGTGTCTTTCGCAAGGAGTACTTTTCCTTTTGAAGATACGATGTCGTCTGCTGCATAGAGGCCAAAGATTGCCCCGGAAAGTACTTTGTCACTGTCCTTTTCTTTTTTCAGGACTTCCACCTGTACCCTCTGGCGCGCATTCTGCCAGTCGGCACTATAAGTAACCAGAGGTGTATCCTGGTCACGGTATGTAAGATCCACATATCTTGGTTCATTATCCAGAACGTAGCCATGTGAGGTCTCTTTTTCCACGATGTAATAACGTCCAAGCGGAAGGTTATCCATCTGGGCGATGCCATTTCCATCTGTTGTAATGGAGCCGACCAGTTCATCTGCCGCATAATAATCTGCACTTACCCCGTCTGCTGCACGGATGGCTTCTGCTGCGTAAACATTGAAGGTTACATCAGTCAGGTTTCCAGTCACATAGTTGAACAGGTGCTCGATCATGCCTTTTGCATTGTCAAGAAGGGATACGCTGTCTAAGAATTCCCCTTTCTTGTTTACCAGAAGTCTTGCTAGCGGGACTTCATCTTCCATTTTGACTTTCTGTACTTCTGCAGTATCAGAGATCGTAAACTCTACGTCTGTTGCACGTAAGTAGCCATATGGTGCAAGCGCTTCACGCAGAATGTAAGTTTTTCCAACCTGAAGTCGCTTGATCACATGTGGGGAATCTTTTACGGATGTCCAGGAATCGATCACATTGCCATTCTTATCCAGTACACTCATGGAAGCCCCGTCAAGTTCTGTTCCGGTCGTGATATCTGCTTTTGTTACTTCTACCGTTGTCGGCTGGTTTTTCTTCACGGATTTTAATTTGATCGTTTTTACGTCCTGGCCCTGGTATGTGGCATCAAATTCCAGGATCTCATCGGAAGATACATAACCCGCCGGCGCCTGCAGTTCTTTCACATAGTATCTGCCAAGCGGAAGATCCAGCGTAAACGCTGCCTTACCTTTTTCGTTGCTTGTGATTTCCTGAAGCAGTGTATCTGCTTTTACAATCACCTTGTCGCCGGAAGAAATTGCTTCTTTATTGTATAATCCAAAGGTTGCACCTTTTAAAGCCTTTCCGGTCTCGGCATCCTGTTTTTCCACACTCAGCTCTACTTTCTGGCGTTCATTGGAAAATTCCAGTTTTTCTTCGATCTCCGGTGTGTTCTGATCCTTATAGATAAAGGATACTTCCTGACTGTCTGGATTTAAGACAAATCCGGCCGGTGTTTTTGTTTCTTTCACACGGTATTTTCCAAGCGGAAGGTCTTTGATCACAGCTTCTCCATTCTTATCGGTGGTCACTGTTTTTACCAAGGTATCCTTTGCATAGATCACGTGACGGTTTCCCTGCTCGTCCACCTGATGATCCGGTGTGAAAATATCTTCTGCTGCGTAGATTTCAAATTCTGCCCCTTCCAGGGAAGTTTCTTCGTATACAAAATCCTTTTTAAAGGATTTAAAGGTTTCACCGGATTTATGGATCACCAGTTTGCCCTTGACCGGATGGTTTTCATAGGTCACGGTAATGATGGCATCCCCGCTGACAGAATCCATCTGATAAGCTGTATTCTTGTCAACTTTGATCTCCACATACTGGGTATTCTGGGTGTAGCCATCCGGCGCGCTCACTTCCTCGATCCTGTAATTTCCGCATTTTAAGGATTCCGGAAGGATCAGGTAACCATTTTCGTCCGTAAAATAGGATTTATGGACAACCGTATTTGGATAGGTCGTTACCTGTTCCACATACTTTTTCGCATCCAGGTCGTACACTTTGAATTCTGTATTGGCAAGGAGGACCGGCTGTTTGGTCTCATCATCCTGTTTCACGATCTTAAGCTTTGCTTTGAACTCATCGTCCAAAAGGACTCTCCATACCTGCGGTGTGCTGCTGTTCTCGGTTACGGTTACGATAAAATCATCTACCGGCATGAAATTATGCGGTGTTGTGGTCTCACGGACAATGTATCGTCCATAAGGAATCGGGATGCTGCACGCATAGCCGCGTTCATCGGTAAACATTTCTGTTTTTCCGTCTTCCGTAAGAACGATCGGGGTCGCATTTGTAAAGTCATAGCTTCCATCGTCCTTTACAGTCAGGCTGCTGATCAGATAAGCAGAGAATCCGGCACCTTTTAAAAGATCCGCATCGGTCTTATCATTATCCACTGCTTTGATCAACTGGAATGGCTGTTTGATCACGTCTTCTTTGGAAACGGTATTTCGTTTTACCGTCTCTACCTGGTCTCCTTCGTAGTTACAGTTTACATCATGCTCCTCTTCGTCCAGAAGATAACCTACTGGAGGCGTGATCTCCTTCAAATAATACTTTCCAAGATACAGGTTGCTTACGCTTGCTTTTCCCTCTTTATCGGTCGTCAGGGTAGCTACCTGCTCGTCCTTTTTATAAAGGACTCCGCTCCTGCCATCCGGATGGTTAATGTCTTCCCTTGCATAGAGCCCGTAAATGGCTCCTTCAAATACGGCATCTCCCTGTGCGCTGTTTCCTGTCTCGCTGTCTTCTTTTACCAGGTCGATCGTTGCATTTACACGCTTATTTGTAAAGGTATGGCTGAAGCTTACCTTTTCTTCCTTATCATTGGTAAACTTAAAATTGAAGGTGTAAGTATCCTCACTGTTTCTAAGGTAAAGTTCCGGTGCCTGGATCTCCCGGATGCTGTAGCTGTAATTGATCGGAAGTTCCGCTTTATAAGAAGCTTTTCCATCGGCTCCGGTCGTTGCTTTTTCGATCAGTGTTCCTTTGGGAACAACGGTCTTACCGTCAACTTTGATATCTTCTGCTGCATACAGCCCGTAGATACCTCCAGAAAGCGGATTTTTGGTCTCTTCGTCCTGCTTTTCCACACGGACTGCTGCCTTCTGGCGTTCATTTAAAAATGTTGCACTGCCAGTCTGCACTTCTACGGTCTGGCCTGCATACACAAGCTCAACAGTCTTAGACTCTCCTTTGCATACATAATTATCCGGAGCCTTCGTCTCGGTTACTGTGTAGGTGCCAAGATAGAGATCCTTTAACGTAACGCTTCCGTCATCTCCGGTAACCAGATTATCCTTGACAAGCGCACCTTTTTTATAGATGAGGGTGCCATCTGCCGCCTTGATATCTGCACCTGCATAAACACTGTAAACGGCTCCTTTCAATTTCCGTTTTTCGTAGGTAAATGTCACACCATTTTCCGTAACGGCAGCTCCGGTGAGCACTTCTCCTTCTTTATAAATGGTGAGTGCACCCTTTTGCTCTTTATCCGTTAAGTTCTTGGAAGCGGTCTGCCCCACGACCAGCTTTACCCCATAGGCTTTCGTATCCAGCACATATCCGGACGGGCCTGAAATCTCACGAAGGTAAACGGTATCCTGTGTTTTGGTGATCTTTACTTCGGATTCCCCTTTTGCATTTGTTGCCGGCATTTTTTTGATAAGTTTCGTGCAGGCTTCATCTGCATAGATGCCGTAAACGGCACCTGCAAGGAGCGCGTTGCTTCCCTTATCTTTTTTGATGATCTTGACCGTTGCTTCATCCGGCCAGTCTACCTCCAGGTTCAGCTCCAGTGTATCGGTATAATATCCAAAGCCGATATCCTGGCTGTTCGCCAGCTTTAAGAGCATGGCATGGAAATTAAGCGGATAGTTGGATGTGATCGCATATTTTCCTTTCAGGCTTCCAATATTCTGGGTGGTTGCTTTCAGATGGAATTTTTCACCGCCCTTTACGCTCACATTTCCGGTCCCGGTTTTTCCTGTCGTCTCATTTACAAGGGAGACCCCGTTTTCCAGATGGATCGTGATCACAAAAGCTGCATTTGCCTTCCATGTAAATGTCGGGCTCTGGTTTCCATTTGCAGAAGCACTGAGCCCTGGTGTCAGTTCCATGGTCGTTGGATCCGGCATCTTTGAAAGGGCTGCCTTGATCTCTTTTAACATGTTTTTGGCAGTTGTCGAAAGGGAGCCGCCAAATCCGGATTCCCCGTCATATAAATAATCGACCAGATAATGCTGCATTGCACGGGTCTCGGAGGAACAGCCGTATTTTTCCATGATGGATTTGATATTATAGCCGTTGAATGTGCCGCCCCATCCGGGACCGCCATATCCGTAAAACATGGCCTTCCTTAAATAACGGTCATCGCCGCCTTCATCCAGTTCGACCATATTTTTATAAGTCGTTCCACTTGGCGGGGACTGTTTACTGTGCTGCATGCAGTATGCATAGACGGTATAAGTCTTTCCGCCTGCTTTGTAACGGATATACTTATAGGAATCATTTCCGCCCTGTCCCATAACAGAATCAAACGGATGCAGTTTTCCATCTGAATAATAGTAATAGGTATTAGCTTCAATGTCTGTTGAATCATCCCACAAGTCTCCGTCGGAAGCTGCCACGGTACTAATACCGCCCTCAGCCTGGTCATATAGCACACTTAATGCAACATCATCTTCCGGCATCTCAAAGCTGAAGGAATTTGTTCCCTCATCGTAGCTTACTTCTGCATACAGAAGATCTTCGGTATTCTCTGTCTGGTTTGCTTCGACAAGACTTGTTCCCACTGCGATCAGGCTTCCCTGCGGGATATCACCGGAAAAGTTGACCGTCTCCCCCGTCTGGTAACGTCCGTCCTCGTGGTCCAGTTCAATATTGAATTCATTTCCCTGTACGATGTCAACCTGATGGCTTCCATCCTCTGTTTCCTCATCGGAAAATCCTTCTGCTTCCTCTTCTTCTGGCTCCTCCGTTTCTTCCGGCTCTTCCAGAGTTTCCGGGGCATCTTCCGGGCTTATGGTCGGGAGGACGGGGTCTGCCTCCGGTTCGTCATCGCCGCTTTCCTGTTCCTGACCGCCATTGGATCTGTCTGTTTCTGCTTCCCTTGGTGTCACCGTAATGTTTCTGGCAACCAGATAGGCTTCCCCGGATGCGGGTGTAACAAGATATACGCATTTATAGGTTCCCGCATGGTTATAATCAAATACAGTCCCGTCTTCCATTGCTGCTTTTTTCAGTTCCACATGGTCTCCTTCAGAGAGTTTCAGTCCTGTAAAATCATTCTGGATATCAAAGGCTTCCCCTTCGGTAACCATAAGCGCAAGTTCCGGATCAGCAACGGTTTCCTCGATCAGTTCTTCCTCGCTTTTCTCCGTCTGCGTTTCTGTCTGTGTTTCTGTCTGTACCTCGATCTGCGTCTCGCTCTGTGCGGAAACGCCTCCCACCTCAGCGGCGGATACTGCAGAAGCTCCCGTCTGCAAGAGCGTAGTGCAGCACAGAGCAAAAGCCATCGCACCCGCCATCCATCTTTTCTTCCAGTTTTTTTCCAAGTGCACGTTCTCCTTTCATGATCGCTTTTTTCCCTGCAGTTTTCTTTTGGTCCGTCTCTTATCTGCATCGCTTTCTCCTTTCTTCCGGCTTTTTCAGCCAGATAAAAAGGAAACTGAAAAAAATTCCAGTTTCCCTTTTATCTGACCAAACATTTTATGCCGTCTTCCTGTGTTCTTTTTCCTCTTTTTGAAGGATCCAGTCATCCACGCCTTTGTAGTGTTCCATCCAGGTACCGGATGCATCGGTATCCCAGGTAACTCTTTTGCAGGACACATTCAGTTCCTCACAGATCTCATATAGTTTTATACAGCCTTTTCGGATCATGTCCCTCTTTCTGCGCTTTCTGGGGCATTCTCCATGATACAGATGAATTCCATGTTCACATTGCCGGCACGCACTTTTTTCATCGTGCTTACAGGACAATTCCATCATTTTATCCATGTCGTAACATTCGTAAACTCTTTTTAACCCCTGCTCTTTCAGTTTTCGCAAGACAGTTTCCAGTCCTTTATGATTGGAAACTCCAGGGACTCCGATATAAGGATTTCCTGTACACATCCATGCGATCTCTGCCTTTAAGATCCCTTCTGTTACGTAAACCGTGCCATCCTTTATTTTCCCAAACATTCCTGCCGGGCTGCCGCTTGATGTGCCTTTTTCTAAGCCGCTGCTGGTAAACCAGAGGTACTTCCGTTCTTTTAAAGGAACATCCAGCCGGATCTGGAATCCTATGATCCGTTCCTTCCCATCCCGGACCGGGCAAAGATACCCGTTATTCTTCCTATAAAAAGCAGCTTCCCAGTCACCATCCCGGTTGATGAAAAATCCAGGAACCCCATCCAGGCGAAATCCCTTTTTTAAGAGCTTTCTGGCAATGGCCACGGAATTCTCCTCATCCGTACTTAAAAAACCTCGTTCTTCCATCTGTCTGACCTCATTTAACGTCAGCCCACGTAGGAGGAGGTTCCTCCGGTGTGTTTCCTTAAGCTTAAGAAAAGTGAGCATCTCCTTATATACCTGGTCCCGGTAATCCCATTCCTCTTCCGTAAGGGAAATGCGTTTCTTTTTAGGAACGATAGAAACGAACCCATTTCGTGTCGTGGACTGCTGTCTTTTATCCGTTCCAGAAAAAGAAAGTTCCTGCTTTATCTCCCGGTAGGCTTCTTTATACCGGTTTCTCCCATAAATGCCGGATAGTTCCGCATACAGTGTCAGCATATTTCCGGCTGCCCCGCAATGATAGCAATGGTAAACATTCTTCAGTTCTCCATTTTTGCGGATGCAAAAACTGCATTTTCCTCTTAAATCCCCACAAAAAGGACATTCCACCGGAAATTCGTCCTGGTAAGAATCACTCAGTCTTCGGATTGACAAAAGATCTGCTACTTCTGCGATCGTAAACGATTCTCTGGCATACATGCCTTCCTCCTCTTCATAAAAGATGGCCCCGTTCCCGGAGCCACCTCAAACTATTTCTCTGTTTTCAGGCTGCTTTTTGCATTTCCTTTTCATGATCCAAAAGAATCTTCGCAGCTTTCTGTATTTCCTGATTCTGGCCTTTGTAACGCTGTACCAGCCATTTGATCGTCTGGTAACCTCTGGCATCCTGCATCATTTTCCCAAGAGGGGTTCCGGCATAGACACCAAAATTGCAGATAACCTTTTCTGCCCATTTCACTTCGTCTTCTGCATCCTCTACGTTATCTATATCCTCTACCGTTTCCTCTGCCGTCTCTTCTGGTGTTTCTTCCTCTTCTTCTGCATCAAAAGAAATCTCATCATCCTCATCAAATGGAACTTCATCCGTTTCTTCAACTGCACGGAAACCGTCTGCATCCGTCGCGGCAGTGATTTCCTCATCTACGGAGATTTCCTCGGTCTGAACCGGATCTTCCGCTTTGGTTTCTTCATCGGAAAATTCTTCCAGTCCGCTTTCACTTTCTTCCATTCCAAAAGTCATCTGTCCAGGAAGGTTTTCTTCTGTATCCGTCACTGCATATTCCACTTTTACAGGACCTTCTGATATGGCATTTCCATCACGCAGTTTTTTACAATCCGTTTTCTTTTCCCTGACCGGTTCCGTTTGCTCCTGCTTTGCTGCGGTTTCTTTTCTTTCTGCCTTTTCCTGTTTCTTTTTCGGTTTTTCCGGTTTTACGGAAGCTTCCTGCTTCGGCATTTCTTCTTTTTCCGTCCCACGCATGTCCGGATCGTCTATTCCAGATGCCTGCATGATGTTGAATTTATTTAAGAAATAATACTTCAGGCCATACGTCCATGCCGCACCTTTTGCTTTATCCGGTGCTTCATTGGTTCCAATGACATGCAAAAAGCTCCTTACCTTGTCTCCCGGACGGTCTGCATTGGTCCAGCACAGCTCCAGGTCAGCCTCATATCTCCAGAGTGTTCCCATTTCCTTTAAAAACACGGAATTGCCCTGTTCGTCCATCTGTGTCGGTCTTTCACTTAAGATGTCAAAATCGACCCCGTATTTATTAAGGGCCGGTGTCAGGCATTCATAAATATCATCCAGTTTTACAAAATCATAAGTAACGTCCTCACTGTACCGTTTGCGGATCAGCTTCGGCACTTTCTTCCGGATCCTGATCATCTTCTGGTTCAGATTCATGTAATTGTATTTACCCATATTATTCGTTTCCTCCTGATTTTTTCATTTTTTATACTAAGCAGAACGCGGAAGGCTTACCTCCGGCCCTGTCCCAGTCTTTTTTAACATTTCTTCCATTTCCTCCCGGATACATCCGATACAGATCTTCTTTTTTGAGATCTCCGGAAGTTTTTCAAGCAGCCACTTCTGGGCGAAAAGCTCTGCTGCCCGCTGTGGGTTGCTTAAATATTCCAGAAACATCCAATCAGAAAATTCCCACTTCATATCCGCAAAATGAAACTGCGGCTGATAGATCAGATCCTCCGGCCGCTTTCCTTTTTTAATAAAACGGTCTGCATTTAGCTGGATATAAACCCTGCTGATCTCCGGGATCATCTGTGCAGCTGCATACCCGCCTTTTAACAAAAGTTCATCCCATTGTTCCCGGATAAGTTTCTTTCCAATGCGGCTTATCTGTGTTTCCAGTTTCGGGATCAGATCCTCACGCACAGGAAAACCAAAATCATCCGGTATCCCGATCGGCTTCAGAAAAAGATCTTCTGCTTCATAAAGGGAATACTCCGGCATGTGGATCACGGCACACCAGTTCCGGTCTGTTTTTCTGTTTTCCTTTAAACAGTCAAAGAAAAAGAAACAGTTTCCATATTTTGCCTTTATAAACAGCTGTCCGGAAAATTCTTTTACTTCACAATCCGGCGATTTCAGCCATGCGATCAGTTTTTCTGCCTCCCTGCTCTCTTTTAACCAATCCGGAAGTTTTCTATCCATCACATACCTCCGTAATTCAGATATATGGCAGGGAATACCTGGAATACACCATCTTTGCCCGTTTTAAAAATGCAGAGCCTTTTTCTGCTTTTGCAAACCATTCCACAAAAAACCGTGTCAGGTTCTGCTGCAGTGTCCGGTGGGTATCAAGGGCATAATCCACAAATTCCCCATATCCGTCCATACTTCCTGCAAGCAGGTAGCAGGTAAACATTTTTGCCATCTGCTCTTCATCTGAAGGATTGATCTCCATTTCCTCTGCACCTTCATACACCAGGCGCACCCTTTCTGGCTGTTCCTTTACATGCAGACACAGATCATCGGCCATCAGTTTCGATGCTTCGTTTCGAAGGTCGTAATATCTGACCTCTGAAAGACCTTTTAGCCAGGCAAACCCAAGATAAGTGTAATTGTCTTTTATTTCCTGCTGCTCTTTTGCCATGGACTCCATAAATTTTTTGTGTCCGGTGGGATGGCAGTTCAAGTATTCATCTACCAGCAGCCTTGCCACATCTTTTCCATTCGTAACCTTCATGTTTTCCTCCCATCAAAAAAAGACAGTCCATGCTGTCTCCATTCTTTTAAATCCTGTTAGTATTTTACAGTGCCAGGAATATCATATTCATGCCAGCGTTTTGACACACAGCCGGCAATTTTTTCTTCCAGAGCTAAAAGTCCTCTCTCATTCGTCTTTTCCTGCCTTGCAATGGTAATGGATTCACAGATCCCACAGTAGATCTCGTATGCGCTGCATGGCTCATCCCCAGTAGTAGCCTTAAACTGCTCCACGGTTTCTGCAAGCAGTTTTTTTCCAAATCCCGCCTGCTTCTTGATCCCTGCCATGGCATTTGCCGGATGCTCGATCCAGATATCACACAGCCGCATGACCCCTTTTAAGACTTCCCGGTAGTAATCGAAGATCGACTCTATGTTTTCCGTGAAATCTTCCATTCCTTTACAGTTTTTGTGCGTAACCTTCAGGGCATTGCCAAGGATCACATTTCTTGTCGGCTCCTGCAGGGAATAAAAAATATTCGCTCCGGACACACCAACGTCTGACGTAGTGATCCGTACAACTGCTTTTATGTCCTTATCGGTCTTTCTTCCATAATTCTGCATCAGTTCCTTATAAACATCTGTAAGTTTCGTATCTTCCAGCTGCCAGGACGCCGTAACAGAATAATGGTCTGCATAGCCGTTTAAAAACGTTGCCTTCTCATAGTCCCCATGGATATATGCCGAGGTAACCATGTACATATCCGGCATGGATATGATGGCATAATCTTTTTCATCACCGGACAGGACTGCCCTTATTTTTCCTTCACAGAAACGGATCAGTGCTCTTCCTCTTGCAACCTTCAGGCATTTATTCAAGATCTCTGCCAGTGTTTTCTTATCGACATCTGCCAGGGCTTTGCCATCAATCCTGGCCCGTCCTTTCAACGATTTGATTGCTGAATTTCCTATATAACAGATCCTCTCGGGCAGGATAAGAACCAGCCTGGAATGAGATAAGGTATCTTTTTCCAGTGCTTCCAGGGAAATGCCCGGAACCTCTGTACAGGTTTCCTCTCCTGCAGCTGCCACCTTTAATTTCTTACTGGTGACCCGGATCCATTCTGCCCGGCTGTCTATCTCTTCCAGATACTCGCACAGTTCCTTTTCTGTCCGGAACTCCTTATAAAAGTCATCTTTATAATACATAATGTCCGCCTTTCCACGCTAGCTGAAAATCCGGACTTCAACAGCCTGTATCTTTCCATCTTCGATGCAAAATACATAGCCGTCTTCTGCCATCTCCATAAGCATTCCAATTTCCAGTGCATTTGCGTTTTCCCATTTAATTGTCTCCATAATCGACCCTCCTGATTTTACAATGTGTTTTCTTTTTTTGATGTTCTTAAGGTATTTCTTTTTGCAGTTTCTTTAACTGACAGTTTCATTCGTGCTCCTCCTTTCTGCTTTTTATGCAATAAAAAAAGACACAAAAAGAATCTTCTTTCCTTCTTGCATCTTCCTTATATTTTGCATATCCATTTTTTCTCATTAAGGGCAAGACCGCCCCAAAGTGTTTCTTCCGGAATGTCCGGAACTAAAGAATAACCACAGTCTTTTATAGACTGTTAAATTATTTTTCATTTAAATACTACCACAACATTTTGTGGTTGTCAATTAATTTTAACTATATATTGTGTTATTGTGTGAGTTATCTTTATTATTCTGCTACATGTTGTGACAGGCGGCATGATACCGCCTGTCTTTTCATCCGTCTGCATAAATGCATGTATCTGAGGGGAATAGGTAATCTGTACATGCACTATGAAAACGTCTTACTCAGCGTTTGGATCCGCCGGGGAAATATTTTTGGCAAGGCTTCGCCCGTTGGCATCCGTCCCTGCTTCAAAAAGGACCGGCTGGCCACCGCTTAATTTCCGGTATCCATCCATCTGGATCTCCGAAAAGTGGGCGAAATAATCAATCCCGTCTTCACCGGTGATAAAACCGTATCCTTTCTGTGCGCTGAACCATTTCACGGTTCCCTGTAGTGTTTCTGACATATCCTTCTCTCCTTTGCTGTATTTCCCGCAATAGTCTTTTGCGGAAACAGGGCAGCATGGAATCGAACCATGCCTGGTGCTCCCCTCCCTGCTATAAAAGGAATCTCTTCCTCTTATATTTCTTCGTTTCCCAAAAAAGTCCCGTTATTGAGCGCTGCATCCACCCGGCGGATTCCTACCAGCTTCTTTTCATTTATGCCAAAATAAAACCGATAGCGTTTTCCCTCCAAAACTTTTACGTTTTTATCCAGCAAAAGTTCACTCTGCCGTCCGGTCGGATCACTTACCCGGATCTTCCGTAATCTTGCAAAGGGATTTTTCCCGTCTATCCCGGTTACCAGCCCTTCCACGATTTCATAGGTCTTTTTATCCGCGGTGCGGAAAATAAGATATGTTCTTATAAACCCGATAATCCCAAGCAGGAAAGACCAGAAAATAAAAGTTTTATCTTTCATCCATGTTCCCATAAATGATCCGAAAAGCAGGATAAAAAGAGACAGGATACCATATCGCTGGATCCTGTCCTTAAAAAAATCCGGTATATTCTGATAACGTATGCCAAAATCTTCCAAGCATCTATACAGCCTGTGCCAATACGGATGTTCCGTTTGCTTCAAGGCAGTCCTCCCTTCTTATGTTGTCGATCACAAGCTGTTTCTTATAGTAAAGCTGCGCTACACGGCTTATAAATTCCCGTTGTATCTGTTCCTGGAGGGAATCTGCTAAATTGGGTTCCCTGTTTTTTGCCTCTTCTTTTAAACATTTCAGGTGGCAGGAAACATCCCCTTCTCTTTGAAGATAGGAAAGTAGCTGGTATTCCTCTTCTGTAAACAGCGGCTTTTTAAAAGCCCTCAGTGAAAACTTCAGTCCTTTTCCCATGGAAAGGGCTTCCATAAAATGCTTCATGCGTTCTGTCCGTGAAAAGGCCATGGGAGCCATGACTGACCGGCTGATAATGCTGTATACAGCTTCCTCTCTGGTACATCCTTCTGTCAGCACAACCAGGCCCCGCTTTACCAGACGGTTCAGGCAAAACTGAAAATCCTCTTTGTCCGCCCATTCCTGTGCCTGTTTTTCTCCAAGGCTAAATACAAGAAGACGATGCATCTGGGAGTGGACCTTATCCTCTTCACAGAAAGACCAGGTGAGCGCAGCCCACAAAATAGTTTCCATTTCTGTAAGTACTTTTTCTTCCCCATCTACCCAGACACAAAACCTTCCATCTGCATCATCTTTTTTCATTCCGATTGCTGTATACCATCTCATGACATTTCCTCCTTGTCATTTTCACTTTTTCTAATCTCTGCTTCTGATCTGTTTTCTTTCATAACTTGTTACCCATACATCATCATTTCCAGGAGTTTTGGAAGTACATACCCCAAAAGCATGCCTGCTGCCGTACAGATCCCGATATTCGGCCGCCGCAGTTTCCATACTTCCTGTGTTTTGGTCCCGATAATCCTTGTTCTTCCCGGTACGATCCACCTGAGTTTCCGATAAAACTCCATGAATCCCTGATTGTCAAAGCCAAAGGATCGTACACAGAAAACATCCCGTTCCTGTTCTTCTTCATCCAAAAGGAAAAAGCTTTTCTGTTCTTTCCCTTCTTTTCGGATCACGATATAAAATTCTGGAATTCCCCGTCTGGTTCCTTCTACGATCTTATCCATCTCATCGTAAAAGATCCTGCAGGACTCATATTTTCCGTTTTTTTCCGGCTGGCAGACTGCCAGGCTGTCCTCTTCAAGTGCCATATAACAGTTTTCTGCCTCCATGATCCTCCGGCTGATTTTTATGGCCTGACGAAGAAGCAGGATTATCGCAAGCGCCAGTGCAGTACACAAATATACAAGATCCCAGCATCTTTTCTGGTATATGAAAAAGTATGCGCTGATTCCCTCTGCCACACTGCATATTGCTGTCATAATAAAATACTGTTCTTTAAGGTCCATCA
>OLSC01001946.1_pt1 | contig 16287 bp, 13 predicted proteins | sample 1672881 | NCBI WGS metagenome assembly OLSC01 (sample SAMEA3136733, study PRJEB25190) | human gut metagenome | biome: human gut; feature: human-associated habitat; material: faeces | place: Austria | collected 2013
TGATCACATTGGAATTGAACGATGTCTTTATCTTTTAAAACAAAGCTTGGTGTTATAGGAATCATTCAAATCCTCCTTACGCCCCTATATCGCTACAATCAATCTCCATCACTTCTAATCTTTCAAGATCAATTCTTTTATAGGTTAACTGTTGAATTCCTTTTTTTAATTCATTCATGTCAACAAAGGTTTTAGTTCCCATTTTTAAGAAAGGAATAATTCCCATCTTTGCTAATTTTCTAACTGTTGGAACTGATGTACTTAATAACGCCGCCACATCATCCAACGTTAATAATAATTTGTCTCTTACTGGTACTTCTACTTTTGCCATCTACTCTTCCCTCCCGCTTCTATGCTGATTGTTTTTCAATCTCCTTCATCGCCTCCATTCCCGAAATAAAAATATTAACTTTCTGCAACTCTTCAGCCCCCATTTCCTTCACCTTATCGATAGCTAATTTTTTATTTTTCTCCAAAATTTCTTTCATTTCTCCATACCTCCTAATTTAAATTAACTAAGTCAAGTTTTCAAATACAACTAATTTAACTTAGTTAGATTATACTTTGACTAAGTTAAATTGTCAACAACATTTTACATTGACTTAGTTAAAGTTTAGTTGTATAATTACCTCGATGAATTGAGGTGATTATATTGACATTACAAGATAGGATTAAGGTGATCCTTAGTGAAAAAAACCTAAAACAAACTGAGTTTGCGAACTCTTTAGGCATTTCTGCTAACTATGTAAACCTGCTAGTAAACGGAAAAAAAAATAATCTTTCTGAAACACTAGCGAAATTAATCGAAGAAACTTATGGTTATTCTAGTGAGTGGATATTAACAGGTAACGGCAACATGTACATTACAACAGATCTAAATTCTCTGAAATTAGAAACAATAAAAAAAATAAAGAAAATGTCTGATAGCGAAGTTGCCGCATTACTAGCATTTATGACATCTTTAGAAACTATTAAACACATCTATCCAAGTAAGGATGATGATGAATAATTCTCACTGGTTTAATTAGAAATCGTGTATCTAACCTAATAAAAAATCCCTAATAATTGATAAGTATTCAAGATATTAGTACAAAACTGTAATATCTTAGATTTATATCAATTTAGGGATTTTTTTGTTTTCTAATATTTGTATTTATTTCCTTATATTTGTATAATTAACGATATAATTATAAAAATAGGAGAGGATTAAATTGTTAAATGAAATGATTATACTAGATATCGAAACAGGGGGATTAAGTCCTGAAGATGGAATTTTCGAAGTTGCAATGATAGCAGTTCAAAATAATGAAATCATTGATGAGTTACATTTAGGAATTATAAACGACGATTCAAAAATTAATCTTGGATATGGAAGAGGATATGATAATATTTCTGATAATTTCGAGATTATCAATAAATTTAATTCTTTCTTAAAGAGATATAAATTCCCTATTGTTGCTCATAACGGTTCCTTCGATAGAAAATTCTTAATGTTTTATAATTGGATTGAAACAGATTACCCATTCTATGATTCTGTTCGCGCCTTCCGATTAGAAATCCCCGGATTATTTTCATATTCTTTGTCAGTTTTGATAGACTTTTTTGACATTGAATACAAATATCGTCATACTGCTACTGAAGACGTTAAAATACTATATAAATTAATACAAATTATAAATCCTAAACTATGGGTTCCAATTGGGACGTCACTTAAAACACTCAAAAGTTCTAATAAACAATCAACACAAAATAATAGCGGCAAAAATTTCAATTCTTTGAAAGTTGATTTTGAAACTGTAAAAGACATATTTAATGGGAAAAATATTGTATTCACTGGAAAAGGACCATATAAAAGAGATGATCTAATGCAATTAGCAAAAAAATGTGGCGCTGAAATAAGTAGTAATTCTATCACCAAGAAAACTAATTTACTAATTGTAGGAGAAAAAGCAGGTAGTAAACTTCAAAAGGCAAAAGAATTGGGAATCGAAATAATGGATATGGATGATTTCTTTGAAATGACAACTGGAATAGAGATAGAGACTTCCTCTAATATATCAACCAATTCAGAAATATATACGACAAAAACTACTACTAATATAAATGAGCCACATCTATTATCAGAAGTATTTAAAAATGAAACTATCAGTTTTATTCCAATGCCTTTATCTATGTGTGAGCGATTATCTAAAATAGTCATATCACATGGAGGTACAGCATTAGGAAGACTTCGCCATAAAGAAACAACTATGTTAGTTTATCACTTCTCTTATCCTTACAACGAAGAAGATTATTCTACAATTCAGAAAGCAAAAGATTTAGGGATTCCTACCCTATCTCTCGGTAAATTTAATAAGTTATTTATAGAAAAAACAAAAAATATTTAATCTTTTATAATTAGGTGATATTAATGAAAGGTTCTGTCCGAAAACGTGGTGACAAATGGAGTTACTACTTTGATATAGGTAAAACAGAAGACGGAAAAAGAAAAAAGGTAGAACGTGGTGGATTTAGAACAAAAAAAGAATGTGAACAAGCGTTACGAAAAGCAATAGAGGAATACGAAGATAAAGGAAAAGTATTTAAAGATACATCTTGGACTGTTTTAATGGCTTGTAACTATTGGTATGAAACTACACAACATACAGTTAAATACAACACCAATAGAATTAGGCGAACTATTATAAATAGCAGAATAAAAGATCAAATAGGTCACATTTATCTAAGTAAATTATCTCCTGCTATTTTACAAAACTTTTTTAATGAAATAGCACCTAATCGTTCAGCTGGTTATCTTAATGATATATATACCGTTCTAAATCAAACTTTCGATTTAGCAGTTAAACAAGGCCATATGAAACAAAACATTATGACACAAATTATAAAACCTAAAAAAAGAAAACCCGGATTGCTTACCAAAGCATTAACTGATGAAGAGATAATTAAACTCCTGACCCATATCAAAAAAAATGCCGAGGACTATTATTTACCTGTATTATTTGGACTTCATAATGGAACAAGAATAGGGGAAACGTTCGCACTAACTTGGGACGACGTGGATTTAGAAAATAAAACTGTAAGTATTACAAAAAATCTTATTACCACACGCAAGCATTTAGGAGGAATTAGTGAGTATCGTATTGATACTACAAAAACTAATGCAGGTAACAGGAAGACATATCTCACTCAAATCATTTGCGATGAACTATCAGAATGGAAAATAAGACAAAAAGAAAATCAAAAAAAATATGGCATTCATTATCATCAAAATGATTTAGATTATATTTTCACAAGAGAAAATGGAGAATTGATTAAATTCGAATCACTTCAAACTTTTCTTCAAAGAAGTCAAGCTAAGTTAGGATTCAAAGTTAATTACCACCGACTTCGACACACACACATCACAACCTTATTCGAAGTTGGTGCCACCATACGAGAAGTTCAATCTCGAGTGGGGCAGAGTGATATCAGAACAACTCTAGAAATCTATACTCATGTTACAGAGCAAATGCAAAACAAAACAGCCGCAGCTTTAGAAAAACGAATCATTAATTTGCCACCCAACTAACTATTACGGTGGCAATCGGGTGGCAAATTGATGTTTTTGTATATATCAACACCAATAAAAAAGCATTCCTTTAAATATGAGGAATGCTTTTTTTATTGGTATTATCACTTACTTTTTAAATTTCAATGGTGTTACATGCCAAATTTGATCAGCATATTCTTGGATAGTTCGGTCTGATGAGAATTTACCTGAACGTGAGATATTGCGGATAGACATTTCAATCCAATGTTGACGGTTTTTATAAGCTTGGTTTGCTTTTTCTTGAGCACGAACATATGAATCGAAGTCTTTTAATACGAAGTATTCATCCCCATTATGTGTTACTGCATTGAAGATATCACGGAATTCTTCTGTATCTGGTGTTAAGAATCCATTAACCAATTGATCAAGAACGCGGCGGATACGTGCATCTGAGTTATAAAGATCCCATGGATTATATCCTCCATTTTGATAATAATTATTTACTTCATCAGCAGTTAATCCAAAGATAAAGCTATTTTCATCTCCAACTAACTCATGAATTTCAACATTTGCTCCATCCATCGTTCCAATTGTCATCGCACCATTCATCATGAATTTCATGTTTCCTGTTCCTGACGCTTCTTTAGATGCTGTTGAAATTTGTTCTGATAAATCTGCAGCCGGCATAATTAATTCAGCATAAGTTACGTTATAGTTTTCAACGAATACAACTTTTAATAACTGATTTGTATCTGGATCATTATTTACTTTTTCAGCAATTGAATTAATTAATTTAATAACTTTCTTCGCAAAGTAATATCCTGAAGCTGCTTTAGCACCGAAGATGAATGATTGTGGGTGGAAGTTAGCTTTGAACTCTTGATCTTCTTTTAATCGGTTATATAAATACATGATATGCATTGCATTTAATAGCTGACGTTTGTAAGCATGTAGACGTTTAACTTGAATATCAAAAATTGAGTTTGGATCTAATTGAACCCCTTGCTCACGATAAATACGTTCTGCTAAGGCTTGTTTTCTTGCATGCTTCATTGAAGCAATGGCCTCTTGAACTTTTGGATCATTAATTTTTTCTTCAAACTTCGCAAGTTCAAATGTATTCGTATGATACCCTGTTCCGATTTCTTTATCTAAAAGAGCGGTTAACTCAGGGTTACAGTGTAATAACCAACGACGGTGAGTAATACCGTTTGTTTTATTATTGAAACGTTCTGGATACATTTCATTGAAATCTTTCATCTCAATTTGAGTTAAGATATCTGTATGTAATTGCGCTACCCCATTGATACTAAATGATCCAACAATTGCTAAGTGTGCCATACGCACTTGATTATGTCCGATAATGGCAAGTTCAGCAACTTTTTGTGGTTGATCCGCATAACGATTTAATAATTCTAAACAATAACGACGGTTGATTTCCTCTGTAATCATATAGATACGTGGTAATAATGGTTGGAATAAGCGTACAGGCCATTTTTCTAAGGCTTCAGCTAAGATAGTATGGTTTGTATACGCACACGTTTTACTTGTAATAGCCCATGCGCTATCCCAATCATAACCCTCTTCATCGATTAAAATACGCATTAATTCAGGAACAATTAAAGCTGGATGAGTATCGTTGATGTGTAATACATTTTTGTCCATGAAGTTATCTAATGTTCCAAATGTTTCTTTATGTTGGCGAACTGCCCAACGAACTCCCGCTGCAACGAAGAAATATTGTTGTTTTAAACGTAAGATTTTTCCTTCTTCTGTTGAATCATCTGGATATAAGAATTCAGAGATGTTACGAACTCCTTTTTCATATTCAACAGCTGACATATTTTTTGGATATTCATTTTCAGTTGGTTCAGATGACCATAAACGTAAGGTATCAACTGTTTTATTTCCATTTGAAATATCTCCAACAACTGGTACATCATAAGGAACAGCACGAACATATTCTTCTGGGATATGAGTATAAACTTCACGCCCATCTATTTTTTCAACTTTAACATATCCATAAAATGGAACTTCAACTGATTCATTTGATTTACGAACTTCCCATACATACCCACGTTGTAACCATTTATCTGGAACTTCAACTTGGTATCCATCGATAATTTTTTGTTCAAAGAATCCATAACGGTAACGAAGACCATTCCCGTGTCCTGGTAATCCTAAAGAAGCAATTGAATCCATAAAACATGCTGCTAAACGACCAAGACCTCCATTTCCAAGTCCTGCATCCGCTTCAATTTTTTCTAATTCATTTAATTCTATATCTAGCTCTTTTAATCCAGCTTCAATCACCGGGCGAATTCCTAAGTTCATAATATTATTTGTTAATAAACGCCCCATTAAGAATTCCATAGAGAAATAATAAACTTGCTTGTGTTTCCCCTCAACAATTGCTTCATTCGTTTCAATCCAGTTAGATGAGATATATTCACGAACTAGCGTTCCTAACGTAAAGTAACGTTGGTGTGGTGTACTTTCTTCAAACTTAATCCCATAAATTTGTTCAACACGTGTTTGGAATGTTTCCTTAAATGTCTTTTTATTAGCAAATACATTAGCCATAGCGAGATGACTCCCTTCCATTATTATGTAACACATATGTAACAGTTACACACTTTTTTCCATTTCATAAACTCATTATAGCACATAAACATTGATAATAAAGGGTTTTAACCCATGTAACGCGTTTCTTGTTATAGTGAAGATTCGATATTATTTGATAAAACACTTGTTTCTATGATAACCCTAACATTTTAAAGATTACTCATTAAGAAACAATTCTGAAAATAAAAAACTCATGATTTAACACGATCTCTTACCGTATTAAATCACAAGTTCCTCTAAACTATTCTTCATTTACTAAATGACGATATAAATTAATATATTTTTCCGTTGATTTTTTCCAACTCAAATCTTGTTCCATTGCACTTTTAACTAATTTCCCCCAGTGTTCTGGCATCCGATAAAATCCTAATGCTCGCTTAAGCGTAAACAACATATCATGCGCATTATAATGCGCAAAACCAAATCCATTTCCATATTGAATAAACTCATTATACGGAATAATCGTATCTTTCAAACCACCCGTTTCGCGCACAACGGGAATGGTCCCATACTTGAGTGCAATCATCTGGCTAATGCCACATGGTTCAAAGCGTGATGGCATGAGGAAAATATCACTTCCCGCATAAATCATCTGAGAATTATAGGAATGGAACCCTATGTTAACAGATACCTTAGTTGGATATTTTTCGGCCATTCTCCTAAAGAAGCTCGTATACTTCGCCTCTCCATCTCCAAGTAAAACAAACTGAATATCTTCACGAATTAATTCTTCAAATACTTCTAAAATCAAATCGAATCCTTTTTGTTCTACCATTCTCGTTACCATCCCGATAATCGGTACATTTGCATTCACGACTAATCCTAGCTCACGTTGCATCTGCATTTTATTTTCCTTTTTAACTTCTATCGTTTTAAAAGAGTAGCGCTTAAAGATACTTAAATCAGTAGCTGGATTATTATAATCATAGTTAATTCCATTTAAAATTCCGTGAAGATGATCTTTTCTTGCGACAATAAAACGGTCTAATCCTTCAGCAAAATAAGGATAACAAATTTCATTACAATACGTTTCGGACACTGTTGTAATTTCATCACTCATTACAATAGCGGTCTTCATAAAATTCACTTTTTCAAATAGCATAATTTCATTTGGAATCGTAGCTAGCGTTGAAATAACCCCTAAATCAGACACATCACAAATCCCTTGATAATGAATATTATGAATCGTGAAAACTGTTTTAGTATAAGCAAAATGATCAGACTGCTTCATAAATATATTTTTCATAAAAAACGGAACAAGTCCTGTTAACCAGTCATGACAATGAATGACATCATACTTCAGCCCACTCTTCTCAATAAAATCGAGTGCCACATAGCAGTATAATTCATATCGACGACAATCATCTGAATAGCCATATAAATTTTCACGTGATAATTCGCCATATGAAATAAAGAAATAGTTTACCCCTTCTTTTGAATAACGATAAACATCATAAGGAATCTCTAACTCATTAATTGCTATTAAGGATTGAAATTGATGAGTTAAATTTTCATTATAACGTTCAGCTAAAGAGCTTAAATAGGGTAAAATAACATCCACATTTAATCCTTGATTAATCAATTCTTTCGTTAAATCAGCAGTCACATCCGCTAAACCACCTGTTTTATAAAAGGGAACACATTCAGTTGAAATTTGGGCTACACTAATGCCTTTATTCCCCATCACACGTTGCCCTTTACCGATAATAACAGGTGCATAATCTTGACCACTTAATCGAGCTCCATCATTAATATAAGCATGCTTATCTGTAATCACATTATTAATAATACTATTTTCACCAATAATGGTCCTTGGTAAAATAACCGAATTTTTAACAACCGCACCTCGTTTAATCGTTACATCACGAAAAATAATACAATTTTCAACTTTTCCTTCAATATTACACCCATTTGCAATTAAGGAATTTGAAACATCGGCTTGTTTTTTATAAAACGTTGGTGATTCGTCCTTTGTTTTCGTTAATACAGGTCGCTCTAACAAGAAGATTTGAAATCCATACTCATAATGTAACATATCTAAATTAGCACGATAATACGACACAATGGATTCAATCGTTCTCGTATAAGTAGAATGGTGATAATGATTAACTTTTAAACCATCACACATTTCGACTAAATCTGTCACTGTCTGATACGGAGAAATCTCATACCGTAAAATTAAATCAATTAAGTACTCGCGAGATAGTACAAAAATACCAACTGAGCGATTTCGATAATAAACTTGTGTCACATCTGCTTTCGATTCAATATGAGATTGTAGTAATTTTTCAAAAGGAATAGATGTAATAATATTCGCATGGTACATCACAACATATTGTTGCCGTGATCGCATAAAATACTCAATATATTCCCTCATTCTCGCAAATGTCAATGTATTGGCCACGGCACTCACTTCTTTTTTGGGAGGCAATAAAAATAGGCCATCCACCTTACGATCAAGGCCCCAAAACTTGCCGGAACGAATATGATCACTTAAGGAATGATAGTCACCGTCTGGAAAGATTGATACGTTCGTAATGCCTGAATGCACTGCATTAGATAAAGCAAAATCAATTAATCGGTAGCGTCCTGCAAATGGTAAGGCGGCTACACAACGTTGATTTAATAAATTCTGCAACGATTGAGACGTATTGGTTCCATCAATTACACACAAGGCCTTATTCTTCACTCTCAATCCCCCCTACTTTGAGTTTCAAGTATTTCCTCAAGATTATCATGAGTCACAAGTAAAATTTCATCCTCACGACCAATCAATTCAGTATGCGCCGGAATAACGACTTCATCTCCAATAATTGCATACTTAATATAACAATCATGTTCGATAAATGCGCTCGTTAAAATCACACTATCTTCAACAACAGCACCTTTTTCAATCACACATCGATGAGCAACAATCGAATTATACACTTCGCCAAAAATCATGCATCCTTCATTCACCCAAGCATTCTTCACTTTAGCACCCTGAAGAATATGATGTGGGGGTAAATTTGGTGTTTTAGAAAAAATTGGCCAGCTATAATCGTGTAATTGTAGCTCATCTTGAGTGCCAAGTAAATCCATATGAGCCTTCCAATAACTTTCTACTGTTCCAACATCACGCCAATACCCTTCATACTCATATGCATAAACAGCGCTATCTGCTTCAATAAAATGTGGAATCACATCTTGAGCAAAATCAACACCTTCATACAAATGCTTGTAATATTTATGGACAATCTCCTCTTTAAACTTCTTCCAATTAAAAACATAAATTCCCATTGAAGCTAACTGACTATCCGTCTCCTTTGGCTTTTCCTCAAACTCAATAATTCGATTTTGATCGTTAACCTTTAACATTCCAAAACGACTGGTATCCTCTTTTGGAACACGAATCGTTGAAATCGTTAACTCAGCCTGCTTTTCAATATGATAGTCAATAAGTTTACGATAGTCCATTTTATAAATGTGATCTGCAGATAAGACAAGTAAATAATCAGGATCATACTGCTCAATAAACGGCATATTCATAATGACAGCTTCGGCCGTTCCACCTTGCCATAAAAATCCATAATCACGTGAAGTATATGGTCCCATAACCGTAACAGATGCTCCATGAACATCTAAATCCCACGAACTACCTTCTCCAATATAACTAATTAATTCTAGGGGTTCATACTGTGTTAGAACCCCTACTTGTTCAATCCCTGAATTCGTACAATTGCTTAAAACAAAATCAATCAATCGATACTTTCCAGCAAACGAAATAGCTGGTTTTGGACGATGAATCGTTAATTCTTTTAAGCGCGTCCCTTTTCCCCCGGCTAATATAATCGCCACAACATTGACAGCCAACCCCATCCCCCATTTCTTGTGTGTTAAGCTAGTTCAACTTCTAACCCTTCTTCTACCTCTGTTTCTTCTTCGAGTGGACGATATTTAAAAATCGTTGCTCCATAAGGTGGAATCGTTACTTCAATATAATATGGTTTCCCATGTGTCATCCCTTTTTTCGCCACTAATGGCAATCCATTATATTGATTTGAACCATGATAATAATCACGATCACTATTTAGGGCCTCTGTATACTCTCCAAAGCATGGAACCCCCACTCTATATTGATGATATGGAACTGGTTTAAAGTTTAGTACCACTACAACAAATTCATCCGCATTCTTACATTTACGGATATAAGAGAAAATACTCTGCTCATTATTATTCACATCAATCCATTCAAATCCTTCAAATGAGTGATCAAGTTCCCAAAGTGCTGGCTCATTTAAATACAATTTATTTAAATCTTTAATATAACGATTCGAAGCATCATGTGCCGGATATTTTAATAAATGCCAATCCACCTGTTCTTTATCTTTCCACTCATGAAACTGTGCAATTTCATTCGCCATAAAGTTCAATTTTTTCCCTGGCAACGTCATTTGATAGGTACATAGCAATCTAAATTGTGCAAGCTTTTGCCAGTAATCACCTGGTGCCTTATCCACTAATGATTTCTTTCCATGAACTACTTCATCGTGAGAGAATGGAAGAACGAAGTTTTCACTGTAAGCATAAGCCATTGCAAAAGTAATGTAATTGTGGTGATATGGGCGATAAATATTATCTAATTCAATGTAATCTAACGTATCATTCATCCATCCCATATTCCATTTATAACTAAAACCAAGTCCACCTACCGATACTGGTGCTGTTACTAACGGATAACTGGTTGAATCTTCAGCAATCATTAAAATCTTATCATCTTCTAAGAAAACTGCCTCATTTAACTTTTGAATAAACTCTACAGCGCCATGATTCACACCGCGAGACTTATTTCCATCCCAATAAATCATATTCGCAACCGCATCGACACGGAAACCATCTACGTGATAATACTTCATCCAAAAAAGAGCATTTGAAATTAAGAAACTGCGAACTGTTCCTTTACCTAAATCAAAGTTTCCTGTTCCCCATTCTGAAACGGCTACATCCTCATATGGATACTCATAGACTGCTTCTCCATCGAATTTAAATAAACCGTGAGCATCACGACAAAAATGTCCTGGTACCCAGTCCATAATGACCCCTATTCCCGCTTCATGACAACGATTAATTAACATCATTAAATCTTTTGGTTCACCATAACGACTACTTGCCGCATAGTATCCTGTTGCTTGATATCCCCATGACCCATCAAATGGATGCTCATATAAAGGCATCAATTCAATATGCGTATAACTATGCTCTAAAACATATTCAATTAACTCATCCATAATTTCAGTATAGCTATGAAACGTTTCAGACTCTACTAATTCTTTATTACGTCTCCAAGATCCTAAATGAAGTTCATAAATATTTAATGGCTCCTCAAAAATATTCGAAAATTGACGTTTTTTCGCCCACTCTGCATCTGTCCATTCAAACCCCTCAATATCATAAACAATAGAAGCCGTATTTGGACGTTGTTCCGCATAAAAGGCATATGGATCAGCCTTTAAAATGGTTTGACCAAAAGCCGTTACAATCTCATACTTATAGATAGAACCTTCACCAATTCCTGGAATAAACAATGACCAAATCCCATCATCTCTTCGCATCTCATGATGCGTTCCATTCCAATGATTAAAATCCCCTACTACACAAACTTTTGAAGCATGTGGTGCATAAACACAAAAATACGTTCCCAACACTTCTTCATTATCACGAACAACAAAAGATCCAAACTTCTTATATAGTTGTTTATGTGTTCCTTCATTAAATAAATAACGATCACCTGATGTAAATTCAATCATAATTGATATCCCCCTTGTTCATCATTCTGCTTACAGAATATATCTTTATTATAACTAATATCATCCCTGTAAAGGTATCCTTTTAAATTGTAAACATTTACATGTTTTTATTTAAGATACCCTTTTAAACATCTTTTTTATTATATCTAAAGCCAGGCGCTTGATTTGTCTAAATTTGTATTTAATTTGTTTTTATACGGTTTTTTCAGACAATTTTAATTAGATTTAACAAAAAAAATCTTCTAAAACGAAACTCGTCTTAAAAGACTTTCTTTGTTAAGCCTATTTAATTAAGGTGATAGCATACTCTACTAAATTTTTAGCAATCACGCTATCTTCATTTTCTGTAGGATAAATAAATCCTGGACGCCAATTGACTTCATAAATCCAAATATAATTTCGACTATCAATCCCAATATCAATTCCAAGTTCATCAAAGACTTGTTTTTTTTGTTGGATCTGTAACTGATCTAAATGTTTTGATAACTCAATTCCAAACACTTCAAGTGTTCGCTTTATTTGATATCTTTTTATCGAAAAATTTTGTGATAAAAATTCATAAGGTTCTACATACTTTCCACCACTCGCACAATTTGTTACAACACTCTTTGTCGTTGAAACCCGTGGAAATATGATAGGAGTTTGCCACTCTCCATCCTTATTTTTAATCATATGTAACCTTATATCATAAGCAAAACCATCTTTTGTTGTTGAATGAATATAAACCTGAATTAAATATTTACGTTTAGCCAATCGTTTTTTTATATAAGAAGCGAACCATCTTTCATTGTATTGATTAATATATCCTTTATCATTGATGATATATTCGTGCCCTTTTTTCTCTATGTATAATACATTTTCTCCCTGATGACCATTAATTGGTTTTAAAATGGCTTGATGATGCTTTGATAAAAATCGTTGAACATCTTCTACTTTATACACACTTTCTGTTGGAATTAAATACGATGTAAACTTTTTCGATTGTTTAATTCGCGTGTAAACTTCCATTTTATTACCGATTGGAACACTTGTAAAAGGAATTTTTTGTTTTAAAGCACTGATAATGTTATTATCAAATTTATGAGGGCTTCCTGCATTAATAATCACCTGTGGAAATGGAGATGTCACTCTTACCCATTCATCTTTTTGTAAGATATACCCATTAATTGTCTGTTCTTTTAAATCAACATCTTCAGTACCGAAATAAATCATTTCTACCTGCTGTGCTTTGGCTGCTTTGGCTACATATACAGCTTTCTCTACGTTTTGTGGATTTTTATTATGATGCAAAAATCCAATTAAGACCATATCTATCACTCTTTCTATTTGCAAACAGGATATTGTTGGAATCTATCCAAACGTTTAAAGCAAAGATATCCTGTATTAGGGGGACTAGTTACAAGTTTAAAAATAAGATAGTTTGCTCCTATTTTTAATATATGTCCTCCTCTAAAAAAAGGTATAGGTGATTGATAGACTTTTAACTTCTTCGTAAAGCATCAATGGGATTTAATTGACTTGCTTTTCTAGCAGGAGCTAAACCAAATATCACCCCTACCCCACCTGAAAATAGTAAAGCCAATGCAATCGAATTAGTAGAAATGCTCGGTGTAAATCCAATAATAAAGGCCACTACAAAAGCAATCATAACTCCGAGTACTAATCCTACAACTCCACCAAATAACGAAAGAAAAATCGACTCAATTAAAAACTGAAGTTGAATACTTCGAGGCTTTGCTCCTAAGGCTTTTTTAAGTCCGATTTCCATCGTACGCTCTGTGACAGAAACAAGCATCATATTCATAATCCCAATCCCTCCGACTAATAACGCAATCGAGGCAATCCCAACGAGCATCATGGTCATCATCGAATTCATACTTTGAATTGTATCAAGTAACCCCTCCATGTTAATGATGCTATAGCTATTCTCTTTGTAATTAAATGCTTGATTTAAAATTAGCTCAACTTTCCCAATAATTTCATCTACATTTGCATTATTTTGCATATAAACTTCAACATTATTAATACAATTGAGGCCCACTAATCCCATTAAATTTTGATACGGCACAATCACTCTATTTTCTGACTGCTTACCTGACATTGAAGACATCATATCCATTTGATCTGTTTTTTCTAAAACCCCAACAATCCGATAAGAAATTCCGTTAATTAACAGATACTGCCCAATCGGTTGTTCACCAAAATACAAGGTATCTGCAAGCGACTCGCTGACTAAAGCGACATTTGATTGTTGAGATAAATCAATCGAATTAAGTAATCGCCCACTTTTTAATGCCAACTGATTATACTTAAAGTATGAAGCATTTTTTCCTTCGATTGTCACTTTATCATGGACTTGTCCGTTTCCTACAACAGAGGTTGTCGTGCTTATTGTCGGAGATATACCATTAACCTCATCAATATCGGCTAATAATTGTACTTCATAATCGGTTAATCCTTTTTTTAATGGCGTGCCTTTTGCTTGAATCGTTAATTTATTTGCACCTAGTTCAGAAAATTGACTTGTCACTTCCATTGTTACGCCTTCTACAATCGAGATAAGGGCAATAATTGAGCTAACTCCAATTACAATCCCTAAAATCGTTAAAAAGGAACGCATTTTATTATAAATGATATTTTGCCAAGACATAATGATACTTTCTTTAAACACGATTTATCACCTCCTCTAAGAGGTTTCCATCTAAAATCCGCACGATTCTTGATGCTTCTTTGGCAATCGTTTCATCATGTGTAATCATAATAATTGTCCGACCTTCTTGATTTAATTCTTTAAATAATGACATCACTTGATTGCTTGTTTTTTGATCCAATGCTCCAGTCGGTTCATCTGCTAATAAAATCGTTGGATTTGTAGAAATAGCTCTTGCAATCGCAACACGTTGTTGTTGCCCACCAGATAATTGATTAGGATAGTGATGGATACGATTAGCAAGTCCAACTCGTTCAAGCATTTCCTTTGCTTTTACTTTTCGTTCATGTGATGGAATTCCTGCATATATCATTGGAAGCTCAACGTTTTGTAAAGCCGTCAATCTTGGTAGCAATTGAAACGATTGGAAAACAAATCCAATTTCATGACTACGAATATCCGCCAATTCATTTTCATTTAAATCTTTAATATCTTGTCCTGATAAAATATATGAACCACTGGTCGAACAGTCTAAGCAGCCAATAATATTCATCATCGTCGATTTTCCAGAACCAGATGGCCCTAAAATAGAGACAAATTCTCCTTCATTAACACGGAAGTTAATGCCTTTTAAAACAACTTGCTCCTCATCCCCTAGCACATAGGACTTGACTATACTTTTCATTGATAGAATTTCTTCTGACATCTGATTCACCTCTATTTATTCGAGTGCTTCATCATTTCAAAAGGGGTCTTAATTTCGATAGCTTTAGGAACTAGTATGTCCTCACCTTGATTAACGCCACTCAACACTTGCACATAGACACCATCACTGATCCCAACCGTAATATCTTTGCTTATCACTTCATCATTTTCATTTTGGTAATAAACATAAGGTGTTTCATCCGATTTAAATTGAATAGCATCCATCGGTAAAACAATGGCATCTGTCACACTTTCATTGACAAGCTTCACTTCTGATGACATTCCAATATATAAATTCGCATTTTCTTCGATATCAACTGTCGCTATAAAGTAGGCAATCCCACTACTGATTTGTGCTTCTTTCGTCACATGAGAGATACTACCAGAATAATCTTGATTTAACGCATTCACATGAACACTCACTTCTTTTCCAACCGATACCGGGATAATATTATATTCATCCACCTTAACTTTAATCTGTAAGTGTTCATAATCCGTCACATCTACTAGAGGGGTACCACTTGTCACTAAATCTCCCTCACGTACATAAATCGTTGACACTTCACCTGATACGCTTGCTTCTAATTTCATACCTTGAGACGTTGTTAATAATACTTCTCCTTTTTCAACCCACTGTCCCTCTTCAACTAGAATTTCATTTACTTGAAACATTGTTGTTGAAATTAAGGACTGTGCATCTTTTGCTTCGACATTCCCGCTAAAACTATAATAGGTCGTCAAATCTTGCGTTGTTGCCTGCACATGATCGTATAACACGTCTTTTGGACGACTTAAAAGAAATCCTCCTAACACTAAAATGACAACTAATACTAGTAACCAACCAATCCATTTCTTCATTCAATTCACCTCTATTATAACGAAATCAATGAGTATCCTTTTGACCTTTAGATTAATAGCGTCAAAAATTTACCAAAATACTATTCATTCTTTAGAGTGAACAATTACCTAAAAAGTATGCAAAAAAGACTGTT
>OLSC01001976.1_pt1 | contig 16007 bp, 7 predicted proteins | sample 1672881 | NCBI WGS metagenome assembly OLSC01 (sample SAMEA3136733, study PRJEB25190) | human gut metagenome | biome: human gut; feature: human-associated habitat; material: faeces | place: Austria | collected 2013
CGCAAGGTTCTCTCCCCCACCGCCTGCGGGCGGAGCCCCCTCGCAGAGGGGGCCAGGGTAATGAAAAAGCCGCACAGCTTTTACTGTACGGCTTAACGGCTCACTTATTTTTCCTTCTTCGCCGTCTTTTTGCGGCGGCGGACGCGCCCGCTGTCAGCCTTGGCCTCGGGAACATAGAGGCTATAGCTCAACAGGTAACGGCCATGGGCAGGGATGCGGTAGAACGCGGCCTTGATGCGCTCCAGCGGGCCGGTGCCGCTCTCGGCGGTGCTGCCGCTCAGCATAACAACATACTGCATATCGGTGTAGCGGGCGGCCACATCGCACTGGCGCAGATTCGTGTGGATCAGATCGCCCAGCTGCTCCACCATCAGAGCGGTCTCGGCAGCATCGGTGTTCTGGCTGGGAGCCACGGTCAGGATCGCCAGGAATACTTGCAGACCGTAGCGGACCTGCACGCCGCGCTGTACGCGGTAAATTTCCTTGAACGTCTCAAAGTCGCAGATACAGGCCCCCGTGTCCTCGGTATCCGGCAGAGCAGAGATCAGCTTGGAGACCTCGCTCTCCATATTGCGGTCTGCCTGGCGCATCTGGCGGTAGGCAGAGCCTGCGCGGCCCGGCTCAATGGCATGATGCAGGCAGCCCATGGCGCTGCCGCGGCGTGCCAGATCCTCCGCCTCCTCGTGGCGGCCCAGCGTCTCCAGCGCGACGATCTTTTCCAGATAAAGGCGCTCCTCGTAGGGGTCCAGCTCCAGCGCGCGGGTACACAGCGTAACGATGCGGGTGCTCTCGCCCCACTTTTTGCAGAGCTCCAGCAGGTTTAAAATGGCTGTGCGGTACTGCCCGTGCAGACGCACGCTGACGCTTTCGACCCACGGCTCGGACGCAGACTGCGGCAGCAAGCGCCCGTCATACAGGTTGACGATCTGTTCATAAATGCGGCCGCGCTTCTCGGCGTCGCTCTCCTTGCGGGCCAGCTCTGACAGGTCGTTGACCTCAAACACATCCACGCTGCAGTCCAGATGGGGGTTCCACTGGTAGTAGCCACGGCTGGTCACGATGCAGTCCTTCATCTCATCCAGACCCTCCGCGTCGATCATAAGGCGGAAGCGATGCAAGATGGCGCGCAGGGCCATGTCCGGGTTGGTGGACCGCTCCCCTGCCCACAGGGTATCGGTCAGTACCTTGTGGGAGACGCGCTCCCCGCGCCGCAAAACGAGATACTGCACCAGCGCCGTTGCCTTGCGGGACTGCGCCAGCTGTGCCAGCACGGGCTTGCCGTTCACACGGATCTCAAAGCCGCCCAGCATTTTGATTTCAATTGTTGCCATCCTAGTCATCCTCTCTGCTCTGATGCCCATGACGTTCCTGCATTTTGTCCGGCACACAGGTATTCATGTTTTAAAGTATAACAAGTCCATTTGAATTTGTCCAGTACATCCGCCGGGATTGTAATATACTTTTCAAAAATCGTCCCGGAGGGCACCGCTCACGACTCCGACGATGCCTTGCCGTCCCAGGTGCCTGGTTCATACAGGATGACCGGCTCACCGGGCAACTGCACAATGGCTTTTTGAGTGCACAGCGGCACGATCTGGTTGTTGGCGTCCCGCTTGGCCACAGTCAGCACCACCGTCATAGCCGTAATGCGCGGGGTCTTGGTTTCGTCGCCGTCCTGCGTCCAGCTGCGGGCGTAGAAATGCAGTTCGCTGATGAACAGCCCCATATAGGCATCCCGGGGATAGGCCGTTGTGTAGCCGTAGGCAACGTAGGGCAGCGTGCCCGTCACGTTGCCATCCGCGTCCTTGTTCTCTTTTGTGTGCTGCGGGTTGCCGTAGTGCCCGGCGCCATTCAGTTCATCGCGGTAAAAGCGCATGTGCAGGTAGCCGTTCAGCGCATTGGCCTGTTCCGCTGTCAGCAGTGCCGTGCCGTCTGTCTTTGTCAGCATCGGCACACAGTCCTTGTCGATCAGCTCAATGTGGTTGGGGTAGACGCTGAATTCCAGTGCCGTGCCTTTGCTGTAGTCGTTACCCTTGGACGCAAAAACGCTGTCCAAATTATTAAGGTCCGTCGCGCCGTCGGTGAAGCGGATATAGCCGTTCGCCTCGAGCACCTCGCCGCGGATCGTCTCAATGAGCGCATCGGCCAGGTTCTGGGCGCGCGTCTGCTGCTGGATGTCCATGTACGCCTGCGCACTGGGCTGTATCAGCGTGACCGCCGCCAGCGTAAAGATTGCCAGCAGCACCATGCAGACGATCAGCTCCACCAGCGTTGTGCCGTTCTGGTTTTTCAAACGCTGCTTCATGGGTTGGTCGTCCCTTCTGCCGTGCTCTTGCTGTAGCGGTAAAACTTGTGCTGTTCCGTCGTTTCTTGGCCGTTTTCCGTAACTTTTGCGCTTGTCTCCACGCTGTCCAGCTCGACGCCTTCCACCGTAAATTCACCGTAATCGCCAAAGGAGAACTCCAGCCCCTCCTGCTCCTTCTTCCAGTCGGGGGCCGCGTCCCTGGCCGGGTACAGCCCGGCACAGAAGGCATAGGCTGTCTCCCGCAGCGACTCGGCCTTTTGGGACATGGCGCGGGCGTACCGCAGCGAAACGACGAACATCGACGTAAAAATCATCAGCAGCAGGAACGACACAAGCACTTCCACAATGGTCTCGCCGCGCTGATTTTGTAAAGTATGTTTCATAGCGGGTCACTCCTGTGTTGTGCCGGTGCTCTGTTTGGCACCGCGGGTGTAGGTGATGGAATCGGGCTGCTGGCTGGTGTCGCAATGGAACGTCAGGCGGTTGCTGCCAATGTTGTCGGCAGTAATGGGCTGTTCACCACTGCCGGGGGCGTAGAACGTCAGGTCGCTAATACGGTAATACTTTGTTGTACTGTCGTTTATTGTGTAATACACCTTGGGGAATGTATTGTTTTTTGCCTGGCTGCCGTCGCTGTCGTACTTCACTGTGCGGTCATAGGTCCGCGTGAAGGCAAAGCTCTCGCCGTTTTTCGTGACTGTCACCGTAATGTCCAGCTGTAAATCGACGATTGCCATGCCCTTGCGGTCTTCGCCCTCCAATGTGTCGAGCAGGTTGCGCAGGTCTGTGACACTGGTGCTGTTCGCCGTCTGGTTCAGCTTGTCGGCACCGTCGCCCGGGCGGCGGCGCAGTGTTACCGTGATGGCCTCGGCCCCGCCATCAGGCTGGCTGCCTTTCGGTTTCCAGGCGAACTCCTTGGGCTGGGATTCCAAATCATAGATGTCCTTGCCGTAGCTTTGGGAGAACATGAACTGCTCATTGACGAACTTGGCAAAGCTGCTGTCCTTCTTGTTCAGCTCCCCTTCCAGCACGTCGGAAAAGCTGGTTGCCAGCTGGTAGGCTTCCTGTTCCAGCAGCTGGCGGTTGGCATTGGCCGTCAGCACGGAGGCCGCATAGACCAGCGCTGCCGACAGCGCCACAAACAGCGCGCCGATGCAGAGGACCAGTATCATCGAAAGTCCCTGCTCCCCGCGCAGAATGCTGCGTGCCCTGCGGTGCATAATGCCACCTTCTTTCCTGAAATAAAATTACGATGCGTCGCTTGTTTTCGTCCGCTCCGGGGGCGCGGTTTCCGCCGCGTCCGTCTCATCCGGGGCAGCGGCGGTCTCCGGGGTCGCCATGGGCAGTGCCGCACGGGCCCGCATCAGGACCGGGGGCACGCTTGCGGGGGCGCTTTCCGCCGCCGTGCTTTCTGCAGTCTCGGCGGGCGCGACGCTCTCCGCGGAGTCCATACTCTGGGCATCCTCCGCCGCATCGGCGGTGTTCGTCTCATTGACGGGGACCTTGACCGTGCCGGATTCGACGGTCTTACCATTGTTATCCGAGTGCGCCAGCGTCTGCAGCATCACACTTGCGGTGAACTTTTGCAGAGCGAGCGAGTCGTCCTGCACCTTTTCCTGCAGCTCGGGCAGGGTGATGCGGTAAACAGGCTCGGCGCCGTCCTCCTGCACCAGCTCCAGCATGGGAACCGTCTGTGCCTTGTAGTACAGCGTACCGCCCTCTATTTCCACCGTGCCGGTGACGTCATAGGGCTTCTGTTCCCAGTCGGTCAGGTTGTTATCTTTGTCGTAGACAGGCTCAACGCTCAGGTCGTACCAGGTGCGGGTCTTGTTGGTCTCCGCGTCCACAACGGTGGTCTGCTTCGCAATCTCTGTCGTTTTGTCGTTATAGGTCTTGGTAACGGTTTTGATTTCCCCGCGCTTATGCGTGGTGCCGTCTGTGTCCGTCTCGTCCCTGTCGTAGGTCGTCACCGTAATGCTGTAAGTCTGTTTCTTCGTACTATCCAGCGGCGTGACGGTAAAGGTATAGCTGTCTGTCAGGTTGCGCACCGTGCCGTCGGCCTGGGTGTACTTGTTCACCGCGGTCCACTCCACCGTAAAGCGGCGCAGCTCCAGCGTGGCCTTACCGCGCTCGACGGCAAACTCGGGGTCGTTGTACAGGTTGACCTCCTGCGCGTAAACGGCATTGCCAAGTGCGCGTTCCGGTTCGTCCACGGGGACGTCCAGCGTGATGGCCGGCAGCTGTGCCTTTGCGGCATCCTGCAGGATGTAGAACCAGTTCGACGCTGTCGTGCCGTCGGTGGGCATAACGCGCACCGCGGGCAGCAGGTATTGTTTTGCATGGTCGGGCGTCAGCGTAAAGCCGTTGCCGTCGGGCACAAAGGTATAGCTGGCGGTTTTGTCGTTGACGCTGGCGCTCCCGCCCACCGTGCGGTTGTCTTTCGGGATGACCAGCTCGGCGTCGCGGTTGTCCAGCATCTCGTCCAGTTTTTTGGTCAACTCCTGCTGGGCCTCGTACTTGGCCTGCCCGGTGGTGGTATTCTGCCATGTCCTGGCCAAATCGGCAATTGTATTGTAATTGTCCTTGTTGCTGAAGATATAACCGGTAAAGTAGACATTGCCCTGTGCGGCTTCCGCCAGCGTCATGTTGAGCTTGAGGTCGTTCAGGAACGTCTCCTGATTCGGGCTGTTGTTGTCAAAAGCGACGTTTTCAACCACAGGCGCAGCGGCGCGGCGGACGATGGTCTCGGACTGGCTCAACGCGCCGTCCGGGCCGTCAAAGCAGCTGTCGTCCTTGCAGTGGGCAATGACGCGGAAGCTCAATGCCTCGCCCTGATACTGCTCCAGATCCAGCGTCAGGCTGCCGACGTTGTCCGTAGTGGGCAGCGTCAGCACAGTTTTGCCGCTGGCATCGACGACGCACAGGTCATAGTAGCCAATGCGCGCGTCGTCGGACGGCGACCAGCTGACCGTGTAGAGCAGGGCATCCGCGTTGTCGGTCTCGCCGTTGACGCGGGTGATGGAGCTCGGCGCGCTGATGCCGGGCAGGCGCTGCTTAACGCTGTAATCCGCCACAGCGGACGCGCCGATTTCATCGGTGCCGGCTGCCGCCACACGGGTGACCTCGAGCCGGACCTTGTCATAGCGCCAGCTGTCGCTGCCGTTGGCCAGCATGGTATCCACGTTGACAGGCAGGGTAAAGCTGTTGCCATTTTGTGTCGGCGTCAGGGTGACGCCGTCCTTCAGCGCAATTTGCTCCTGACCGGTCACCTTGCCGTCCGCGTTCGTCAGTAAGCCGTAGAGCTTGATCTGGTAGTCGGGGGCTGCGTCCGCGGCCTTCATGTCGTCCTGTGTCCATTTGAACGTGTAGGTCAGCTGATTGTTGTTATCCACTACGCCGTCCCCAATGGTTTCGGCCAGCGTCGGGGCTTTTAGGACATTCAGGTTCAGCTGCTTGAAGATGATCTGCGGGGTCGTTACCGTGGCCTGTGTAGCCCAACTCGGGTCATCGGTGCGGTTCACGTCGGAGAAGCAGAGCGGCGTCAGATGGGCATAGGTATAGCTGTGCTCGCCCGTGCGGACGATCTCATAGCCGTTCTTCCACCAGATTTCTTTGCCGGTGTCGTTTGTCTCGTTCGCATGGCTGGCGATGGCTGTGGACACTTCCTCCTCCGTGGCATCCCAGCGATACTTCATGTCGCCCTTGCCGCTGGTGACGGGCACCGCGACAACGAGGAAGTCGGTGTAGTTCGTCATGGCATCCGACGGCAGGCTGTTCAGGTTGAAGGTGACGGGAGACTCCGTCACAATGCTTTCCCGCGCGGCCAGCGTGATGTACTGGCCGTTCAAAGATACGCCGTTGACTTCGTCATTGCCCAGATATTTTGCCAGCAGCATGACGCGGTAGGTCGGGCTGCCGTGCTCGCTGCTGTCGCTCTTGACCCCCGGGGTAAAGCTGAACTTCACGGTTGCTTCAAAGCTCTCCGCTGTCTGGCCGGTGTAGGTCACAAACTCCGTGTCGCCGTCCTTGTTCAGCTTGCCCAGCGGCAGACCGTCCTCGTCCTTGCCGGAGCCACCGTTGTGGTCTCGCCACTGGGACGGGAGATAGGTCTCTGACTTGTACTGGGCCGAGCGCAGATACTTTGTACTGCTGCTGTTGTCCGGGGTTGCCAGCGCCGTAAGCGTCAAAGTGCGTTCCAAATTTTGGGTCAGGCGGATGTACTGCTTGCCATCCTGTCTGCTGAAATAATAAGTATGCTTCCCATCGGTCAGCTTGACGGTCCAAGCCTCATCTGTCGGGTATTCGGTGTAGTTTTTCAGCACCGCGACAACCTCATACTTGAATTCTCTCGATTTTTCATCCGGCGTCTGGCACTGATTCCAGTCAAAGCCGCCGTTCTCGCGTTTGACCAGCCGGAACTCAATCTCCGGTGTAGGCAGGGCGTGCATAAAGGTCTGCACGGCGCTGGTCCGGGAGTTGTCTACCTGCGTCGGGTCGTCGTTGGTGTTGTAGGGCGTTACACGCACGACGAAGTTACCCGCCCACGCTTTATCAGCCACAAAGGTATAGCTGCGCTGGTAGACGTCCGCCTTCAGATAGGGAACTGCATCCGATGCGACTTTACCCGCAGCATCGCAGGGCAGAATTTCAACACGGTAGTAAGCGGCGGGGCTGGCATTCTTGTCGCTGTCGCTCGGCTCGGCCCACGTCACTTCATAACGGCCATAGACGTTGTTGTCCGCGTCCTGCACCTGGCTGGCCTTGACGTGGATTTTTCCCGGCTTGGCTGGCTTGGTGCTGTCCAGCACGTACTTATAGTAGTTCTGGATGACCTCGTCGGTGATGTCGGTAATATCAACGTCCGATTTCGTACTGTTCGCGGCTTCGCCGAATTGCAGCATCACAGTCGCTCTCTGTTTGCCGGGATTGGTATCATCGCCCGCGCCGGTGTCATCGAAAATGTAGGCTTTGTTACCGTCGTTCTTGATATAGGCAGAGTTTGGTTTGGCAGACGGGCCCGCAGATGTAAGACCGCTAATCCACCACAGACTGTACGCTGCACCGTTCTCATCGTCTGCCAAAGTGGGCAGGAACGCAATATAAGGATAGGTTTTGTCATCGACGTTATAGCCTATGTACAAACGGTGTGCTTTTACTTTTCCCGAGGACGAGTTCCAATCTGTCTCGTTGTAGGCCTTGTCACTTCCTTGCTCATCCGCTTTCTCCCAGTTACCTGTTGTACTGTTCGATTTTACTGTGGTCAGTTTACGGGAATCTTTCTTAAAGAAGCTCTTGCCTGCACTTTCGGAATCTTCAATATAATAGTTGCCGTGGCCGGTGACATTCTCGTAACTCTGGCGCAAATAGGCAATAGGATACCAACCTGTACCAACCGTGGCAAAGCAGTTTGTGACATTGGTTGCTTCTTGCGACCCAGAGCCATTACCGCGGCTGCCGACAATGCCGACTCTCCTGTCATACACTCCGCCACACGTAAAGTCTGTATTAAGGTTTCGGCAGCGGTCAATATTTACCGTAACATTATCAATGTTCCCCTTGTTGTACGGGCCGATCCATGCCAGAATGCCGACTGCCTGCGACGCTGCCTTGATTGCGCCGCTATTGACGCAGTCGATGATGTTCAGCGTCATAATATCGGTGGGCTTCTTCATCTCGATTTTACCGATAATGCCCGCGCAGTCATTTGCGCCGTTTGATTTATACCAAATCTGACCGTAGTTACGGCAGGAAAGCACATTTGTGGTGCCGCCGGAAATAGGCTGGTCAATAAAGCCGACAATACCGCCGACTGCACCGTAACCGCTGTTTTTGTCGTTCGTGTTTGTTGTGATTTTGCCAAAATTGAAGCATTTCTGCACGGTTCCGCCGTAGTCCAGCCAATAGGCGATCACGCCGCCCACATTGGCCGAGCGGCTGTTGAACACACTGCCGCAGTTGACTACCTTGCTGACAGACCACCGGTCATCGCTGCGGTTCTGCTGCTGGCCAATGACACCGCCCACATGGACAACTACACGGCTGCCGTCCTTGTAAATGTTGTCATCGTCTGTATCATCCTCGTTCTTCACGTGCGTAAACCGGCGCACGGCGGCACAGTTTACCACAGTGTCCAGCACGCTTTTGTCTGTGATGTTGGATTCGTTCTGGCCGACAATACCGCCGACGGTGGATGCCGTTGTCGCATTGTCAGAATAGACAAACCACTGGCCGGTGGCGGAAGTATCGATTGTACCGTGGAGAGAGTTAAAGCCTGCCAGACCGCCCAGATAACCGGCGGCACGGACGGTCTCGCTGTTGTTGCTGCCGCGCAGGGCGACAAGCAGATCATTGGCGGCAAGGCCTGTGTCGCTGTAAACGTTCGTGTAGCCATAGCCCGTCACAGTGTCAACGCCCTTGAGGCCCGCGTAGGTCTTGCCTGTGGTCAGCTCTGCCGCCATGCTGTTGATGCCGGCATTGGCATCTGCCGCATCCAGCCAATTATCAACCTGTGTAACAAGGGCGGGTGTTGCTTCTCCGTCGCTGACCAGCGCTTTTTTGCTGCCGCTGCCCGTGATAGTGCCGTTGTTGGAGCCCGCGACGCCGCCCACAAAGCCGTAACGCGCCGTGATGATGCTGCCCGCGCCGCCGCTGCGCTCGGTGGCGACATAGCTGTTGACGATTTCGGCATTGTTGCGGCCCGCAATGCCGCCCACATGGCTGGCACTGGCGAGCTTTTCGTCTGCGGTCTGGGTCGTGGTGATGTTGCTGATACCGCTGACCTGCAGTTTGATGTATTTGACCTCACAGCCGGTGATTGTGCTGTTGTTCAGACCGGCAATGCCGCCCACCGTGCTGCCGGTGCTGCGCGCACCGACGGAGACAAGGCCGTCCGTGTCCGCGTTGCCGCCCATCGTGCCGGAATAGGTACACTGCTTCAGGGTACCGTCGTTCTGGCCTGCGACGCCGCCCAAATTTGTATATTTATCAAGATTTTGTGTAAGGTCCAGCCGAACGTTGGTGCTGCTGACCTTGCCGTCCTTCGTGGTGCGGCCCACCGCGCCGCCCAGCGTGACGGTGTTGGTGCCCGCGCGCAGGCCGTTGTTCAGCGTCAGCGCGCCGTTTTCGACCTGACAGCCGGTGACGGTGCCCTCGTTCATGCCCGCAAGACCGCCGATGGTGACCGCCGGGGTGCTGAACCGCACGTTGGCGTTCTCCGCCAGCTTCACATTGCGCATTGTCGCGCCCGCGCGGTTGTACGCCGCAACAGCGCCGATGCTCTCCGACGTGCCGGTGATCGTGCAGTTGCTTACGCTGCTGTTGTTTTCCAGCCCGGTCTCCTGACCGATGATGCCGAAGTTCGTGGCCGTGACGCCGCCCGCCGTGCCGTTGGCCGCGGTGACGGCGGCGCGGACCTGCACATTCTCAATCAGCGCGTCTTTATTATTATTGCCCGCGATGCCGCCCGCCTCGCCGTTGGTGGCGTAGACCTGATTCTGGGCATGGACGCAGGCGCTGATTTTGCCGCCCGCGTCGTTCACGCCCGCAATACCGCCCGCATATTGTGTGCTGGCGCGCACCGAGGCGTGGTTCTCCACACGGGTGATTTCGGCGCTGTTCGTACCGGCCACGCCACCCGCGTATTTGGCGGCATTGACGCTGCCCAGGACCGTGCCGTTGGTGTTTTCAGCGCCGTAAATGCGGCCCTTATAGGCGTTATACGTCGTATTGATACCGGCCACACCGCCCGCATAGTCGGCGGCGGTGACACTGCTTTGCAGCTGGCCGGACAGCGAGATATTGCCGACGTTGGCACCGGCCACGCCGCCCGCATATTGGTTGGCCTCCACCGTGCCAGTACTGTTGTTCTCTGTGCAAATGATGAGGCCCTTGCGGGTGCTTGCCGCAGCGTCACCGCCCAGGTTGACGCCCGCAATGCCGCCGACATAGCTGTCACCGCGCACGGCGCAGTCCTGCGCCGGGTAGGCAGACTGAATACGACCGCCGTTGACGCCCGCAACGCCGCCCAGATAGGTATACCCGGTTTCACGGTTGCCGAGGGACGCCTCCATGCTGCCGCCGGTGATCGTGCCCTCGTTCCAGCCCGCAAAGCCGCCCGCGGCGCACTTGTGAGCCACTGTGCCGTAGTTTATGCAGTTTTCCAGCTTCGTGTTGGGTGTGGCATAGCCGATGATACCGCCCGCCAGTGCGCCGCGCGCGGTGCCAAAGTCATAGCGGCCATCGGCCAGCGCGTTCAGCGATACGCCGCCTTTAAACGCGCCGTTGTTGGACGGGTTCAGGCCGCCGACGGACAGGGCATTCTCCGTTGCGCCGTTAGTTGCCTTTTGAATCGTCAGCTTCGTGTCGGCGTCGTTTGCGCCGACGATGCCGCCGACGTAGATGTCGGCCTGCAGGTTGAGCTTGTTCCAGAAACCAGTCAGGATGATTGTGCCGTCCGCCGTTTTCACGGCGGGGCTGTCGGTCAGCACGCCGGTCTTCTGGTCAATCGTCGGCAGCAGCGCCTCCAGCGTGACGTCCGTGGGCTTGGCCGCCAGCAGACGGTTGTAGCCGATGATGCCGCCCGCGACGGCGTCGGCCTCGACGCGGCCCGAGGTCACATTGGTTATAAACGCGCCGTCGTCCGTCACGGTGAAGCGGCCCACCGGCAGGTTGGCGCCGATGACGCCGCCGACAAGCTGCTGACCCGCCACGCGGCTGACCTTCACAGTGGCGGAGGGCAGTTCCGGCGCGCAGTTCAGGCCGATCATACCGCCGACAGCCTTGCCCGCCGCCACGATCTGGCCGCTGATGGTCAGGTTCTGGCCGGAGGTGTTGGAGATTGTCGCATTTTCATCGTTATAACCGGCCACGCCGCCCACGTAGTTGCTGCCGTACAGGATGGCACCCAGCGTCGGGGTGCCGTTCTTATCCCACGTCACAACGCCGTATTTACCGTTGCGGCCCGCGATGCCGCCGACGTAGTCGGCGCAGCCGCTCAGATCCTTTAACAGGTTGATGCGGCGGGTGTCGGTAGCGTTGTCGCCGGACATACGGTTGGCGCAGTTCTGCACGGTGGCTGTGGCTTTCTGGTCTTGGCTGCCGCCCCAGTCGGCATCATTGACGCCGACGATGCCGCCGACGTAGGCCGCGTTCTTTCCAAAGGCCGCGACCAGACCCGTATTGGTCATGCCGCTGATTTTGCTGTTGCTGCCGTTGACCGACACGATGCCGCCGACGTAGCGGCTGCCAAAGACGTCACTGCTGTTCGTATCGTTCTGTTTTACGCCGCTGCCGGTAAAGCCACCGGCCAGACCGCCCACAAACCGGCTGCCGAGCACGTAGCCCTTGCCGGTCTTGCAGTCCTCCAGCGTAATATCCTTGCCGTAGCCGACAAGGCCGCCGACGAAATCACCCTTGAGGGGGCTGGCGTCGGTCAATGTGCCGGTTTTTTTGTCGAAGCCTGCCTCGACCTGCTCCTTGAGCTGGGTCTCGGTCAGGTCGCTGCGGGTCACGCTTTCGCAGCCTTGCAGGGTCACGCCCCTGCCGTAGCCCGCAATGCCGCCGAAGAACTGCCCCAGCACCAGGCTGTGCGCATCGCCCTCGGTATCGCCCTTATAGTTGGCGCCCGCGCTGACCGTGCCGTTGTTCCTCAGGCCCGTCAGCACCGGCGGCGTGCTGGTATTTGCGCCTGTCGTAAACAGGTTGCCGACGATGCCGCCCGTGAAGCCGTTGCCGGTCACAAAGCCGTTGTTGACGATGTTCGTCTTACCGTTCGTTTGCATCTGGGTAGCGTCCACCGTGCCGAACACGCCGCCCACGCCGACGCTGCGCCAGAGGGAGTTCTCGTCATCCGGCCCGGCTGCCGCGGCAGCGTAGCGGGCCTTCTCGGCCTGCTGGTCTGCCGCTATGTCTGTAACGTTTTTCGTGTTCTCGTCCACAAGCAGACCCGCCACCGTCACGTCCGACGCAACGGTCAGGTCCTGCATGACGGAATCCGTTTTGGGTATGGCAACGCCGACGAGACCGCCAATGCCGCGCGGCTCGTCTGTATAATAGGTATATCTGTTGCCGCCAGCGTCCAGCGTCTGCGCTTTGCGATCCGTTGCGGTGGTAGTGTTGTTAAACGCCAGCGCCGCGGCCACCAGCGCACTCGTCGAGGAGTTCGTGCCGCGGGTCAGGGCGCAGTTTTCCAGCGTGCCGGTGTTGACGCCGCAGAGTGCGCCAACAGCACGCACATCGCGCCAGTTCTCGTCGGTGTCCTCCAGCGCCGTGACGAATTTGGTTGCGGTCAGCTTGAGCTGGTTTTCGTTCGGCAGTGTATCGGCGGCGAGGGTCTCGGTCTTGACGTTGACCTGAATGTCCGGGTCGCGCAGTGTGATGTAAGAAATTTTGCCCTTGTTCTCGCCGATAAGGCCGACATAGTGGTCGGCCAGCTCGTCCTGCCCTTCCCTGCCGGTTTTTGCAACCGACTTGCTGCTCAATTGCAGATTGAGGATGGGTACACGGGTCGTTTGGGTCGTAACACCCGCTGTTTTGCTCGTAAGTACGATTTTTTCACCCAGCTCCGGGATCGTCGGCCAGGCGACAGGGTCATTGAGGGACGGCACCTTGGCCACAGGAGGCCATGCGCCCGCGGCGCAGTAGACCGTGACGCCGCCGCCCGTCCAGTTCAGACCGGTGCTGTTGCTGGCCTGGGGGGTCAGCGTGTAGGTGCCCTTGTTGGTGATGTCCCAGTCGGCAGACCAGCGCAGGTTGTACAGATGGCGGAAATATTTCAGGTCGGCCTCTTTCGCCGTGCCGCCCTTGGCCAGCAGGGTGTTTTCCTCGTTCGTCGTTTCCTCTTTGCTGGCTGTATAGGTGTCACTGTAGTTTTCCCGCGGCTCGGCGCGCATGGCAATGTAGATGTCCTTCGGGTCGTTCAGCAGGCGGGTGATGCTGTACAGGCTCGTGGCGGCAACTTCAGTGCTGTTCTCACACGCGCGCAGCAGCGCCGCGTCCGCCATGGCGTCCAGCGTCAGCACAAAGCTGCCCTTGTTGTAGCTTAGCGGGAAGTAGAGTTCTTTCTTGGTTTCCGTCCGTTGGCCCGCATTATCATACGTATAAATCGTAACAGGCATTTCTGTGATGACCTGCTTGTTATCATCCGCCGCACCCGCGGTGTCGCGCTTGATCGTGATGGTAAACAGCGGCTTCGTCTTGCCTGTATCCTTGGCATCGTAGGCCGTGGCCATGTAGGAGGTGTCCAGATCGCCGAGGCTGGAGTTGCCGCTCCAGCTCAGGGTCAGCGTCTCGCCGTTCGTCAGGCGGGGATTCTTGACCTTCAGCTTCGTCTGCACCAGCTGCACAACGTTGACGCGGTCCTCGGCAGAGTAGTAGCCGACAAGGGTGTCATTGCGGCGGTGGTCATAGCTGCGGTCATAAATATTCGTAGCACCGGCTTCATTAAAGCGCAGCTTGCTGGAATTTGTATCGTAAAAGACCGAGTAGACCTGCCCGCTTTGAATGTCGATTTCAACGCAGATCGAGGCATTCAGCAGCGAGGCGTCGTAGATGTAATCGCCTAGCAGCTCCTTGACCAGCGCGTTATGGTTGCCGTCCGCTGCGCCGGTCTTGTCATAGTATAGTGCCGCGATATAGGTGTTCAAGTCTTTCTGGGTGCGCCCATCGAGAGGTTTGCCGTTCGCATCAGTCAGACCCTCGGCAAAGTGCTGACCCATGCTGCCGCTTTTCGTCACCTTATCGCGGAACGCATCCAGCTCCCCCGCCGTCTCCATCCGGGTCAGGGAGATCTGCGCCGTCTGGAACAGCGTGCGGGCGTTGGCCTCGTTCTTTTCAAACCGGGCCAGCCGCGTGTAGGCGATCAGCCCGCCGCCGACCAGCACCGCCAGAATGGCCGTGATAGCCAGAACGACCATCAGCTCCACCAGCGTAAAGCCTTTCTTTTTGTTTTTTATATTTTTATTGTACTGCACCATAGATGCTCCCGTCGTTTCTCCGGTGAAAGGTTACAATTAGACACAATATCACATTATATATATTGTCATTATACTCGGAATGTGACGTTTTCGCAACAAAGTCCGCGAGATTTCAGCAAATTTACACCAAATATAGTGGGTCAGCGGCAGGTTGTGCACGATTTCGCCATAATTTCCGTTAGCTTTGAACAAAAAGCAGCGTTTTTTTCGCGAAATTCCTTGCAAATACAGGCCCGGCACGGTATACTGAATAGCGTGTTATTATATGGTAGAGGATGTGTAACAATGCTGGCAGCACGACTGGGCGCATGGCTGCGCCATACCGGGGAACGCTGGGCCAAAGCTGCGTTTGCGGAAAAGCTCGCCGTACTGCTGGCGCTGGGCGCTGTCCTGTATACTATTGTGACCGGCGCGGCGGAGCTGCGCTATCAGGCCCGTGCGCGGGAGGCCCTGGCTCAGGTCAAGGCTGCGCGGCTGGCGGCCAGTGCCGTGTCTGCCCAGTGCTACTCCGCCGGGCAGACGTTCGCCGACCAGACAAGCGCGGACGGCTTTGCGGACGGCATCGCCGAGGAAATCCGCACGCTGGGCTCACTGCCCGGCACAGTGACGCTTTTGCAGATCGACCCGAACGGCTACACCGTGCAGCGGCTCCTGTATCAGGAGAACGGCATGTACGCCATCTATGATGCCGACGGCGGTTACCGCGTTTTCCGCGCGGAGGACCGGCTGCAATACGGCGCGGGGGTGGGCCATGCTGCTGCTTGAGCTTCTGCTGGGACTCATTCGTTTTCTGCTGGGCGCGGCGCTGTTCAGCTTTATGAACGTCGTCGCGTGGCGGCTGCCGCGGGGCATGGACCCGCTGAAGGGCCGCAGCGTGTGCCCGCAGTGCGGCCACACGCTGGGTGCGCCGGACTTAGTGCCTGTGTTCAGCTGGTTATTCTTGCGCGGGCGGTGCCGCCACTGCGGTGCGCACATTCCGGCGCGGTACCTGCTGGTGGAGCTTCTGGGCGGCGTGCTGGCGCTGGGCTGCACTTGGCGGTACGGCGCTGCCTACGCCCTGCCGGGCGGGCTGTTCGGCATGAGCTGGGCCGCGCTGCTGGCGCTGGCGGTCTGCGGGATCTTGCTGAGCGTTTCGCTCATTGATGCCGAGACGCAGACCATCCCGGACCGGCTGAATCTGGCGCTGGCGGTCTGCGGTGCGGTGAGCGTGCTGCTCTCCCCTGCCGACTGGCTACCGCACATCATCGGTGCGCTCTGCGTCAGTGTGCCGATGTTTCTGCTCTGCCTTGTCATCGACGGCGCGTTCGGCGGCGGCGACATCAAGCTGATGGCAGCCGCCGGGCTGTTCCTGGGCTGGCAGAATACGCTGCTGGCGATGTTTTTCGGCATTGTTTTTGGCGGTATGTACGGCATATACCTGCTGGCCGCCAAAAAGGCAGGGAAGAAGGACCACTTCGCCTTCGGCCCGTTTCTGTGTGCGGGCATCGTGATTGCGATGCTGTTTGGCGGGCCCGTTTTGGAATGGTACTGCGCGTTTTTGTGATACTCCTTGCCTCCCTCTGCGAGACAGGCTCCCCCGGTACGGGGGAGGTGGCGCTTGCGCCAGAGGGGGAGCGACGGCCCCGCAGGGCCGGAGGGAGAGAACCTTGCCACAAACCGAAATATTTCGGTTTGCCGCAAGGTTCTCTCCCCCACCGCCTGCGGGCGGAGCCCCCTCGCAGAGGGGGCCA
>OLSC01001977.1_pt1 | contig 16007 bp, 18 predicted proteins | sample 1672881 | NCBI WGS metagenome assembly OLSC01 (sample SAMEA3136733, study PRJEB25190) | human gut metagenome | biome: human gut; feature: human-associated habitat; material: faeces | place: Austria | collected 2013
CCCGCATAGTTACTGAGATAATCCACAGCTGGAATTTAGTTTTTCATTTAAGTGTGGAAAAAATCAAACAACTGGTGGACTATCTGAATTTACAGCGTAACGCTTATTATAATGAGAACAGTCCGAATATCAGTGATGCGGAATATGACCGAATCTTCGATGAATTAGTGGAATTAGAAAAGCAGACAGGCTTTGTCTTATCCAATTCACCGACACAAACCGTAGGCTATACTCCCATCAGTGAACTTCCCAAAGTAAAGCATCCGGTCCCTTTGCTCTCTTTAGATAAGACAAAGCAGGTACAGGACTTGATAAGTTTTGCCGGTAAGCAGCCAGTTCTGTTTATGCTGAAGTTGGACGGATTAACGACTAAATTGGTCTACGAAAATGGAACACTTGTAGAGGCTTCCACGCGTGGCGACGGAGAAATTGGGGAACTTATCACCCATAACATCCCTGCATACGTTGATGTCCCTCTCTCAATTCCATATAAAGGCCGGCTGGTGATTGTTGGAGAATCCTTCATCCCAACCAATGACTTTGAGCGTTTAAAAGAAACCCTCCGAGATGGAAAAGGAGAACCTTACAAAAATGGGCGAAATCTGGCTTCTGGCTCTGTGCGAAGTCTTGATCCGGCAAATTGTGCAGGGCGCTGTCTGCACTTTATGCCTTTTAATGTTCTGGAAGGTCTGGACTCTCCATTTCTCTTTCCAGACAGCAGAGCTATGAAAATTTCCAGCCTGCTTGACTATGGTTTTCAGCCTTGTCCTTATATTGCTGCAAACCAGCCTTTAACCTCGGAACTTGTAAACCAGTATATTGAAAAACTGACTGATCTGGCAGGCAAAAAGCATCTGCCTATTGACGGAATCGTAATGATTTTCGACAGTCTGGACTATTCCCAAAAATGCGGGCGTACCGGACATCATTATAAAGATGGACTGGCTTTTAAGTTTGAAGATGAAACTTACGAAACCACTCTTCGCAATATAGAATGGACACCCACCCGTTTCGGAGAAATTGCACCAGTGGGAATTTTTGACCCTGTGGAAATTGACGGATGCTTTGTTTCCAGAGCAACCCTGCACAATCTGACCTTTATCAAAGAATTAGAATTGGTGCCAGGTTGTAGAATTTCTGTATCAAAACGCAATATGATCATTCCTCATATTGAGGAAAACCTGGAACGTGGTCATTATGTAAATGCAGTTCCTCCTGCATGTCCATGCTGTGGTTCTCAGACTCGTATCTATCAAAGAAAAGGAAATGATGGGCGTCTCATTGAAACAGTGCATTGTGACAATCCCAACTGTGATAGCCAGATCCGAAAACGCTTTACACATTTCGTTGGAAAAAAAGCAATGAACATCGAGGGACTCTCCGAAACTACCTTGGAAAAATTCCTGACTTTGGGTTATCTCCAGACATTTCCGGATATTTACCATCTAAATGAACATCAGGAAGAAATCTTACAGTTGGAAGGTTTCGGTAAAAAATCCTTTGAAAGATTATGGAATTCCATTACTTCCAGCCGGAATACTACCTTTGTCCGATTCCTGGTTTCCATGGATATTCCTATGGTCGGACGAACCAAAAGTAGGATTTTGGATACAGTATTCCACGGCAGTCTGCAGGAATTTTTTGACGCTGCCTCTGGTGACTATGATTTCACCCAGTTAGATGACTTTGGTGATACTCTGAATCAGAATATCCATGACTGGTTCTCTGATGAAAACAATCTAATTCTCTGGCACGAACTCCAAAAAGAACTTATATTTGAAGAAAGAAAGGAAATGAACACTATGATGAAAGAAAATGTATTTACAGGATGTACTATCGTTGCAACAGGAAAACTTGCTCATTTTACAAGGGATGAAATCAACTCCAAGATCATTGAGCTTGGAGCAAAAGCCGGCAGTTCTGTCACAAAAAAGACAGATTATCTGATTTGTGGGGAAAAAGCCGGAAGTAAATTAACAAAAGCTCAGGCTCTCGGTATTAAAATATTGTCTGAAGATGAGTTTCTTGAGATGATTGCGTAAGGAGAAATCTATGAGTATCATTACATCCGTTTTTCATATCTATGGATTTCTTATTACAGAAGAGGCTGCTAATCTTATCCTTCGATATACAGAGGAAGTTTTTCCTGATTTATACAAAGAGTTCTCTGATCCAGAATCACTCTTAGCCTTTCAGGAATATCTTTGTGAGAAACTTGATGGCTGTCGTTATGGCACTGCCGAGTCTATGACGGTATGGAGGATCAAAGATCAGGAAGAACTGGACTTAAATCCAGGAGAAGAATTTTATATCATTGAACTTAAAAATTCTTCCCACTTATTTTCACAGGCGTATTCTTCTTATACGGAAGTTATCCAAGAAATTCAAGAAACGTTTGGTGAATTACTTCCTCCCGATTTTCCATTAGATGATTTTCTTGTGGAAATCATGGGCGAAGTCTGGGGATAGTGAAATGGGGTGACGCCCCATTTCAAACATCTTTTGCAACTTTACATTTATAATTATTTTACCGTTGGAAAGCACCTTCTTTTTTGATATAATGAAAGCAAATGGAGGGATAACGTATATGAGTATTCAATCAGATATAGAGATGCTATCAATTGAAGCACTGGAACATCTGGTATTTGAATCTCGAAAGGATATGTAAAACATGGAAGGTAAATATTTTTTTAACGGGAAAGATATTTCAATGAATCTGTATATTCAGATCCGGGATGTTGTCGATATTATTATGGAAAAGAGCCATCTTTCCTTTCCGGATGCCATGGGCAAATTTTATCACTCAAAAACTTACAAAGCCCTGCAAAATACAGAAAATACTCTTTGGGCGGAATCTGCTGGCTATATTGCAGACCGCTATTACGAAGAACAAGAAGAAGCACAAATAAGCAAATAACAAACGAAAAAATATGTTTAAGAAGGAACTGCTTGCCATAAGCGGTTCCTTTTTTGTATAAGAAAGAAGGGATTACATGTTTATTAATACCTATTCGAATCATTACCAGCAAACAATTGACCACTTTCATGGAGCATACGCTTTTCTTAGTAACTTCTATCCTTCCCGGATATATTACCGGGGCTACTGGTATGCAAATAATGAGGCTGCTTTCCAGGCACAAAAGACACTTTCCCCTAAAGAACAGCTTCAATTTACCAAATTAAGGAATCCAAAAGATGCAAAAAAACTGGGAAGAGAAGTGCAGCTCCGTTCAGACTGGGAAAGAGTAAAGCTTATGTACATGTATGAAATTTGTATGTGCAAATTCATGCAGAATCCTACCCTATGTAAAGCATTACTTGCTACTGGGAATTGTCACCTTGTTGAAGGAAACAACTGGGGAGATTACTTTTGGGGTTCTGTAAATGGTCATGGCGAAAATCATCTGGGCAAAATTCTTATGGATATACGTGCAAAGCTTCAATTTGAATGTTAAAACATAATTTATCCAATTTTGCACTGTATGAACTGCAAATATTTTGCTATAATGAAAGATAGATTTTAAAGAAAGGATTTGTGCTTATGTATCTGATGCGTTTTGTCTATGACCGTCTTCTGGATTGGAAAAATGAAGGAGGTCATAGTACCCTGGAAGTCGGTGGAGCCCGTCAGGTTGGAAAAACCTACCTGATACAGAAATTTGCTGACGAAAACTACAAACACAAAATTTATATTAACCTGTTTGAATTAAGTGGTAAACAGTTTATGGAATGTTATAAACAGGCAACCAATTGGACACCTGGAACAAAACGGCGGGAGCATCCTCTCCATGATGCCTTCCAGTTATATGAGCCGGACTTTATTGATTCCGATGATACCGTCATCATTATTGATGAAATTCAGGAATCATCGGAAATTTATAACCGCATCCGGGAGTTCACCCGACAGTTTAAAGCCCATTTTATCGTTACAGGTAGTTATCTTGGAAGAATTTATGATCCGGAGTTTCGCTATTCCAGCGGTGATGTCACCAAACTCACCATCTATACGCTTTCTTTTGAAGAGTTTTTGATGGCCTATGATCAGAATCTGTATGACGATTACAAAAAAATATCTCTTGTTTCCTCTGAAGCAGAAGTCTATAATCGCTTAAAGGAAACCTATGATCTGTACTGTCAAATTGGTGGCTATCCCAAAGTGGTAGAAAACTATCTGGAGAACCGGAATATCGTAAAGGCACAGGGCGAACTCGTAAAAATCATTGATACCTTTACCAATGAGTCCATTCGCTATTTTACAGATATTTTGGATACCAAAGTGTTTACTCATATTTTCTTTTCCATCTGCCGTATTTTAAACCGTGAAAAGAAAGGATTTTCAGAAGACAGTATCAGCGAAGAATTGCAAAAGCTGGTAACCAAAGACTACTCCAGTAATATTTCAAAGGCTACCTGCAACCGTGCCATTAGCTGGTTATACTTTTCTGGAATCATTGGATTCTGTGCAAAAATAACAGAAATGGACATTCTGGATTTTAAGTCTGCAAGCCGCTGCTACTTCATGGATATGGGGCTGGCAAATTATTATCTGACACGTACCGGTACCGATTCCCGTGTACTTGCAGGCACATTAAATGAAAATTATGTCTATATCAACCTGAAGAAACGCCAGGATTTTCCACCGGAAATTTCCTTTGAAACCCCAGCTTTTGCTACTTACCGAGGCGGAGAAATTGATTTTGTGGCACAAAGCCTATCTTCTTCCACCCGATATTTAATAGAAGTAAAAGCCGGAAAAGGGACTGCTTCCACTGCCCAGAAAGCTCTGGCTCAGGGAAAAGCAGATAAGCTTCTTTATTTAAAAGGGGCAACCAAAGGAGGGATAGACGGAAAAACAGAAACACTGCCTATTTATTTATTGGAACAATACAAGTTTAATTAAATTTATGTTTACGAAGAGACTACTTGCGAGTGGTCTCTTTTTATTTAGAAGGATCACGAAAAACACAGCACTGAATTAGTGAAAATTTATGAATTTATGAGAATTGGCATAGATGTGATGTTACGGACAAGGGGTATGGATTTATTCTATTCCCTCTTTTGTCAATGCCAATTCCCATCAAGAAAGGAAGAATTACATGAACAATACAACAACTGAATTACAATGGGGAGATGTCATCTTCAAACCTGGACAACGTGTGCGGACAACCGATGCCAGCGATTATGCAGGATTGGAAGGTGTTATTTTGGAAATTCATACCGGCGAAGATAAAGAAACCGACAATCTGACTCCTGATATTCACTGTTGCTTTGATTTTCCTGAGTCTGAAGCAGACATTCGGAAACTAGAGGAACGCTTTTCTTCTCTTTACAATATGCCAAAAAAACTGGATGAGCTTGCTTTGGATGAAGTGATTATGTCCCCGGATGAACTGATTTCTATTCCAGAAGAACCCTCTCGTCTTCTTCATTATATTGGTACAGACGAATGGGCTCGCCCGGTATACCAGGATCAATATGGGAAGTTGTGGAAAGATGTAGAACTTGGTGACTTTGAAATTCCTCATCTGCACTCTGCAGTCGGAAATGAATTTGATGGAGAACCGGATATGCCTATCCGGAAACCATTTAGAATTTTAACAGATAAACCGAAAAATCCTTATGAATTTCAGTACATGATGCTTAGTCGTTTACAAAGCGACTGTGAGTATTACTTGAATTACGGAAACCGTTGTACTGGACATCTGTACTATCACAATGAAAGCAAACAAATTGCCGCCATGAAAAAACTCTGGAATGAATTTCCGGATGATGGGAAACCAGAATGGTTGACATGGAAACAAATCCTAGAATACGAAAAAGCAATGTGTTCAGACACAAAATAATAGAACCGCCATAAAAATATTTTTTTTAAGGAGAATGATTATGAATTCAATAAAAGAACTAAAAGAACAATTAGGATATGAAGAAATCGGTCTCGATGATACATTTACATTTCACTGTACCCAATGCGGAAAGTGCTGCATTCACCGGGAGGATATTCTCTTATCCCCGAAAGATCTGTTTAACATAGCAAAAAAATTTCAAATTACACCAGCGGAAGCCTTGGAACAATATTGTGAAACTTATATTGGATGTAACTCCCGTTTCCCGATAGTCCGCCTGAGACCACAAGGAAGTGTCAAACGCTGCCCTTTATTAAAGGATCAGAAATGTTTGGTTCATGATGTAAAACCGACTGTCTGTGCCATGTTTCCGATTGGTCGGTATCTTACCCTTTCTGCGGATGATAGTTTTCCGAAAAATCCAGAAGAACTGTCTGTTGGATATATCTTTAATAATCCTGAGTGCGGAGACGGAATCGAAACACATACCGTCCGGGAATGGTTTCGTAGTTTTAACATTCCACTAAAAGATGACTATTTCTTTACATGGACAAGAACACAGGCAACACTCTGCAAACATCTACAATTTCTGGAAGAACACATATCAGAAAAGACCATGATTTCAATATGGAATGCTACTTTGATAACTCTGTATCTGAACTATGATATTACAGAAGATTTTCAAACGCAATTTCAGCAAAATTCAGATGCAATCCTATCCTTAATTGAAACACTAGGAACTGTTGACATTCCTAAGAAATCATAAACAACTATAAATACTTTGAGCCGACCAGTTTTGGACGGCTCTTTTTCATATCACTTTACATTCTGGCAGCTCTTTTGTTTCCTGTTCTTATCACACGCAATCCATTCATCCAAAGTAAGCGGCTGATAATTTGAATACATACAAAAACAGTTAATCATATTACATGGAATATGCTGTGTTTCCCCCTGTGTATTCAGAAATGTTGTTTCAGATGTGATTCCTTGAAATCTTTCCAGCAATCTCTGATCCTGCGTATCGTGTACATGTCCATACAACATATAGGTTTTTGGGTTTCCTTCTGCATTCAATTTATACTGTCCGTTATAACACATAATAGGATAATGACAAAGTATCACTTTTCTCTTATTATCGCTAAGTTCCTCATACATTTTAATCCACTCAAAGCGTGAACTGTCGAAGTTTGGATCCTTGACATAGTGGTCATGGTTTCCCTGTATCAGATATAGACGTCCGTTCAATTTCTGAAGCAACTGGTTTGTTTCTTCAGATTTCCCCCATGATAAATCCCCTAAGATAACAACTTCATCCCTATTACGCACTTTACTATTCCACTGTTTCAGCATATAATCATTCATTGCATTTACATTTGCAAATCCACGTTTATCCATTTTTGTATTCAAATTTTCATGAAAGAAATGTAAATCTGCAATATAATATCTCATTTTATATCATTCCCTCAATCTTGTTTAAATTATCAATATTTACAACTGCCCAGAACACTCTTTTTAAATCTTTCCCTTTCAAAGTTGATGCCGGGATTACCGAATCTTTACCAAATTCCTGAATAAACTGATTTCTGAGTTTACGAATTTTTTGTCCTTTTTCTGGTCCCGATAAATGCTCCATACCTAATTTTTTTTCAATCTCTAATGCCTGTTTTACCTTATCCCAACCCATGCCTGAAATCATCAGTTCATACATCAAGCGAACCAGGGATGCTCCGCAGGCAACCGTTTTGGGATCATACTGCACTTTCCTGTTTAAATATAACGAATGAAAATCATTAATAAACTTTTTCAATTCTGCATCTTCACCGCTATCGGCTTGTTGATAACGCAAAAGCTGTTTCTCAACATCTTTTACGATATATTTAGGTTCATAATCTCTTCCCTCCAGCGTGCTCCCCAGTGTAATCTTCCTTGTATTCCATTCTTGTTCTGCCCGTTTTAAATACTTTTCTTTCACAACAGAGCATTGCATCTCGGATATACAGTTTCTGGACAACATCATAATATCATAGAACTGCTTCACCTGTTCATCCAGCCTTTCATTTTGTACGCCAATCGTATTACAACCTAATGTGGTGAGCTTATCCGCAAATAAATAATTCAATGGAAGGATCTGATAGTTCCATGAACTGTTTACCGCAAATATGTTTTCTCCCGTTCTTCTTTCATATTCCCATTTTTCTGGCTGGAGAATAAATTCTATTTTTAATTCCTGATAGGGAATACTCTCTCTCTCCATATTACGTTCTGCATTGGATAGTACAGAAGGAACTTTCGTGTAATATGTATGTAATGGAAGATTTGTTTTCGGATTCTTAGGGCTATGTTTATGAAAGTAAAACAATTCGTCTTCTGTCCCCAAATATTCTTCGATTTTCCTCAATGTTTTCTTTATTTCCTCTTCTGTTCCAAAAAATAACATATCAATGTCTACACTTGTTCTTTGAGCATCCCTTGGCAGATAAAACTGCGTGGCTGCACCACCTTTCAATATTATTTTATCTCCTAGTATTTTCTGAATATGCAAGAATAATTCAAGATCCCATAAAAACAGTTCCATTCTCGCCATATTTTTAAACCCAAATTCTTCCATTCTCTTCTGAAAGGTTTCTCTCTGAAATGCTTCCTCTTTATGAAATAACTTTTTGTAATCCAAATTTTATTCTTCCCTTCTAAGTATTTTTCCAAACTCTATTGCCGAATCTGTAATAAACCGATTTTCAACGATAAAGCGAATATCATATTGTATATTCCTTCTTGATGCTACTGTTATCAGCTTCTTTTTATCTATATTTCCCAATCTGCTGAGATTCTGATAAATTCTTACCAATTCTTGCAATGATAGTGGATATCCGTTTCTCGTTATTGCAAAATAAAGATCTGCAAAAGCCTTCTCTATACTTGCCAGACCTTCACTACTGTACTGAAAATCCTCCGTTGTGTATAAAATCACCTGCATATTATGGCTACCTGAAAACATAGCATCTTCATACATTTTTTTCGTGTATTGTGGTTCTATCACCTCAAATCCTTCTGCTAATAAATTGTTATATATTTCCTCTTTTGCTGCTTTTTCAATAAATGCAATGACAGGATATTGTTCTGGTATGTGTAACATATATTTTGCCAAAATATCCAAACCGGATATATAATAATAAAATCCCAGCTCATCCATGTAATTTTTCAATTTTTGGGCTGTTTCACATAAAATAATTCCCTGTCTGCCTTTCAAATCATTGAAGGAAAATACACCGTTTCGCACTCTCTTAATGTAACCCGCCTCTACTAATTTAGAAAGATTCCAATATAAAGTAGACTTTTTTAACTCCGGGAAAAGGGGAATTACTTCATCTGTATAAAAGGTAGTTTGATTCCCAAGATTTTGTTTGATTATCTCGTATTTTTTTTCTAATGCTGTTTTGCTATTCATACTACACCTACTTTCTTTTCGTAGTATATCACATAGCACCTATAAAAACAATAAAATAAACGCAAAGTTTATATTTGCGTTTATTTTATTGTTTTTATTTATAATTCAATCTATTTGCAAATATATTTGTAATTTCAATAAAAAATACGCAAATACTATATTTGCGTATTTTTATTGAAACTCACTAGAACTGCAACAGCAGCTCATATAGCATCCTATAACGTTTTCCAATCCAGCCTATTCTTTATAATGGAATGATCCTTGGAACTTGTACTCCTGCTGTAATTCCCATTTCTATCTTTCTCCTATAATCCCGAAAACTATGGATACGAAACCCAGGCATTCCCCAAGCACAAGAAATTTTGCGAACATAGTACTCGTTTGATTTTGTGAATATTTTCCCTTGCTTCCTGTGCAATAACTTCATAATCCGTAACGACTGAGTTGAAATCTTAGGAAACGTTCCATTAACTTTTTTATACAAATCTCCTCTTTTGGTTTCTTCCAAAATAATAGTTTTTCCATGCATACAGGACCATTCTATACATGGAATATCTGCACTTCTTATCCCTGTTTCCATTGCAATTCTCAAAAATAAGGAAGTTTCAAAATCCTTTTTATATAGGAATTGATCTGCTATCATCTTGTAATGATCAACAAAATAAATTTCTCCTATCTTTCTTTGTAGTTCTGCCAAAGATATGCTATTCAGCCATTCCAGTTTTCCTCTGTATTTTTCAACAAATATCATCCCCTGCTCAGCTTCAAAAGATTGCCTCAAATCACGGATAGCCTCTGACCAACATTTTCTTTGTCCAGGTAACAATAAACATACCATTTTCTGTAAAAATTTTTCTTCACTATCCGGATTCCACTGTATTAAACGCTTTAGTTCTTCATAGGCTTGATTTACTTTATATTCCATTGTACTATTTCTCATCTTCAGATTCTCCTTCGTATGGCTCTAAAATCTTTGAAGCCCTCTCCACAAACATCCTGTCTGCCCCTGAAATCTCATATTCTTTCCAAAGTGTCTTATGTATCTGTTCCTCTGTTAAATCTCTACACTTTTCCTGCAGCATACGGACAAATGGATATATCATAGTCGCATGAATATTTTTCCCGGATCGTACCATATCTCCTTCCATTTGATATGCTTCCTGTAAGCATTCCAGTATAATGCGAACATCCGTAACACTTTCTCTCATTGTGCTTCCCCTCATCAGGCTTATCCTCCTATTTACATACGTACTCTCAATCCATCTAATCTCGACACGTTCAGTCCAACCAGATACCAGTCATCTCCCATTTCAATTCGGACCGGAACCCAAACATTTTTCACCTTTACATCAAAACATTCCCCGCAATGTAGTCCTCCATAAAAAGATTCCAAATCAAAACGTATATCATACCTCCCTGTTTCAGTATCATAAAACAATGTACCTTCTCTGTGTTCACTCATAATATCTGCCTCCTTAAATTTTTCTTTTACTTAGTAATTACCTCATCTCTATACAGATTGAAGAAATTCCGGAAAAATTTCATAAAAGTTTTTCCGATACCGATAATAGGTAGAAGAAGTTAACCCCAACTCCCGCTGCAGTTGTGTCGGTGTTACCTTCTTTTGTACCACCCTCATAAATTCCTGGTTAAACTTTTCCTGTTCTATAGCCCGTGGTCTTCCTACTTCATCCCATTCACCCCGAAGCCTTTTTGCCTCCATACCTTCCTTTTGTCGCTTCTCCTTTTTCTCCATCTCTGCCTGTGCCATGGATGCATAGAGTTCAATCATCATATTATTGATTGTTTCTATCATCATCTTTGCCAGATTATTTTCCATCTGAGACAGGTCAAACAACGTGGTAGGAAGTTCCAATACCATTACCCGAACCCCTTTTTCTTCTAAAAAACGTAGCTGCTTTAAAATCTCCTGCTTGTTCCTGCCAAGTCTGTCCAGCTCTGTAATAATCAGGGTATCCCCTACCCGTAAAACATCTTCCACAAGAACGGTATAACGTGGTCTGTCAAAATTTTTACCGGTTATCTTATCTGTAAAAATACTTTCCAGTTTAATTTTCTGATTTTCACAGAACCTCTTTATTTCTATAATACCTCGGTCCAAGTGTTGTTCCTTAGTACTGATTCTGTGATACCCATAATATGCCATACGTATCCCCCTTTATACATTCCCAAAAAGTCTTAAAATATTTTGGCATATCTCAAAACTTTCTTATATACTTTTTGGAAATAAAAAAATAGCCTATTACATCTCCCATCAAAAAGCATACTTTTTGAGAGATGGCTTTTACTACTTCTGTACGCAAGATGCCATAAAAAAGCAACCAAAAAGACAGAGGCTTAATAAAATTTCCTCTGTCTTCATATCAACTATTCCGGAAAGATGTCTATCTTTTTTCCTTCAAACTTATATCCTACACCTCTCACCGTTTTAATATAGCGGCATTGCTTTAGCTCCGGTTCAATTTTCTTTCTCATACTGGATACCAGACAATACACAATATTATCAATGCTTTCCGGCAATTCCTCGTTATAAAGAATCTCAAAAATTTTTTCTTTGGTAAATATCACACCTGGTCTCCCTGACAAAAGCATAAACAATTCATACTCTGCTTTCGTTAAGACGATCTCCGTCTGTCCTCTATAAATCTTATGATAATCCGGATAAATCCTAAAATCGGAATTTTCTTCATCCTCTCCCCGGATGTTTTTTATATTTTCCACTACATATTCTTTGTATCCCAATACAGTTGAAATAGTTACTTTCCCCAAGCTACACTTCCCTTCTGTTTTCTCTTATTTAGAAATCTCGTCACACAGATTCCTTTTAAAAATGATTCTCTATTCTCCATTCATCAATAAGCTGTACAACCTGCGTTAAATTAGTATACCAGATATAATGTCCTCCATTTACAATATATAACTGGTGATTACCAGATTCTAAATCCAATTGATTTCTATGAGCAGTCTCCCATGCCGGAACATTTTGTACATTCTCTGAAGAAATCATGGTTAATACAGGAAGTGCCGATGGGAATTTTTTATTCTTTATAGAGAGTAATGATTGATCCATCCCGTTCACTTCATTTCTAATCGTATCGTTGCTGCTTAAAGAATATGCCTGAATGTATTCCTCCCTATCACTCTCCGTATAAGTGTACCCGGAAACCTGTGGTAATGCTGCCCCATATTTCTCCGGATCTGTTTTCAGTGCCATCTGGAATTCTTCCAAAGAAGAAAAAGAATTCTTGATTTTCTGAAATTCATCAATTCCCTGCAGCATATATTTCTTTTCCATTTCCATAGCCTCTGCCAGTTCTTCATCATATACCGTATTATCAACAGCAATGAAACCTTTTACTTTTTCGGGATAATTCTGTACAAAGTTGAGTCCATATACTCCAGAAATCGAATGTACCAGCAATACACACTGCTTAATTCCCATGGTGTCCAGTGCAGCATTCAATTCACTATTGATATTATCTACAGTTCGATCCGTTGCTGCAACATCACTAAGCCCATATCCAAACGGCTCTACAATCACTATGTTAAAACTCTCACCTAAAGATTGTGCCAGAGGTTTGAAGTAGATATGCGGTGATGGAACTCCCAGAGCTGGCATCATCACCAATGTGGTTTTTCCTTCATCTGCAAATTTTTCTCCACTTGCATCCAATTTTCCATACAAAGCAAGATGCATATTATTCCCTTTCACTGTGATATATTTACTCGCATATCCAACTTGTGTTGCTCCCATAGCATGTACCATATTAGAATTTCCTACCAGAAATACAAACAGCAGTGCAACCATCACAATTCTTGAGATTCGCTTTTTGTATCCTCCCATACGTTTCCTCCTAATAAATTATTTCAGATATTTTTTCAGTTCTTCTACCTTATCTAATCTTTCCCATGGAAGGTTGAGATCGTTTCTTCCAAAATGTCCATAGGCTGCCGTCTGTTTATAGATTGGACGGCGAAGATCCAACATCTGAATGATTCCTGCTGGTCGCAGATCGAATTCTCTTCTTATCATCTCTACCAGACTCTCATCTGAAATTTTCCCAGTTCCAAAGGTGTCAACCATAATAGAGGTCGGATGAGCCACCCCAATTGCGTAAGACAACTGAATTTCACATTTTTTTGCCAGACCTGCAGCCACAATATTCTTCGCAACATAACGAGCAGCATAAGATGCAGAACGATCTACTTTCGTACAGTCTTTTCCAGAAAAAGCTCCGCCGCCATGCCGTGCCATACCACCATAGGTATCTACAATAATCTTGCGTCCTGTTACACCACTATCTCCGTGAGGACCACCGATGACAAAACGCCCTGTTGGATTGATGAAAAATTTTGTATTCTCATCTACCAGTTCTGTTGGAATAATCGGTTCCAATACATATTTTTTTATATCATCGTGGATCTGCTCCTGTGTCACATCTGGATCATGCTGTGTTGACAGAACCACTGCATCCAGCCGGTGTGGAATACCTGCTTCGTCATATTCTACAGTAACCTGACTCTTACCGTCCGGTCTTAAATAATTCAACAAACCATCTTTACGGACCTGAGTAAGCTGCCGAGTCAATTTGTGTGCCAGTGAAATTGGATATGGCATAAATTCATTCGTTTCGTCACATGCGTAACCAAACATCATACCCTGATCCCCAGCACCAATTGCATCAAGCTCTTCTTCTGACATTTTGTGTTCTTTTGCTTCCAATGCCTTATTCACGCCCAAAGCAATATCTGCTGACTGCTCATCAATTGCCGTTAAGACAGCACAGGTATGTGCATCAAATCCATAATCTCCATTGTCATAACCAATTTCTTTGATCGTTTCTCTTACCACCTGCTGCATATCTATATACGCATTGGTCGTGATTTCTCCCATCACTAATACCATACCCGTTGTAATTGCAGTCTCACAGGCCACTCTACTCATCGGATCCTTCTCCATAAGAGCATCCAATATGGCGTCTGATATGGCATCACAAATTTTGTCCGGATGCCCTTCTGTTACTGATTCTGAGGTAAATATTCTTTTTTCCATAGTAAATTCTCCTTTGTATCAATATTTCATATTTGTCAATAACATAAAATATCTTTACTATTATTACTATATTTTTTGTCTACATTGTACTTTTTTCTGTCCGGTTGGTTTTATCTTTAAACCAAATAACTTTTCTATTCTTCTACGAAATAACATATCCGTCTGATTAATTCTGGAATATTAACAGGACTGGTTATATAGTCGCTTACACCCTCATGGCGATATTGATATTCTAAAGATAAATCTTTATTATCAGTGATATAAAAAACGGCAACTCTCTGAATATTGGCTCCTTCGTGTTTTGATATATTCCAGCAAGCTTTTTCATAGAATAAAAAAAATCCATAGCAATTCCATCTTGTAAAAACAAATCACACAGAATCAATTCAATATCTTGACATTCTAATAGTTTATTCTCTGCTTCCCATATAGTTTCTACCATAATCATATATATCCCCTTTTTAAGAAGCTCTGTTTGTATAATAGACGTGATTTCCGAATTCTTTTTTACAAGAAGTATCTTATGAAAAGTAGCTCCCTCTCCATTGGATTCTTTATAAGCATATTCCAATAATGTTTCCTTCACTAAATCGAATTGTAATTTATTCATGCATATCTTAGCTCCCTTTTCCAATGCTTCTTTCTCATAATATTTTTTGTCATAGCATGTAAAGAAAAGGAATGGAATTTTGTATGTTTTCTCCCGCAAGTATTCTAGCAGCTCCATTCCACTCCCATCTGACAATTTCAAATCCGAGCCTATAATGAGTATTTGTTCCTTTTCTATAAGCTCTTTTCCTTGTGATACTGTAAATGCAACTAATACATGATATCCTTTTCGCTGTAGAAAGTTTTTTATATGCCAAATGTAATTACTATCGTCCTCTATTAACAATATCTTTTTCATTTCTTATCTCCATTAAAAAATAATAGCAATGAGAAGTTACCTCTATTTTATTTGTATCTAAGGCACCATACCAATTTCATCATAAACCACTTTAAGCAAGTCTGGTATATCTATTGTATATTTTGATTTTTTCTTTGCCTATTTTAATCTTATATATTTTTAGCATACATCATTCTCCCCATAAAAAAAGCAGTGTCGTCCACTGCCTTTTCTCCATCACTTAATCTGTTATTTCCACAAATGAGTATCTTTCCTCTTTCTTTTGCACAATTGCAGAACCCGTTTGTTCTTGTATCGTTTTTAACAATTCTTCTACATATATTTGAGCTTCATGCACTTCAATATTCATGGCGTATGCAATTTCTCTAATTGAAAAACTCAACTCTGAATCGCTCATCAACAGTTGTAAAATCTCCCATTGCATATCAGTAATTACAATTTCTGTACCATTATAAATCATCCTTTTCTTGTCAAATTCAATATCCCATTTTCCGAAATGAATTCTTTCTTCTTCTAATATATTTTGCATATCTAATCGCATAACTACAAAAGATACTTCCGGCCAACATTTCTTTAATAATTCCTCTGCTTTTTTTCTTTCCTCACAATTCTTAAAGTATATAGGCGTTTGCGAAACGCCGCAAGCCGCATAAATACGGCATTTTTTTGTTACAAAAATAAAATATCTCCTCAAGGTTTATGGTAAAATAGAGTTGTCGAGAAACTATCAACCAATCC
>OLSC01001980.1_pt1 | contig 15995 bp, 8 predicted proteins | sample 1672881 | NCBI WGS metagenome assembly OLSC01 (sample SAMEA3136733, study PRJEB25190) | human gut metagenome | biome: human gut; feature: human-associated habitat; material: faeces | place: Austria | collected 2013
ATATTTTTCTGATCATCGTGTCATTTATTTCAGTATTCCCGTTATACTGGATGATCTCAGCTGCGACAAATACATCAACAGATGTATCCCGTGGACGTATCCTTCCGGGAAGTCATTTTATGGAAAACTTCCACAATCTGACAGCTCAGCAGCCACTGTGGAGAGCACTTGGAAACTCGTTTTTCTATGCAATCCTTACCACAGTGATCTGTCTTCTGATCTGCTCTATCGCAGGATATGGATTTGAAGTTTATCATGACAAAGGAAAAGACAGACTGTTCTCCGTGCTGCTTCTTGCAATGATGGTTCCGCAGGTTGCAACCATGGTTCCGTTGTTCAAAATGTTCTCCAAAGCAGGACTTCTGAATACAGCAGTTGGTTTTATCCTTCCAATCATTTCTACACCATTTATGATCATGATGTTCCGTCAGAACGCAAGATCATTCCCGGTAGATATTATCGAAGCAGCTCGTATTGATGGACTGAGCGAAGTAAGGATCTTCTTCCAGATGTTCATTCCTACAATGAAATCTACATATGCAGCTGCAGCTGTTATTACCTTCATGAACGCATGGAACTCTTACCTGTGGCCGAAGGTAATCATGACAGATAATAAGGCAATGACAATGCCAATGTTGATCGCCAACCTGATCACAGGTTATGTAACAGACTATGGTATGCTGATGTGCGGCGTATTGTTCTGTTCCATCCCGACCATGATCGTCTTCTTCGTACTGCAGAAACAGTTCGCAGAAGGTATTACCGGTGCTGTCAAGTAAACAATGAATTTAATAAAAGGATGCTGCTTGGGCCTGTGGGTATATTGCGTAATATGTCCCAGACAGATTATGCGGCATCCTTTTTTGCTTAAAAATAATAACGCAGGAGGATAAGAATGAAAACTTTTGATTATTCTTTAGTAAAGGATCCACAGTATTTTAAGGACAGAAGAATGGATGCGCATTCTGACCATACATATTACAGAGATGGAGAGGAAGCGCAGGAAAAAGCAACGTCTTTCCGTTACGATCTCAATGGAATCTGGAAATTCCACTATGCCCGCAACTACGGAAGTGCAATCCCGGGATTTGAAAAAGCAGACTATTGCTGCAAGGACTGGGATGATATCCGCGTGCCGGCACATATCCAGATGGAAGGATATGATGCACCTCAGTATGCCAACGTACAGTATCCGTGGGAAGGTCACGAAGACATTCATCCGGGTGAGATTCCGGAGCACTTTAACCCGGTTGCAAGCTATGTGAAATACTTCGAAGTGCCGGAAGAAATGCAGGGAAAACGTCTCTTTATTTCTTTTCAGGGAGCAGAGAGCGGCATTGCATTATGGCTCAACGGACAGTTTGTAGGATATAGTGAAGACTCCTTTACACCGTCAGAATTTGAACTGACCGAGTATGTAAAAGAAGGTGAAAACAAACTCGCAGCACAGGTATTCAAATGGACAGCAAGCAGCTGGTGCGAGGACCAGGATTTCTATCGTTTCTCTGGAATCTACAGAGATGTTTATCTTTATACCGTGCCGGAGGTTCATGTTTATGACCTTCAGATCCGTGCAATCCCGGACGAAACTTTAAGTACAGCGGCACTTGAGATCGGAACAGATACCTGGGGCAAAGGTACAGTAAAGATCACTCTTTCCAAAGATGGAGAGACCGTGATCGAAGATAAAAAAGCACTCGACGGAGAGGAAATTTATTCCTGGAAAGTAGAAGATCCGGTACTCTGGAGTGCAGAAGATCCGCAGCTTTATGACCTTGTTTTAGAGGTTTATAACGAGGCAGGAGAACTTCAGGAAGTAGTTCTGCAGAAGGTTGGATTCCGTCGTTTTGAGATGAAAGACGGTATCATGACACTGAACGGAAAACGTATCGTATTCAAGGGCGTAAACCGTCATGAATTCAGCTCTGTGAGTGGAAGACACGTGTCCGAAGAAGAGCTTCGTAAAGACCTTAAGATCATGAAACAGAACAACATCAATGCAATCCGTACCTGCCATTATCCGGATGCATCCCTGATCTATCAGCTCTGCGATGAATACGGAATCTATATGATCGATGAGACAAACCTTGAATCTCATGGTTCCTGGGATGTTGCTGAATTTACGAAGGATTACACCTATGTTGTGCCGCATGACAAACCGGAATGGCTGGATATGATGCTTGATCGTGCAAATTCCATGTACCAGAGAGACAAAAACCACGCTGCGATCCTGATCTGGTCCTGCGGAAATGAGTCCTTCGGAGGCAAGGATATTTTTGAAATGTCACAGTTCTTCCATAAGGCAGATCCGACTCGTCTGGTTCATTATGAAGGTCTCTGCCACGACCGCAGATATAACGATACCAGCGACATGGAAAGCCAGATGTATCCGTCTGTAGAAGCAATCAAGGAGTTCCTTGCAAAAGACAGTTCCAAGCCGTTTATCTGCTGTGAATATACCCACGCAATGGGAAATTCCTGCGGTGCAATGCACAAATATACAGATCTGACAGACACAGAACCGAAGTATCAGGGCGGATTTATCTGGGACTATATTGACCAGTCTATCTACAAAAAAGACCGCTACGGCAAAGAATTCCAGGCATACGGCGGTGACTTCGGAGAACGTCCGACAGATTACAACTTCAGTGGAAATGGTATCGCATATGGCGGAAACAGAGATGCTTCTCCAAAGATGCAGGAAGTCAAATTCAACTACCAGAATATCACTGCAGAAGTCAGTGCAGACAGCGTAAAAGTCATCAACAAAAACCTGTTTGTAAGCACAGATATTTTTGATTGCAAAGTAACTGTTGCAAAGAATGGCAAAGTGATCCACAAGGCTTCTCTTGCAACTGCAGTTGCTCCATTAAGCGAAGAAACTTATGTACTTCCGCTTGCAAAAGAAGAGAAACCAGGCGAATATACGGTGACTGTTTCCTTCCATCTGAAAGAAGATAAAGCATGGGCAGAAGCAGGACATGAGGTGGCTTTTGGACAGTATGTATACCAGGTTGAAGAACCGAAAAAGACCTGCCCGGAAGGTGTAAAAGTGATCCGCAGCACACACAATATCGGTGTCAGAGGCGCACACTTTGAAGTACTTTTCTCTGTGTTAAACGGTGGTCTGGTATCTTATAAATATGCCGGAAAAGAGATGATCGAGGCAATCCCGAAACCGAATTTCTGGCGTGCACCAACCGACAATGACTGTGGAAATCTTATGGGAATGCGCTACGGACAGTGGAAACTTGCCAGCATGTACTTAAGTCACAAAGACTTCCGCAAGGGACCGTATGGCCCGTCAAATATGCCAGAAGTAGAAGTGAATGAGAAGTCTGTAAAAGTAGCTTATACCTACATCATGCCGACTACACCGACCAGCGAATGCAAGCTTTCTTATGAAGTTTTCGGTGATGGAAGAGTGAAAACAACTCTTACGTATGACCCTGTTAAAGAACTCGGTGATATGCCGGAATTCGGTGTAATCTTCAAATTCAACGCAGATTATGACCGTGTAGAATGGTATGGACTTGGCGAGGCAGAAACTTATGCAGACCGTAAGAAAGGTGCAAAACTTGGCATTTATGCAAACAAAGTTGCAGACAATATCGCAAGATATATGGTACCGCAGGAATGTGGTGCAAAAGAAGAAGTACGCTGGGCAAAAGTAACTGACCGCAAGGGTAGAGGAATGCTCTTTGAGATGGATGAAAACAATGGGCCGATGATGTTCTCTGCACTTCCATACACACCTCATGAGATGGAAAATGCAATGCATCCATATGAACTTCCAGAGGTTCATTACACTGTTGTACGTGTGGCAAAAGACCAGATGGGAATCGGTGGTGATGACAGCTGGGGTGCTCGCACACACGAAGAATATTTGCTGAAAACTGACAAAAAGATGGAATTTTCCTTTGTTTTTAAAGGACTTTAAGAGGAGAAAAAATGGCAAAACAGATCAAATACGGACATTATCTTCATGGTGGAGATTACAATCCGGAGCAGTGGCTTGACCGCCCGGATATTCTCCAAAAGGACATCGAATATTTCAAAAAAGCACACATCAATACTGTATCTGTAGGGATTTTTTCCTGGGCAGTTCTTGAACCAGAAGAGGGAAAATATAACTTTGACTGGTTAGAGGAAATTATCAATAATCTCTACAAAGAGGGCATCCATACTATTCTTGCAACACCGTCAGGAGCAAGACCAAAATGGATGGCAGACAAGTACGAAGAAGTTCTTCGTATGGATCCGGACAGAACAAGAAGATTCTTCGGAGGCAGACATAATCACTGCTTTACCTCTCCGGTATACAGAGAAAAAGTACATGCGATTGATAAGAAATTAGCTGAAAGATTTGGCAGACATCCGGCAGTTATGCTGTGGCATATCTCTAACGAGTTTGGAGGAGAATGCCACTGCCCGCTGTGCCAGGCGAAGTTCCGTGAATGGCTGAAAGAAAAATACGGCACGATCGAGAACCTTAATAAACGCTGGTGTACTACTTTCTGGAGCCATAGATATAATAGCTTTGATCAGATTGAAAGTCCGTCAACTAAAGGCGAAAATGAACTTCATGCACTGAAGCTTGACTGGAAGAGATTTGTGACATACCAGACGATCGACTTCATTAAAAATGAGGTTGATGCGATCCGCGAGGGTGGTTCTGAACTGCCTGTAACAGCAAATCTGATGTATGATTATGACGGTCTGGATTACAAAAAATTTAAGGATGTTCTGGACGTGGTATCTTGGGATAATTATCCAAGCTGGCACAAAAAAGAAGAATATCTTACTGCAGTTGATGCGGAAATGCAGCATGATCTGATGCGCAGTATCAGGAAGGAACCATTCCTTCTTATGGAATCCTGTCCGTCTGCAACGAACTGGAAACCGATCAACAAACTTAAAAAACCGGGAATGCATCTGGCTGCATCTCTCCAGGCTGTAGCACATGGTTCTGACAGCGTGCTGTATTTCCAGCTTCGCCAGAGCCAGGGAGCTTCGGAGAAGTTCCATGGTGCAGTGATCGATCATTATGGCGGAGATGATACCCGCGTTTTCCGCGAAGTAACAGAGGTTGGCGAGGCTCTTGAGCAGATCCAGGAGACGGTTGGAACCAGCATGAGATCGCAGGCGGCTGTTCTCTATGACCGTGAGAACGACTGGGCGATCGCTGATGTGCAGGGACCACGAAATGTAGATATGCACTACCGCGAAGCAGTCCAGAAAAACTACCGTGCTCTGAGAGAACAGGGGCTGAATGTGGATGTGATCGCAATGGAACATTCCCTTTCCGATTATAAAGTTCTGGCGGCTCCGATGGCATATATGTTCAAAGATGGATACGAAGAAAAGCTTCGTGCTTATGTGGAAAACGGTGGAACTCTGGTGCTTTCTTACTGGTCAGGACTGGTTGATGGTACTGACAGATGCTTCCTTGGCGGAACTCCATATGGGCTTATGGATGTGGCGGGACTCCGCAGCACAGAGACAGATGCGCTCTATGACTGGGAAGAAAATCATGCGATCCCGGAGGCGGGAAGTCATCTTGGAATCAGCAATGTATATACTTGCAAAAACCTTTGCGAACTGGTCAAGGTTTCGGATGCAGAAGTGCTGATGCGTTATGGCGAAGACTTCTATCAGGGATATCCGGTGCTGACACACAAGGCATTTGGCAAAGGCCATGTATATTATGTATGCGCGGACATGGAGCTTGGATTCTACCAGGATTTCTATGGCAGAGTAGCAGCAGAAGCAGGTCTGAAATCTCCAATAGAGATTATTCCGGAAGGAGTTTCTGTAACAGTAAGAGAAAACGAGGATACCGAATATCTCTTCATCCAGAACTATGCGCGTAAGCCACAGGCTGTTCCGGTTCCGGCAGAGTATGAATTGCTTTATGGAACAGAGAGTGAAGTCATGGCTCCGTTGCAGACAAGGATTCTGAAGAAAAGTAAATAAAACAAAAACGAAGGGGCTGTCGAGAACAGCCCCTTCGTTATATAGAAGTTATTTTAAATTTAATTCTTTATAGTCATTACCGCTGGGTCTTAAGCTTTCTCTTAGCGCCAGCTCCTGCAGCAGCACCTATTGAAACGAGCATAAGAATCACATATAACTGCACATCTGTACTGTCACCAGTTTTTGGAGAGGACTTCGTTGTTTTATCCGTTGTACTGGTCACCTTTGTTGCGTTAGCTGTCTTTGCTGAAGATGCCTCTGTTTCCTTTTTGTTTACTGTAGAAAGTTTTGCAAGCACTGTGTCTTCCTTTTTTATTTCAGTTTCTGCTTTTGCATCACTAAAATACTTATTACATTTATCGCAGAACCAGTATGTGCTGTTTCCTTCCTCTGTAGCAGTAGCATCCTTCTTCTCTACCTTTTTCAGATTATGGCCAGTTGCTTTAATCGCTGTCGGATTGCTGATTTCCACGGTTCCTGCTTCGTCTGAGAAAAGCTTTTTGCAGGTGTTACACTTCCAGTATGTTTCGTGTCCATCTTCTGTGCAGCCGGCTTCTTTTCTCTTGACTGCTTTCAGATCATGACCTGTCGCTTTGATCTCTATTGGATTGATGATTTCCACAGTCCCAGCTTCGTCTGAGAAAAGCTTTTTGCAAGTCTGGCATCTCCAGTAGGCTTCATATCCATCTTTGGTGCAGCCGGCATCTTTCTTTTCTGCCTTTTCAAGATTATGACCTGCAGCAGGGATCGGCTCTGTGTAGGTGTGACTGCTGTCATTCTTGCAGACATAGGTACGAACGCCGTCTGTAGTGCAGGCGGCCGCTGTCGTCACAGAACTTTCGTAGTTGTGTTCTGTAGCAGGGATCGGCTCGGTGTAGGTGTGACTGCTGTCATTCTTGCAGACATAGGTACGAACGCCGTCTGTGGTGCAGGTAGGTTCGATAGTCACGGTGCTTTCGTAAGCATGTCCACGTGGATTGGATGTCCCACCGCAAACTGTGCAAGTCTGTCCGCTTGTGCAAGTTGCCGTTCCACTCCAATTATGCTCAGAGCGTGGCTTCGCAACAAAAGAACCACATTCTTGGCAATAACCAGACCTCTGATGAAATTGCGCGTTTAAATATTCATAGTTACTATAGTCTATATCTACCTCTTTACCACAAATATCGCAGTAGGCTGTATCTGCATATGCCGTTGTTGGCAGCATCATTAGAACCATGAACAGCGTAAGCAGGACGCTCAAAAATCTTTTTTTCATATAGTTTCCTCCCAATAAACATCGAATTTTGCTGGTAATTTCTGTATATAAAGATTTTATCATGTTGACTGCTTCCGTGTAATCTCCGTTTCACCTCGAAAAAGTATATTTTGCTATTTCAGCATATACTTTTTCAGTTCATCCCTCTTTTTTATATTCAGCTTCACATAAATCCTGCTCAGATAAGTTTTAACCGTATTAGGTGAAAATCCCAGATAATCTGCAATTTCCTGGTTATTCCAGTCACGGCTTGCCAGCATGGCAATCGAGAATTCTACCGTGGATAATGCATCTGTTACGAAATTCTCTGACATTGGATTGTGGATTGCCATCCATCCTCTGCTAAAACTGATAACCTTATCCGATAATTTGTTATATAGTTTTGAATCTTCCTTACGGATACATGACTCCAGAAGTCCCTGCAGCAAACCATGATGTTCAATAAAGGGTTCCAGGAATTCGTCTTCTTTCGCCATATTCCATGCCAGCATCAATGCGTCTTTTGCTTTCTGCTGATGTTTCAGATTCATCTGGCACATTGCCATCATGCAATACAGATAAATCATACTAATCGGATAGGTGCCGTCCCTGAACATGAATGCTGCCTCACAAATTCCAAGCGCTCTGCCGTACTCCCCTTTCAAATACGCCATATGAGCTATCACATAGGCAGAAAACATCTTAATTCCAGGAGGCAGTGCAGCTGCATAAAATTCCACATCCGGAAGTTCATCTACCGGAAGATGCAAAAGTACGGAAGACATATATCCTGCAAATACACTAATTGCTTTATCCTCCGCAGACGAAGAATATTTCATTTCTTTTTCAAGACATTCCCGAATCTCCCATATCCCTTTTCTGGATGCCACGGCTCTGCCAAGTGTCAGATTCGAATATACATATAACAGGCAGGAAGACATCTTAAGCTTTATATTATGGCTCATCAGGTAACGTTCTGCTATATGGCTGCATTTCTCCGCCTGCCCGGTAAAATAATAATATTCAGCACGTGCAATTTTCTGAAAATCCCTGTCTTCAAAACCGGCTACCGTCCTTTTCGCCTCACCCGGCTGAAATGATGCATTGATCAGCGGCAGGATGGTATACTCACTCATGATCGTGCACCTCCAACAGCTTCTATATTCGACATAAGATCAACTCCTCCCGATTCTCAGGTCTTATTGTTTCAGTATCTGTAACACCTGAATTCATAAGTAAAACCGCCCGAAATAATAAATGCTCACTTCTATTATATAATTTTGTGAGGACAAAGAAAAGTTTACAGTTAAAAAAAGGAACTTTTTTCTTATGTCGGCAGTATTGGACAAAATGCTGGATCAATACTAAAATAATGACTAATATTGTAAAAGAGGTTATTGTACAGGATGCATTTTTACAGAAGGAGAATTAGGTGAGAAAGTGGTTGTTGCAGAAATTGCAACAACCACTCCTCATGGTGCAATGAAGAGGAAAACTCAGAAAAATATTACAGGAGTTTATAATCTTGAAAAAGAGGCAAAAAAACAAATCAGAAAGAAAAAATAATTTGCATTAAAGCAAAACCAATGAAATTTTATTCAAAGGCTGTGCTTTAAGTTTAATTCTTCAAAAGAAAAAGATGCAGTCAAACAATCGAAATGTTATGATATACGTAGAGGCAAAAAGACTGACTGAAAAGGAGCTGTGTATGAAATTTTTTCACTTATCAGATCTACATATAGGATTAAAACTGATGAACCGGGACCTCCGCGAAGATCAGGAATATATATTGGATGAAATTACAGAACTGGCACGCAGGGAACGGCCGGATGCGGTGGTAATTGCGGGTGACATTTACGATAAGGCAGTTCCGTCAGCGGAGGCGGTGGAGGTTTTTGACCATTTTCTGGTCGGACTCACCGAAGCAGTGCCGGATGCGGTTATTATGATGATCAGCGGAAACCACGACAGTGCTCCGAGAGTCAACTGTTTCCGCAAAGTCCTTTCCGGGCAGAACATCTATATGGTGGGACAGCCGCCGCGTACAGAGTCAGAATATATCGAAAAAGTAACACTGAATGATGCATACGGAGAGGTGAATTTTTACCTCCTTCCGTTTGTGAAACCATCCATGGTGAAACAGGTTGTGGGAGTGGATGAGAATGGAAACAATCTTTCTTATAATGAAACACTTCATCGTCTGATCGGACGTGAAAAAATTAATTCAGACGAGAGAAATGTACTTGTCAGCCACCAGTTTTATCTTCCTTCCGGTAAGAATGCAGAGGATGTGGAACGTATGGATTCTGAGATGCGCACCGTCGGAAATATTGATGAGGTATCTGCGGATGTGCTGGGAAATTTTGATTATGCAGCACTCGGACACATCCACAAACCAATGAAAGTCGGGAGTGAATTATACCGTTATTGCGGAACTCCGCTTGCCTGCTCTGTGAGTGAAGCACAGCAGCAAAAAGGCATTATTATGGTAGAAATGTGTGTAAAAGGAGAGGTAAAAACAACAATTTTACCGCTTGAACCGTTGCGACAGGTGAAGGTTGTAAAAGGAACTCTGGAGGAGGTTTTGAAAGAATCCTGTAAGGATTATGTGACTGTGATCCTGACAGATAAGGCGGATCTGGATGTGATCGATATGCAGGAACGTATCCGTCTGGCATTTCCGAATCTGCTGGAGATCCGGAGGGAAAATCAGCGGAAAACGGATTATACCAGAACGTTACAGACAGAAGAATTGCTGGATCCGTATGAGCTGTGCTGCTCTTTCCTGAAAGATCTGGACGAAGAAGAAAAGATGATTTTGCAGGATGTACTACATACGGTTCAGGGGGTGAAATAAATGAAACCTTTACGTTTAAAAATGCAGGCATTTGGCTCATATGGTAAAGAAACTACAATTGATTTTGAGAAAGTAAATCAGAATCTTTTTCTTATAACCGGGGATACCGGAGCGGGAAAAACGACGATCTTTGATGCGATCGTTTTTGCTTTATATGGAGAAGCCAGCTCTTCTTTAAACAAAAAAGAAGGCGTAGTTCTGCAGAGCCAGTATGTGGATTTTGATTCAGAACCGTATGTCGAACTTGTCTTTTCGGAAGACCGTGATGAAAAACGGGAAATCTATACAGTGCGCCGTGTTCCGAGACATCTCAAAACGATCACAAGAGGTGCAAACAAGGGTAAACCAAAAGAAAATACAGGTTCGGTAAGTCTGATCATGCCAGACGGATTGGAATATCCATCCAAAGAAGCTGACCGAAAACTGCAGGAGACTGTAGGACTTACCAAGAGTCAGTTTATGCAGGTTGCGATGATTGCACAGGGCGAATTTATGGACCTTCTTCGTGCAAAATCAGATGATAAAAAGGTCATTTTCCGGAAGCTTTTTAATACAGAAATGTATCAGGATATTGTGACAGAACTGGGTAACCGCAAGCGCGTAAAAGAGAAAGAAATCGCAGTTCTGAAAACACAATGTCAGGGAGAAGTGAGCAGGATCCGTATACCTGAAACATATGAATCAGAGAATCTGAAACAGTTGAAAAAACAACTGGAAGATGGTGAGATGACACGCCTTACTGACTTTCTGGAAGAAGTGGAAAAACTGTGTGACTGGCTGGAAAAACATACTGATCTGGCAGAAAAAGATTATCGGAAATCAGGGAAAAGCAGGGATGAAAAAAGAGAGGAATATACGAGAGCAGAAGAGGTTCTGAAATGGTTTATACAGCTGGAAGATGCAGAGCAGAAACTGCAGGAATGTGCAGGTGATGAAGCAAAAATGGTGGAAACAACAGCCCTGATCAGCCGTATCAGAAATGCGTATGAGATCAGAGAGACCAGTGTTCTCTTAAATGATGCGGAGAGACGACTGACAGAATTAGAACAATCATTAAAGACTCAGGAAAAACAGTTGCCAATATTGGAAGAAACGCGGAAAACAGCGGAAAAAGCAGAGGAGCAGAAAAAGCTGATTCGTGATCAGGAATTGCAGAGTTACAGCAAAATTGCAGAAAAAGTGCAGAAGGCACTGGAGCTTTTGAATCAGATAAAGAGCCTGCGTGTGCAGGCAGAAGCAGACAGGAAAAACTGTGCTTTGGCATCAGAAAACACACAGAAAGTACGCAAGCAGCAGGAGACTTTGGAACAGAAAGAAATACAGTGGAAAAAACAGAGCGAAGAGCTGGCTGAAGTGGATAAGAAGCTGGTACTCGCAGAGAATAAAAAGCAGGAAGCAGATGCTGTTTTGCAAGAGATTAAAGACGTTAGGGTACTGGGAAATCAGGCAGAACAATGCCGTAAAAATGCGATTAAAACAAGAGAAAATTATGCAAAAATAACTGAAAAATATAACGCGGTAAATACAGAATATGAAGAAGTGAGACTGTATTTTCTAAACGCACAGGCCGGCTTTCTTGCAGCAGAACTGGAACCGGGAAAACCCTGTCCGGTGTGTGGTTCCATAGAACATCCACATCCGGCGAAAAAAGATGTGGAATCTGTGGATATCTCTGAGGAAAAACTGCAAAATATGCAGACAAATGTGGATAAACTGCGTAAAGATCAGGAAAAAGCTGCTGGGGATGCAGCGGCGGCCAGATCAGAATACGATACACGAAAAGATACTTATATTGCCAGTGTACGAAAGCTCCAGGAACGTTTGCACAGAAGTATTTCCTCTATAACAGAGCAGTCGAGCGTAACGGAAATGAGCAATGCTCTGGAAAACTGGAAACAGCAGACAGAGACAGAACTGGAAAAACTGACGGCAGATGCGAAGCTTCTGGTAAAAATCCGTGAAGCACTTCAAAATGTGGAAAAGCAGAAAAAACAGTTGCAGGACACTTATGATGAGTGTACAGAGAAAGAAAAAGCTGCTGCTGAAAAACTGGCAGGAAGTGAAGCCGCGCTGGAAAATGTAAAAGGGTCCGTTGAATTTAAGACCGAAGAAGAGGCAAGGGCGGCACTGCTTCAGGCTGAAGACAGCAAAAAACAGGCAGAAGAAGTATATCAGAAAGTTCTGGCAGAAGCGAAGAAAGCCGCAAATGCGCAGAAACAGGCAGAAACCCTGATCAGCCGTTACCAGCAGGAGATTCCGGAACAGAAGAAGTGTGTGGAAGATCGAAAAACTTCTTATACAGAAGTAATGGAAATAAAACAGATGACAGAATCTGAATGGAAAGAGCTTGTGGAGACGTACAGCCGTGAAGCGGCAGAAGAGTTTCAGAAAACGGTTAATGCATATAATGAGAAAAAGACTGCAGCACAGGCAAGACGAGATTCTGCGCAGAATGCAGTTGGGGAATCAAAACGTCCAGTGTTGGAAGAACTTCAGAAAGAAAAAGAAGTTGCAGAAACGGAATATTTGGAGACAGAAAAGATTTATAACCAATTGCGAATAGATAACAAGGATGACAGAGAAATTTTTGATACACTTTCATCCAGGCTGGAAGAGCGAAAATCAATCGTGGAGGAACATGCCAGAATCGACGCGTTGTACCGTATGACTTCAGGAAATGTCAGTGGATCTCGTATGGACCTTGAGACTTATGTGCAGCGCTATTATCTGGAACGCATTTTGTATGCTGCAAACAGGCGCTTTCAGGAAATGTCTGCAGGACAGTTTGAGCTCCGGATGTATGATCTGGAAAAAGCCGGTGAGGGTAAAAACCGGGGACTTGATCTGATGGTGTATTCTACTGTAACAGGGAAGGAGCGAGAGGTTCGTACACTTTCAGGTGGAGAATCCTTTATGGCGGCATTGTCGCTTGCGCTTGGAATGGCGGATCAGATTCAGCAGAGTTCAGCTGCAATCAACCTGGACATGATGTTTATTGATGAGGGCTTTGGTTCACTGGACGAACATTCACGCAATCAGGCGGTTCGTGTGTTGCAGGAAATGGCAGAAGGTTCCAGACTGATTGGAATTATTTCTCATGTGTCAGAACTGAAGCAGGAGATTGAAGATCAGTTGCTCGTAAACAAAGATGAGAATGGAAGCCATGTGAAATGGCAGATCAGCTGATTTTTAGTAAAATATAAAAGCAGGGAATAGAAGTATTAGAGAATGTTAGGAGAAAAATGACAGAAGAAACTTTGGAAAAACTGGCACAGTTGTTGGAACAGGATCAATTTGAACTGCTCATTCCGGAGAAGATACGGACAGAATCGGGAAGAATATCGGATAAGGCATCGGCCAGTATGGATATTCCATTGGTATATCTGATGAATGATGCGGTTGAGAGCTTTCTGGTTTTTCGAAATGTTCGTATGACGGGGGAATATCACAGCGATTATCAGGGAGAACTGCAGGCATCCATGGCCAGGCAGGATGGCAGATTTGTACTTGTCATAAAACAGGATGATACAGTGCTGACATTGTTTTTTGAGGATCTGGAATTGGAAGTCCATCTGTATGAATATGCATATACTGGTCATTTCTGGGTAAAAGACTATGAATATTTGCGACAATTGGAGTATCGCCTTGCGATTCTCAGGGATAAATATGATTATCTTGGTGAGGCATATTGCACGGAAGAAGAAATAAAACTGGCGGCACTTGTAGAATTTCCACCATTAAATTATTGCTGCTATCCGGCAGTACCGGAGAAATATATCGTGCCCAGAGAAAATCCCTGGATACCTTCTGAAAAAGCAATTGTTTATATGAAAGAACTGGCAGCGGAATGTGAGGATACTTCTTTACTGAAAATGTTAGAATTCTATAGAAAGCATCCTGCGAAATTCTGGGCGAAGAGACTTGCAGTTATGCTGCATCAGACGAAGCACAGCAGAATTGTAGATCTGTTGTCAGAGAGACTGCAGCAGGCAACGGCAGATTATCCAAGAAGATTTTTTGGAGATGATATGGAACGGAAGTATCAGCAAGCATTGGAAAGAGCAAAACAGCGTCAGAGGGAGTTGAAGAGCCAGGGAATTCGTGCAGATCTTCTGAGAGAAGAACCTTTTACGATTGCGCGTGATTCTTTGAATTATAAACTGTATCTTATGATATGGAAGGAACAGAAGGGGAACCGAGTAACAGAAATAGAAGAATATATCTGTGAATAATAGATTTTTAAAGCCAAAGCTGTATTAGCAGGCGAAAACCTGAAATACAGCTTTTGTTGTTCTTTTGAAATATGGAAAGTTATGCTTTTTTCATTTTTCCAAGTTCTCTGCGGGCAAAAACAACCGCCAGTACAAATGCAGCTGCGTCGGCAATCGGTCCTGCATACATAACGCCATCAATTCCCATAAACATAGGAAAGATAATGATCAATGGAAGCAGGAAGATCACCTGTCTGGTGAGAGACATGATGATACCGAGGCCAGCCTTTCCTATAGAAGTAAAAAATCCGGAGGACATCGGCTGGATACCATTTGCGAAAGTCAGGAGCATAAAAATCCTCAGATAATTTTCTGCGAATTTAAAGTACAGATCGCTTCCGCCGCCAAACATGCTGATAATCTGATGTGGAAAGATCTGGAAGCACAGGAAAAAGAATGTGGCAATGATCGTACATGCCGTTGCAGAATAACGATATGCCTGACGAACACGGTCGTATTTTTTAGCTCCATAGTTAAAGCCCCAGATAGGCTGTGCACCCTGGGCAATTCCAATGCAGATCGCAAGAAAAACCATATTTACTTTTGACACAATCCCAACGCATGCAATCGGGATATCACTTCCATAAACAGAAGACGCTCCGTAATAACGAAGAGTGTTATTCATTACAATCTGGACAGCACCAATTGCAATCTGGTTGATGCACGAAGCAAGTCCAAGCGAAGAGATTGCTTTGAGGTGGATCAGCTGAGGCTTAAACATATTTCTTTCCAGATGCATATGGCGAAATTTTGCAAAATAAAGTACAACCAGCATGGCAGAAATAAACTGGCCGATGACAGTAGCCCATGCACCGCCCTTGATTCCCCATTTGAAACCAAAGATAAACAGTGGGTCAAGAATTGTGTTGATGATCGCTCCGATCAGAGTGCAGACCATAGAATAAGTGGGACTGCGGTCAGCACGAATCAGGTGGTTGCCGCCGACGGATAAGGTGAAGAATGGAAGTCCGATAGCAATAATGCCTACATAATCGATTGCGTAAGGCATCACATTATCTGTTGCGCCAAAAAAGATAAGCAGTGGTTTCAAAAAGATTAAAATCGCTGCGGCAATGGCTGTACCTATAATAACAAGTGTCGATAATGCACTTCCTGCAATCTCGCTTGCTTTTCGTTCTCTTCCAGCTCCCATTTCAAGATTGTAGTTAGATGCACCGCCGATTCCGAGGAGCAGTGCAGCGGCGGTTGAAATGGTTGTGACTGGAAATGCGATGTTTGTGGCAGCATTTCCGAGCATGCCGACACCCTGACCGATAAAAATCTGGTCTACTATATTATAGAGAGCATTGACCAGCATGCTGATGATAGCTGGGATTGCAAATTTAGCAAGAAGGCGGCCGGTTGGAGCAATGCCTAATGGATTGCCGGCATTTGTATTTGCAGTTGAAGGACTAGATTGAGATTTCAAGATAAATGACCTCTTTCTTCTATAGTATAAGATGTTTTTTATAAAGCCTGATTCAGGGCTGTTTATTAAGTATAACACAAAAAAATAAAAAAAGTTCAAAAAAATTGTTGACAGATTCTTTTTATAGTGGTATTCTAACTAAGCTGTCGCAAGGAATTGTTTCTTCTGAATAAACAATTTGAAAAGTTTTGAAAAAAACAAAAATAATTGTTGACAAAGAAACGA
>OLSC01001985.1_pt1 | contig 15970 bp, 14 predicted proteins | sample 1672881 | NCBI WGS metagenome assembly OLSC01 (sample SAMEA3136733, study PRJEB25190) | human gut metagenome | biome: human gut; feature: human-associated habitat; material: faeces | place: Austria | collected 2013
GGCGCGGTTTTTCTTCGGAATTCGATCGAAAGCGTGGTTTCGATCGAGAGGCTGCTCGAAAAACGTTAGTTTTTCGACAGCCTCCAAAGAGGTCGAGAAATCGACCTCTTTTTTCTGCGTGACGCAGTTAGTCGTTGAAAAGATACTGCCGCAGTGGTAAAATAAAACTATCTATAATAAAGAGGTGGCATATGGTTCTCAAAAGCCTGATTTTACAGGGCTTCAAGTCGTTCCCGGATCGCACCGAGATCAAATTTCTCGGCGGCATTACGGCGATCGTCGGTCCGAACGGCTCGGGAAAATCGAATATTTCGGATGCCATCCGGTGGGTTCTGGGGGAGCAGTCCTCGCGGTCTCTGCGCGGCGCGAAGATGGAGGACGTGATCTTCGGCGGCACAGCCAAGCGCGGTCCGGTCGGCTTTGCCGAGGTTTCGCTCATTCTGGACAATTCGGCGCATGTGTTCCGCTCGGAATTTACCGAAATTATGGTCACGCGCCGGTACTACCGCTCGGGCGAGAGCGAGTATTTCCTCAACAAAAAGCACTGCCGCCTCAAGGACGTGCACGAGCTGTTTATGGATACCGGTCTGGGACGCGACGGCTATTCCAGCATCGGACAGGGCCGCATTGACGAGATTCTGTCCTTTAAGAGCGAGGACCGGCGCGAAATCTTTGAGGAAGCCGCAGGCATCACCAAGTTCCGCTACCGTAAGGAGGAAGCCGAGCGCAGACTGTCAGCCACCGAGGAAAATCTGGTGCGTATTCGCGACCTGTACGGCGAACTGGAAAACCGGCTCGAGCCGCTCGAGCAGCAGGCTGGCAAGGCGAAAAGGTTTCTGCATCTGCGGGATGAGTTGCGCGTGCTTGAGGTCTCGCTGTGGCTGCTGTCGCTCAAGCAGCTCAAGAGTGACACTGCCAAGCTGAATAAAGACCGGACAACCTGCGAAAAGCAGCTTGCGGATGCAAAACAGCAGCAGGGAACGCTGTATGCGCAGTCCGAGCAGCTGGCCGAGTCACTGCGTGAGATTGACAGAGAAACCGAACGTCTGCGGAACGAGCTGCGCGAAGCCGAGCAGTTTGCCGCCGAGCAGATCAGCCGTGAGGCGGTTATTCAGGCGAACATCCGCAACTGCGAGGAGAATATCGAGCGCACACGGCAGGAGAGCGCACACCGCGCCGAGCAGGTGCAGAGCATGGATGCGCAGCTTGCCGAACGGCGCGAGCGTATTTCTGTGCTGAATGAGCAGGAGAAGGCACAATCGGCTGAACTGGATGCACTCCGAAAACAGTCTGCCGAGCAGGAGCAGCAGCGCACACAGGCCGAGCAGGCACTTCGGCAGGCTGAGCAGGCGCAGCGCAAGCAGGAGCGCACGCTGCACACGCTCGAACTCGACCGAACAGCCGCTGAGAGCGGTCTGGCGGGCATGAACGACCGCAAAATGACGCTGGATTCCGAAATCGCAGCAGCGGCACAGCAGCTGGATACCGAAAAGCAGGCACAGGACAATCTCGAGCGAGAACTGACCGCGTGCGAGCAAACGCTTGCCGAAACGGCAAAGCAGGCGCAGACGGCCGCCGCTCAGGCGGAGACCTGCCGCCGAAAGGCCGAGCAGGCGCAGAACGACCTGCGAGCAGCGCAGTCCTCGCTGAGCGAAATGCAGAGCCGCGTGAAAATGCTAACCGACATGCAGCATGAGTACGAGGGCTTCTCACGGTCGGTGAAAGCCGTCATGCGGCAGGCTGAAAGGGGTGCGATGAACGGCGTGCATGGTCCGGTTTCCGCGCTCATCACGACCGAAAAGCGGTTCGTGACGGCAATCGACACTGCACTCGGTGCGTCAGCGTCCTCCATCGTGGTGGACAGCACGAGCGTGGGCAAGCAGTGCATTTCGTACCTCAAGCGCACGGACGGCGGCCGCGCGACCTTCCTGCCGCTGGATACCATTCGGGCAAACAGCCTGCGGGAGACCGACCTGGAACGGCAGAACGGCTGCTTCGGCACCGCGGATGCTCTCGTCAGATTTAATGAAAAATATAAGAATATTGTGTGCAATCTGCTGGCGCGCACGGTCATTTCGGAGAATATGGACACCGCGCTGGCACTGGCCAAGGCATACGGACATCGGTTTCGCATTGTCACCTTAGACGGACAAATCCTGCAGGCAGGCGGTGCCATGACGGGCGGCTCGGTCTCCCGCGGCACCGGCGCACTGGCGCGGGCGGAACGCCTGCACGCCGCCGAGGCGCGCGTGCGCGCACTCGAGCAGGAGAGAAAAACGCTGGCACAGACCGAGCAGGCTGCAGGACAGAAACTGGAATCGCTTGCCGCGCAGGCGCAGGCCATCGAAACCGACCGCCGGCACGCGGAGCAGGAGAGAGCCGGACTTGCTGCTTCGGTAAAACAGCATAAATTCCTGCTGGAAAGCCTGCAGAAACGGTATGACAGCCTGATTTCTGAACAAACTAACTTCACAGCAACGCAGCAGAAGTATGAACAGACACTTGCCGTCTGCACAGAGCGCCGGTCTGCCGCAGAGCAGGCGCTTGCAGCTGCCGAGCAGGTCTGTGCCGAGCACCGTACGGCAGTGAACGCCGCCGTGGAACAGCTGACGCAGACGGCTTCGCGCATCACAGCCGCGCAGACCGCGCTTGCGAAGACGCGCACAGCGCAGGACAGCGAAGCACGCGCACTCGCGGAGCTTGAGCGGCTCAAGGCCGACCTCGACGCGGGCGTGTCCGGCGCGGAGCAGACGATCGCAGGCTTTGCGGCGGAAATCGCACGCCTGACCGATGAACTTACCCAAGTCCGTGCAGCCAAGCACGGACGCGATACCACCGCCCGGCTGCTCAGTGAACAGCTTGCGCGGCAGACCGGCAGACGCGAACAGACCGAGGGCGAACGGGTCCGTCTGGAAAAGGCGGCACAGAGTCGCAACGAGGAAATCCTTGAACTCGAACGCGAGACCGCCCGACTGGAAAACCGCGCGGCCCAGCTGAAAACCGAGGAAACACAGATTCTGGATAAAATGTGGGAAAGCTACGAGCTGACACCCACACCGGCGGCAGAGATCGCCCGACCGATTGAAAATCTCGGTGAAACGCGCGGCCGCGTGCAGGAGCTGCGCGTGAAAATGCGGGCGCTCGGCAACGTCAATCTGGATGCGGTGGACGAATTTCAGCGTGTGCAGGAGCGGTACAGCTTCCTGCGGGAGCAGAAGGACGACCTCGAGACCGCGCAGACCGATCTGCGCAAGGTCATCGAGCAGCTGACCGTCAGCATGAAGGAGATTTTCGCGTCCGAGTTCGCCAAGCTGAATGTGTACTTCCGTGATACCTTCCGCGAGATCTTTGGCGGCGGACACGCCGAACTGCAGCTTGCCGATACCTCGGATATCCTGAACTGCGGTATCGACATCCGCGTGTCTCCGCCGGGCAAGGCGGTTAAAACGATTACGCTGCTCTCGGGCGGTGAAAAGGCGTTTGTCGCCATTGCGCTGTACTTTGCGATCCTCAAGCTGCGGCCTACGCCGTTTTGCGTGCTCGATGAGATCGAAGCCGCGCTCGATGATGTGAACGTGCAGCGGTTTGCAAAATACATTCGCCGCCTGACAGATTCGACACAATTTATTGTAATTACCCACAGACGTGGTACAATGGAAGAAGCAGATATGCTCTACGGCGTGACCATGCAGGAGCAGGGCGTTTCTAAAATGCTGATGCTCAATCTGGCTGAGGCGGAAAAACGGCTCAAAAATACCATTAAGTAATGGAAATTGAGAATGGAAAATGGAGAATTGCGGCAATGGATATGCGAAGCGAAAAATATCCGTACCGGCTGGATGTGGAAAGACGATTGCCGAACGGTTCTCTTACGACAGACGGCTATGCGGCACGGCATCCGGTCGAGTTTCGGCACTGGGGACATGCGCGCGGCTATGTTCTCTGGGGTGAGCGGATTGACCGCACAGACTGGGAGAACTGGCGTATCAACTACTACGGTAAATAATTACTGATTTCTGATTTGCAAGGGCACCGCCGCTTTAATTGTGCGGTGTTGCCCAAGATAAACATAAGGAGATAAGCATGGGATTTTTTGATAAAATTAAGCAGGGCTTAAAGAAAACATCGGATGCGGTGAACCACTCGCTGGACAGCGTGTTCGCGGCATTTGTCAAGGTGGATGATGATCTGCTCGAGGAACTGGAAGAAGCACTCATCCTGTCGGACGTCGGTGCATCCACGGCGGCGAAGATCGTTGCTGAGGTCGAAAAGCGCGCCAAGCTGCGCAAGACCACCACGGCGGACGAGCTGCGCGACCTGCTCCGCGAGGTGCTGACCGACAACATGCTCGACAACCAGCCGCTGAATACGGACGGCAAGCCGGCGGTCATTCTGGTAATCGGCGTCAACGGTGTCGGCAAGACGACCTCGATCGGCAAGCTGGCGGCCCGCTATGTCAATGAGGGTAAAAAGGTTATGCTGTCGGCGGCGGATACCTTCCGTGCAGCTGCGGCGGACCAGCTCGAAATCTGGGCTAAACGTGCCGGTGCGGACATCGTTCGCCACGGCGAGGGCGCAGACCCGGCGGCTGTTGTGTTTGACTCCATCTCGGCGGCCAAGGCACGCGGCAGCGATATCATCATCGTGGATACGGCAGGCCGTCTGCACAACAAGGCCAACCTGATGAACGAACTGGCGAAGATCGACCGCGTTATCTCCCGTGAGCTGCCGGATGCGTCGCGCGAAACGCTGCTCGTACTGGATGCGACCACCGGTCAGAATGCGGTTCATCAGGCTGAGGAGTTCAACAAGGCTGCCGAGCTGACCGGCATCATCCTCACCAAGCTGGACGGCACCGCAAAGGGCGGCATCGTGATCGCTATTTCGGCAGGACTGGGTGTTCCGGTCAAGCTGGTCGGCGTTGGCGAGGGCATTGACGATCTGATCGACTTTGACCGTGCGGCATTCCTGGAGGCCATCCTGCCGCCGGTTCATGAAAACGCAGAAAACGATGAGGAACAGACCGAGGAGGACGAAAATGCAGAGACCTGACGGAAGAACCAAGGGCGCAATGCGTCCGGTGAAGATTACCACTGATTACACGATGTACGCGGAAGGCTCGGTGCTGGTCGAGATGGGCAACACCAAGGTCATCTGCACCGCCTCTGTCGAGGAAAAGGTACCGCCGTTCCTCGAGGGCAAGGGCCTCGGCTGGGTAACCGCTGAGTATGCGATGCTCCCGCGTGCGACCAATACCCGCAAAAAACGCGATATCAAGTCGCTCAAGCTGGACGGCCGCTCGAGTGAGATCCAGCGTCTGATCGGCCGTGCGCTGCGTGCGGTCGTTGACCGCGAAGCACTCGGCGAACGCCAGATCACCATTGACTGCGATGTCATTCAGGCGGACGGCGGCACGCGCTGCGCGTCCATCACCGGCGGATTTGTTGCACTGTGGCTGGCGTGCAAAAAGCTGCTGGCTGAGGGTGTCATCGAGAAAATGCCGCTCACCGCACAGGTTGCAGCCGTTTCGGTCGGCATTTTTGAGGACGAAGCTGTGCTCGACCTCAATTACGCCGAGGACAGCCACGCCATCGTGGACTGCAACGTGGTTATGACAAGCAAGGGTGAGTTCATCGAGGTGCAGGGCACCGGCGAGGGCCGTCCGTTTACGGATACTGAGCTGCGCAAGCTGCTCGGCCTCGGCAAGCGCGGCTGCCTGACGCTGTGCCGCAAGCAGGCCAAGGTGATGGGGGAAAGTCTGTAATGCAGTTTGTACTTGCTTCCCATAACAAGAAAAAGCTGGCAGAGCTGTCCGCTATCGTGAGCAGCCTCGGCATCGAGATCATCCCGCTGCCGGAGGGTGCCCCCGAACCCGAGGAAAACGGCAAAACCTTCGAGGAAAACGCGCTCATCAAGGCGAAATCCGCCGCAGAGTTCACCGGTCTGCCCGCTCTCGCGGACGACAGCGGCCTGTGCGTGGATGCGCTGGACGGCGCTCCCGGTATCTACTCCGCGCGCTACTGCGAGGGTACGGACGAGGACCGAAACGCCTTTTTGCTGAAAAATATGCAGGATAAGGAAAACCGTGCCTGCCGGTTTGTGTGCGCGATCGCGTGTGTGCTCGCGGACGGCGAAACGCTCACCGTGCGCGGTGAATGCGAGGGCACACTGCTCCGCGAGAACCACGGCGCAGGCGGCTTCGGCTACGACCCGCTGTTCTATGTCGAGAAATACGGCTGTACCTTCGGCGAACTGCCGGCAGAGGTCAAAAATACCATCTCACACCGGGCAAACGCTTTGAATAAATTGAAAGCCATACTAAAAGATAAAGTGAATTGAAAATGGAGAATGGAAAATGGAAAATTGCGGTGCGGCACGTAGTGCCGAATAAAATAATCGCGCAAGGCGCGATACCATAATTCTCAATTCTCCATTCTCAATTTTCCATTAAAACATAAGGAGAAATATAATGCTTAACACAAAACAACGCGCACAGCTTCGTGCAATGGCAAACCCGCTGGCGGTCACGCTGATCATCGGCAAGGAAGGCGTAACCGACGCGGTAGAACGCGAGCTGGACGCGCTGCTCGAATCCCACGAGCTGGTCAAGGGCAAGGTGCTCGAGAGTGCGATGCTGACGCCGCGCACGGTATCCGAGGCGCTCTGCGAGGCCACCGGCGCGGACGCTGTACAGTGCATCGGCTCCAAGTTTGTGCTGTACCGCCAGTCCAGCGATGAGGACAAGCGCAAGATCGTTCTGGTAAAATGAGGACGGGAATTCTCGGCGGCACATTCAATCCGCCGCATCTGGGACATCTGCACGCGGCGGAACTCGCGCACCGTGCGCTGAATTTAGATCGGGTGCTGTTCATTCCGACCAATATTCCGCCGCACAAGGTACTGCCGGAGAACACCGCATCCGCAGAGGACCGGTGCGAGATGGTGCGCCGCCTGACGGCCGAAAAAACGTGGGCGATGCTTGACACTATAGAGATCGACCGCGGCGGCGCAAGCTACACGGTGGACACGCTCCGCGCGCTTCATGCACGCGGCGAGACCGACCTGCACCTGATCGTCGGCACGGATATGCTGCTCTCGTTCGATAAAATCTGGCGTGCGCCAGACGAGATCGCGCGGCTGGCTTCGCTTGCTGTCTGCGCCCGCGAAAATGAGGACTGGGACGCGCTGCGTGAAAAGGCGGCGGCGCTCAAGGACTCGCTCGGTGCAACCGTAGAGCTGGTGCAGGGCGACAGCCTGACCATTTCCTCGACCGAGCTGCGGCAGGGCGGTGCACTGCGATGCTATACACCGGAATCGGTCGCGGATTACATCGAAGAAAAGCATTTGTACGGCTATTAAGCCTGTAAAATACAGGTTTGACAGATAAATACAGCGGTTTGTTCAAAATCAGTATTTTTTGTATGACTTAGGAACGGACTGCGGCTCGTTCCTTCTTGTCGGAAAAACTGCAGTTTTGCGGCAGGAAATATAGAGAAAGGCGGGAAAAAGTTATGTTATGTAATGAAGAAATGCGTAAAAGTATCCTTTCCAGACTGCAGGGCTACCGCTATGAGCACTCGCTCGGCGTGGAGCGTGCGGCGATCATGCTGGCAGAAAAGTACGGTGAGGACCCGGAAAAAGCGGGTACTGCAGGCATTCTGCATGACATAACAAAATATCTTTCTCCGCAAGAACAGTTGAATTTATGCGGGAAATACGGTATAATACCCTGTACCGTCGAAAAAAGCGAGCCGAAAATGCTGCACGGAAAGACGGCGGCAGCCATCGCGCGGGCCGAATACCACATGCCCGAGGATATCTGCGATGCCATCGCCTGCCATACCACCGGCAAGAACCATATGACGCTGCTTGACAAGATCTTGTATCTGGCGGATTACATCGAAGAAACTCGTGATTTTCCCGGCGTGGACAAGGCGCGTGAGCTGGCGCAGATCGACATCGACAGTGCCCTGCTCTACTGCTATGACCAGACGCTGACCGAGCTGGTCGCACGCGGAAAACTCATCCACAGCGATACCATTGCCGCTTATAATGATATGATCCGGCAGGGTGTCAGCTGGCGGGACAAGTAAAATGGAGGCAGGAATCGTTTGAAACTATTCGGAGGAAGCGGCGACAGGAAAAACCGCAACGGAGACAGCACTCCGGCACAGGCTCCCGCACAGCAGGCAGCGCCCAAGCCGGAAGGGAACCACCAGCCGATCTCGGCGCCCAAGCCGGGCGGTAAAAAGGGAAAGGCTCCGAAGGAGAAAAAAAAGCTGACACCCAGACAGAAGGGCAAGCGCATTGCCATCGTTATGGCGGTTGTGCTGGTGCTGTTCGCGTGCGCAGCAGCTGCAGCAGTGTGGTTCGTCCGTTCGCCGCAGGCGACGATCAAGGACAAGGAAAACGGCGATAAGGTCGATGTGAGCAGCCTGCTCAACTCGGGCACCCGCATTGACGATGTGTTTACGTTCGTGGTCGGCGCAGTTGATGAGGACGAAACACGAACAGACGCTTTGATGGTCGCAACCATGGATACCAAGGACAAGACCATCAACGTCATGAACATCCCGCGCGACACCATGTGCAACAATACGGCAACCGGCGCGAGCAAGAAGATCAACGCAGCCTACGGCATGGATACCGGCGGCAAGGGCGGCAACATCGAGCAGACGAGCAAGGAAATCGAGCGTCTGATGGGCTTCCGGCCGGATAAATACGTTATCGTCAACTTTGACGGTATTGCAGCCATCGTGGATGCGATCGGCGGCGTGGATTATGACGTGCCGTTCGATATGAAGTACGATGATCCGTCGCAGAATCTGCACATCGACCTGAAAAAAGGCCAGCAGCATCTGGACGGCAAGCAGACCGTCGGCTTCCTGCGCTGGAGACACAACAACGATTACACCGTACAGTACACCAACGGCGATGAAGGCCGTGTAGAGAATCAGCAGAAGTTCCTCAAGGCGCTGGCAGGTCAGGTGCTGCAGATCAAGAATGTGACCAAGATCCGCTCGATCGCAGAGGCCGTGTTCAAGAACGTCAAGACTGACTTCAGCGCCGGCGAGCTGCTGTGGATGGGCATGCAGGCCATGCAGATCGACAACAGCAGCATTCAGTTCTTTACACTGCCCGGCTACGGCAAGATGAGCACGGCGGGCACCTCGGTGCAGTATTCGTTCTTCTTCCCGTATTACGACCAGACGCTTGAGCTGGTAAACAAGTATTTCAACCCCTACGAGGAGCCGATCTCCAAGCTGGACATCGTCGGCGGACCGGATACCACTACCTACTCGGGCGGCTATGTAAGCTCGGGCGAGGAAAATAATGTATGGGGTGACACCTCCGGCTCGTACGATTACAGCGAGGATTATTACGAAGAACCGAATTACAGCTACGATGAGCCATCCTACGACAACAACGGCTCGGACGGCGATTATTCGGATAACAATGACTACTCGGGCGGCGACAGCGGCGGAGACTATTCCGGCGGCGACTCCGGTGAGGGGAGCGGCGGCGACTCCTCCGGCGGCGATTACACCGACGGCGGCGGAGAGGACAGCGGTGCTTCCTCCGGCGGAGACGATGGCGGAACATACGATCCCGAGGCATAATAAAGGCAATATACCATAATCGGCAGAAAGGCAAACCCTTTTCTGCCGCACAAAAGGAGTTTATACTTTGACTGCAAAAGAAACTGTAAAGGCGATCTGCGAAGCGCTGATCGAGAAAAAGGCTCAGGGCATTGAGGTGCTGCATGTTGAGCGCCTGACCGAGCTGACCGAGTATTTCGTCATCTGCTCTGCGTCCTCCACTACGCAGGTTAAGGCACTGGCGGACAATGTAGAGTGGCACCTGAAGTACGATCACGATGAGATGCCGCACCACACCGAGGGTTATGAATCCGCACAGTGGATGCTGCTGGACTACGGCTGCGCTGTACTGCATGTATTCATGCCGGAGGCACGCAAGTTCTACAATCTGGAGAACCTGTGGAAGGACGGCACGCCGGTAACGCTTGAAGAGCTGGGCATCGAGGACAAGTAAAATACCGACATGCGGCGGCGCCGGGAACGACGTCCGCCGCGTTGTCGCGCTCAAAATCCAAAACTCACTTTAGGGGGAGAATCCGTTGAAGTACGATCATAAACAAGTAGAAAAGAAATGGCAGGACATCTGGGACGAGAAGCAGTGCTTCCATGCCGAGAATGACTCGGACAAGGAGAAGTTCTACGCGCTCGTAGAGTTCCCGTATCCGTCCGGTCAGGGTCTGCATGTAGGCCATCCGCGCTCCTACACCGCACTGGATATCGTTGCGCGCAAAAAGCGCATGCAGGGCTACAACGTGCTGTATCCGATGGGCTGGGACGCATTCGGTCTGCCGACTGAGAACTTTGCCATCAAGAACCATGTTCATCCGGCAGAGGTTACTAAGAAGAACATCGCACGCTTCAAGAGCCAGCTCAAGAGCCTTGGTCTGTCGTTCGACTGGTCGCGTGAGATCAATACCACCGACCCGAGCTACTACAAGTGGACCCAGTGGATTTTCCTGCAGCTGTTCAAGAAGGGCCTGGCCTACAAGAAGGAAATGAGCGTAAACTGGTGCACCTCCTGCAAGTGCGTTCTGGCGAACGAGGAGGTTGTCAACGGCGTTTGTGAGCGCTGCGGCAGCGAGGTCGTTCACAAGACCAAGAGCCAGTGGATGCTCGCCATCACCAAGTACGCACAGCGCCTGATCGACGATCTGGATGATGTGGACTACATCGAGCGCGTTAAGATTCAGCAGCGCAACTGGATCGGCCGTTCCACCGGCGCAGAGGTCGATTTCAAGACCACCGAGGGCGACACGCTGACCGTTTACACCACCCGTCCGGACACCCTGTTCGGCGCGACCTATATGGTAATCTCTCCGGAGCACCCGATGATCGAGCAGTGGGCGGACAAGCTGAACAACATCGAGGACGTTCGCGCATACCGTGAGGAGGCTGCCCGCAAGTCTGACTTCGAGCGTACCGAGCTGAACAAGGACAAGACCGGCGTTAAGCTGGACGGCGTTGCCGCAATTAACCCGGTAAACGGCAAGCAGATCCCGATCTTCGTTTCCGACTATGTCCTGATGGGCTACGGCACCGGTGCTATCATGGCTGTTCCGGCGCACGATGACCGCGACTGGGAGTTTGCTAAGAAGTTCGGCTGTGAGATCATCGAGGTCGTTTCCGGCGGCGAGGATGTCCAGAAGGCTGCATTCACCGCAAAGGACGAAACCGGCATTCTGGTAAATTCCGATTTCCTGAACGGCAAGACCGTTAAGGACGCTATCCCGGCTATGATCGAGTGGCTGGGTGAAAAGGGCATCGGCCATGCCAAGGTGCAGTACAAGCTGCGTGACTGGGTATTCTCCCGTCAGCGTTACTGGGGCGAGCCGATTCCGATCGTCAAGTGCGACAAGTGCGGCTATGTGGCTCTGCCGGAGGATCAGCTGCCGCTTGAGCTGCCGAACGTAACCAGCTACGAGCCGACCGACAACGGCGAGTCTCCGCTGGCGCACATGACCGACTGGGTAAACACCACCTGTCCGTGCTGCGGCGGTCCGGCAAAGCGCGAGACCGATACCATGCCGCAGTGGGCCGGTTCCTCCTGGTACTTCCTGCGCTATATGGACCCGCACAACGACAAGGCGCTTGCCTCGCCGGAAGCACTGAAATACTGGTCTCCGGTTGACTGGTACAACGGCGGCATGGAGCATACCACGCTGCATCTGCTGTACAGCCGTTTCTGGCATAAGTTCCTGTATGACATCGGCGTAGTGCCGACCAAGGAGCCGTATGCAAAGCGCACCAGCCACGGCATGATCCTCGGCGAGAACGGCGAGAAGATGTCCAAGAGCCGCGGCAACGTCGTCAACCCGGACGAGATCGTCGACACCTACGGCGCAGACACCATGCGTCTGTACGAGATGTTCATCGGTGACTTTGAGAAGGCTGCTCCGTGGAGCCCGAAGTCCATCAAGGGCTGCCGCCGCTTCCTCGAGCGCGTATGGGCACTGGCTGATAAGGTGCAGGACGGCGATACCTACTCCGAGCAGCACGAGGTGCTCATGAACCGTACCATCAAGAAGGTCGGCGAGGACGCAGACAACCTCAAGGCCAACACCGCTATCGCAGCGCTGATGACCATGCTCAACGAGTTCTACGACAAGGGTGTAAACAAGGCTGAGTACAAGACCTTCCTGGCGCTGCTCAATCCGTTTGCACCGCATATCACCGAGGAGCTGTGGCAGCAGCTCGGCGAGACCGGTCTGCTCTCCGTAGCACCGTGGCCGACCTACGACGAGGCCAAGACCGTCGAGAGCACGGTAGAGCTGGCGGTACAGGTAAACGGCAAGCTGAAGTGCACCATCAAGCTGGCAGTCGACGCGGACAAGCAGACTGCGATCGATACCGCAATGGCAGAGGAAAAGGTACAGCACGCCATCGAGGGCAAGCAGATCGTAAAGCAGATCGTTGTTCCGGGCAAGATCGTAAACCTTGTCGTAAAGTAAGAAGGAATGCCGGATTTCCGCGTCAAAAAGAAAAAATCGAAAACTACGGGAAAAAGTAGTTGACATTGACGCGGAAATTCGATATAATATCCTTACGGTTTTGTGTATGGATGTATACAAACTGTGCTAAGCGATCCCCATGAGGGGAACGTGCGGAGGGAGGGAAAACTGTGTCGGAGATCCGCATCAAGGAAAATGAGTCTATTGACAGCGCACTGCGTCGCTTCAAGCGTTCGTGTGCCAAGGCGGGTACGCTTTCCGAGCTCCGCAAGCGTGAGCATTATGAAAGCCCGAGCGTAAAGCGCCGCAAGAAGTCTGAGGCTGCACGCGCAAAGAAGAAGAAGTTCCGCTAAAATAGAATTTCCAGAGAGCAGATGGTTAAACGTCTGCTCTTTTCTTTTTTTCTGCACCGGCTGATCGGGGGACCTGAACCGCGCAGGCGGTTCACCCTGTCCGGGCGGCAGCCTTTTTCAGCACTGGCTGAGCGGGGCATACGAACTGCCGCAGGCGGGTTCGGCCCTAACGGGCGGGGAGTTTTTCGCTTGAAATCAAGCGGGGGATTCGCCGTCTGCGGACGGCGGGAGCGTGCCGCGCCCCGCGGCAGGGCAAGAGGGTAGACACCAAGGTTTCTACCCTCTTAACTCCCACTTCCTTTTATTTCTTAGTCTGGCGCAGACCGGAGACCGGCGACCGCTTCGAAAATAGGGGAACGGCAGTCGGGTTACCACAGCATGTCTTTCTCCGCCTTTTCGCAGTTCACAGACAGCGTACTGCTACACATACGGTTAAATCCACGCAGGCGCGACATACCCGTGTCGCGCAACTCGTTAGTCTGGAGTTTACGGACGGCACCTGCGAATTAGGCGTTTGGTACAATTTATCTTCGCAGAAACTGTCCGTAACAACGCGCTGACGAATCGTGCGGCACTGTTATGCCGCACCTGCTGGAAGTAGCCGACCTATGTAGCAGACCGTTATCTGACCCTGCGAACAGGTTGAGAAAGACACGGAAGAAAAAATCCTCTGCCGTACCCATGTTTCGAAGCGGTCACATGTCGGCAATCTGCACCAGATTAGGAAGCAAGGGAAAGGTAGGAGTTCAAAGAGGAAGGAAAACCGCAGGTTGTCCTTCCTTTTTGCCCACCGCCGTGGGTACGGCGTCATCCCCGCCGCGGGGCGCGGCACGCTCCCGCCGTCCGCAGACGGCGAATCCCCCCGCTGAGGTTCAGCGGAAAATTCTCCGCCCGTTAGGGGCGAACACGCTCAGCCGGTGCAGGAAAAAGAGCCGCCCCGTTAGGTGTGTCCAGTTAAGAAAACATTCTAAGGCGAGAGAGAAACGGTATAGCTTCGGCTATGCCGTTTCTTTCATTTTTGCCTGCTATCAAATACTTTGGACATTTCCAAAATCCCGATACCTTTGTAGTAGATATCTACCTCTTGTCTGCGGTTGATTTTGCTATGGGGATCGGTCGCTGCGTGAATGACGATCTTCTCAACGAACTCATGCAGGATACGAGGTGTCAGCTCCGGGATATCGGTGTACTGGCGGACAACGGACAGGAACCTGTCAACATTGGCACTTTTGCCTTCTGCTTCTTCGATTTCCTCACGGAGTATTGCAGCCTGTGCCTGCAAACCAGCCTGTTCCGCTTCATAGTCAGTGGACAGCTTGTGGAAACGCTCGTCTGTCAGCTTGCCGCTGATGTTGTCCTCATATAGCCGTTTGAAGATCATATCCAGTTCTGTGATACGCTTCTCACTTTCAGACAGCAGCTTGCGCTTTTTGGCAAGACCTTTATTGCGTTCCTTTACATCCATATCCATGACCATTTGAACAAAGCGGTTTTCATGGATTCTTGCGAAGGACACGATCTCCCGTAGATTTTGAAGGATCAGTTCCTCCAGGATGACCGTTCGGATGGAATGTGGCGTGCTGCATACTTGCTTTCCCTTGCGGTAGCCAGAGCAAATGTAGTATTCCTGATCTTTTCGGAATCCGGTCGCTCTGCACTGGTACAGGATCGAGCCGCAATCGGCACAGTACATCATGCCGGAGAACATTCCCATTTCGCCCATCTTTGTCGGACGGCGCCGTGATTGCCGCGCCTGCTTTACAGCCTCGGCAATGGCTTCTGTCCAAATCGGTTCATGGGTATTCTCAAAGATGACCCATTCACTTTCGGGATTTTGGATTCTCTTTTTGCTCTTGTAGGACTTCTTTGTGGTCTTGAAATTCACCGTATGCCCCAGGTATTCACGCCAGCGATCCATAATTCCTGCTATCGTGGTATTGTCCCAATTATAAAGGTCTCCCTGATTTTTAACATTACAGGTGATACCCTTACTTTCATAGTAAGCTGAGGGCGTAAGAATTTTTCGTTCCCGCAGCTTTCGTGCTATCTGGGACGGTCCAAACCCATCCATAACATACAACCCAATCTCATATACCACATCGGCAGCCTCACGGTCGGGTATCCAATGTTTGCTGTCATCCGGGTCTTTCATGTATCCGTAGGGCGCATTAGTCGTCAAATGTTCTCCGGCGTTCCCTTTGACCTTCATCACAGCACGGATTTTCTTGCTGGTGTCTTTCGCATACCACTCATTGATGATATTGCGGAAGGGAGTAAACTCATTGTCGCCCTGGGTGCTGTCCACCCCATCGTTTACGGCAATAAAGTGAACATCATGCTCCGGGAACATGATCTCGGTATACATACCCACCTGCAGATAATCACGACCAAAACGGGACATATCTTTGATGATGACCCGTTTGACGATCCCTGCCTCCACATCGGCAATCATTTCCTGGAAACCAGGCCGATTGAAGGTTGTTCCCGAAATGCCGTCATCAATGTAAAAGCGGAAGTTGGTGTACCCGTGTTCAAGAGCGTACTTCTGTAAAATTTTCTTTTGGTTGATGATACTGTTGCTGTCGCCCTGCAATTCATCGTCACGCGATAAACGGCAGTACAAAGCGGTAACAGCTTCGACGCTCATAGCGTTGTAAGGGAATTGAAGCGCGGCAGCGGTGTTTGACTGATGAAACATAATAACCTCCAATCTGGCAGTCAAACACGGTATGAAGTTCTATCTTCATTCTACCGCGCTTTGTTGGTTTTGTCTGCCTATGGAGGTCAAATTGTAGCGGCTTTTTTTCGGACATCATCCTTGATAAGCCGCTCTATTTTAGAAACCACACCGTCTTTTGTTTGTTCCAGGAAGAACGAATTGACGGTGAAGGTTGTATTTCCAATTTTCTTTTCGCTCCGTACTGGCGGGGCGAATTTGTTTTCAAAGGTTCTATCTTCTTGCATAGATTGACCCCTTTCATTGTTTGCAAGTTGATAAGCAATAAAAGAGGCAAAACGGACGGCTGCTGGCACAGCTCCACGGGAGTCTAACCCCGGCCCATGCTGATGG
>OLSC01001989.1_pt1 | contig 15933 bp, 17 predicted proteins | sample 1672881 | NCBI WGS metagenome assembly OLSC01 (sample SAMEA3136733, study PRJEB25190) | human gut metagenome | biome: human gut; feature: human-associated habitat; material: faeces | place: Austria | collected 2013
CCGACAGATTGTTCAAAATTTGATGCCCAAACTCCAAACGGGCTCACACCAAATGCGATACTTTTGCCTGTTTCTCGATTGTATTTACGGATGGACAAGGACAAGGAATAAATCAGTGAATTAACGTTATATTCACGCCACTGCTTAATACTTTGTCCAGGTTGATGATACGTTTCATAGGTCTCGATATCTGGACTCTCATCATTAAAACTTATTTCTTTAGGTTCATCATCTATTATCGTTAGATAGGAATAGGGATAAAAATAATCATCAAAATGAACCGCATCAATCGAATAATTTTGGACCACTTCCATCACACTTTGAATCACGTGCTTTTGGACTTGAGGAAATCCTGGATCTAGGAAAATTTGACCGTCAAAGAAATAAACATATTGTGGATTTTTTTTTGCAAAATGATTAGGAGCTAGGCGATTTAACAATTCCTCTTTAGAATTTCCCTCTTTAGAAATAGAACTTAAGCGATATGGATTAAACCATGCATGAAATTCAAGACCGGCACCATGCGTCATGGTAATCATCCATTCTAATGGATCAAAATCTCCCCAATCAGGCCTTACGCCTTGTTGTCCAGATAAAAATTCACTCCATGGATTTATCTTAGACTCGTAAAATGCATCACCTTGAGGTCTTACTTGAAAAAAGATGGCATTTAGATTTAATAATTTACAATGCTTTAAAATTGAAAAAAACTCACGTTTAAATAACTCTAAATCGAATGTTCCATCTTCAAAAACTGCCTTATTTGGAAAGTCACTATTTCGAACAGTTGTCACCCACACTCCCCGAAACTCATAAATAGGATGAGTTGCATATTGTAAAAAGACTGCCTCTTCATCACTTATCCATGCTGAGCTCCTATTAGCATAATCGGTTACCATCGGCGAATTTGATGATTTGTTTTCTGGTAAAATTTCAACTGGAATATTAATTGACGGAATTCCTGAATTTTGATCAATTGGATAATGATAAAAATCAATCGGATAAAAACTTTGCTTTATTGCATGACAAACTGGACAAGAACAGGTTAAAATCTGATGATTTATATATTTTTCACTCATTGTCTCACGTTTACAAGCCATTCTATTAAAGAGACATAACGTTCATTAGTTAAATTTCCTTATTTAGTTAGCTTGCTTCTCCTTTCTAAGAACAATTAACGATTTGCTTGCTAATTGTTCTTTAGATTTACCACTGCGATAGTATATTAAAAAAACGTTTTAAACGTGAGTTGTTTAAAGAAAAAAATAAAAAAGAGTATTGATTCGGTCAATACTCTTTTTGTTTGATTATTAAGATGCAACTTTATTTTTATGTTCTAAACGAAGTTTATCGGCAATCATCGCAATAAACTCTGAGTTCGTTGGTTTAGATTTTGATACACTTACCGTATAGCCAAAAATATTTGAGATCGCTTCAATATTTCCGCGATTCCATGCTACTTCGATGGCATGACGAATCGCACGCTCAACACGTGAAGCCGTTGTTTTATATTTTTTTGCTACATCTGGATATAATACTTTTGTAATTGATCCTAACAATTCAATATCGTTATAAACCATTTTAATTGACTCACGTAAGTATAAGTATCCTTTGATATGAGCTGGCACACCCATTTCATGTAAAATATTCGTAATTTCAGCCTCTAAGTCAAACTCTTTTACAACAGGGCGGCTTGAGTATAAGGCGTTCACTGATGGTTTTGATGGTTCTACAGCATCAAAACGTACGTTAATGTCACGAATAATTTTAACAATTTTATTAATTTCAAATGGTTTCATAATAAAATATGAAGCTCCTAATTCAGCAGCACGCATCATAATTTTTTCTTGATTGAAAGCTGTGAACATAATGATATGACGTGGACGACGATACATTGAAGGATTTTCACGTAATTCTTCGAGTACGCTCACACCATCTAAATCAGGCATTACAACATCTAATAATAAAATATCAATTTCACGTTGACGTAATGTCGATAAAACTTCATTCCCGTTTCCCGCTACTTCCACTACTTCCATGTCGTCTTGTAAAGAAATATACTCTGAAAGTACAGTAATTAATTCTTTATTGTCGTCCGCTAATAGAACTCTTAATTTACTCATCTCTTGTCCCCCTAATTTTTTACGGTTTATATTACTATTAAATTACAGTTCCTTACATTTTTCAATGATTACTTGTAAATTTTTAAAATATTGTAAATTTTACTTTTTCTATTCGACAAATATTTTTTATCATGTTTTGTCTTTTATTCACAAAGAGCGAATATTCACCTCACAATGTGGAATTTTGTCGAATTTGGGTATTTAGCTAAGCTACATTCGTTGTACTTTGAATATTTAAATAATCAATTCCCGCTTCTTGTAGCATCCACTCAATAAAAATACCATATCCCATCGTCGCATCATGAACTAATACATGAGTAACAGCACCTACAATTTTTCCATCTTGAATGATTGGACTACCACTCATCCCTTGAACAATTCCACCGGTTTCATTGAGCAAGCGTTCATCCGTTACCACGTATTTTAATCCTTTAATAGCTTTTTGTGTTTGAGGATTGACTTCGGTAATGTTAATATTAAATACCTCAACTTTATTTCCATTTAATACAGTATAAATTTGAGCTGGACCAGTTTTTACCTCATTCGCATAAGCAATTGGCATCGGTTCTTTACTAAATGTATCAGCATTTCCCATAACACCATAGATACCGAAGTTATTGTTTTTTTCCAGTGTTCCTAACTTTTGATCAAATAAAATGTCAGCCACTTTTTCACCTGGTCTACCTGTTGCCGCTTTACGAATTGCTGTCACATTGGAGTTTATAATTTCTCCATAACTCACCGTCACTAACTGATTGGTATCTTGATCAATAATTTCATGTCCAAGTGCTCCATATTTCAAGGAATTTGGATCAATAAATGTCAAGGTTCCAATTCCAGCTAACTTATCACGTAGATAAAGTCCCGTCGTGGTGACGCCTTCTGTAGACGTCACCGGATGAACCGTAACATGTTCAATTTTGCCTTGACGATTTACAGTTAAGATCAATTGACCACTATTTTGGCTCAATAATAATTGCTGCTTATAATCATCAACAGTCGTAATTTTTTGATTATTCACAGCTACAATTAAATCACCTTTCACAATTCCTGCTTCTTTAGCCGGATTAATCGCTCCATTAGAGGTATTGACTAAATAAGTATCCACGACGACTAATCCATCTGTTTGAATCTTGATTCCAATGGCATCACCACCCGGAATAAGCATATATCGGTCGACTGAAGCCACTGTGTTTGTTTTTTCGAATCGATGATGAGAAACCTCATAGATTTTTCGTTTTTCATCAATGTGTAAAAGTTGTTCATTATCCGTTTTGGCCCATGCATATTCACTTGCAGGAGCGACAATACTGATTAATGAGAAGACAAATATCAAAAGATTATAAACTTTTTTTAAATTTTTATTAAATTTTTGATTCATATTGCGCCTCCTTTCAACTTTATTCGACACGAACTACAAAATTATTATGGCTCTTTCAATCTCAAATATCTAAAAAAAAGAATTCCAATTTTTCTACTCTAGCGCTCAAAAAAAAGGAATTCTTCATATTTATTAATGATTTTGTAATAATTGTTTCGCATTTAATATTGCCGATTCCGTAATATTATCACTACTTAACATTCTCGCAATCTCATGCATTCTCTCTTCGAGTGTTAAATATTTAACAGACGTAATGGTGCGTTCATTGCGTTCATGTTTAGAGACATGAATATGATAATCTGCGAGTGAAGCAACTTGTGGTAAATGCGTGATACATAAAACTTGTTTTTGTTTGGCAATCTCTTTCATTTTTGCCCCAATACTTGAAGCAACTTGACCACTAACTCCTGTATCGATTTCATCAAAAATAATGGTTGAAATGAATTGACCACGATTCAAAATCGTTTTTAAGGCTAACATAATTCGAGATAACTCTCCACCTGATGCTACCTTGTTTAAAGGTTTCATTGGCTCTCCTTTATTTGTACTTAATAAGAATTGAATATCATAAATTCCATTGATCGTATAAAATCCTTGAATTATTTCATCGGTTTGATGGCGTGTAAAGGCAATATCAAACTGAGTATTAAATAACTGTAAATCATTTAATTCTTGAATCAGCTGAGTCTTAATCACCTCTGAAATTTCTTGACGATGTTGATTCAATACCTCTCCCGCTTCAATTAAGTCCCGATGAGCAGTTTTTAATTCCTCATGAAGGTTTTTCTCATAGTGATCAAAATCCTCAACTTGGGCCAACTCTTCCACAATTTGAGCATGGTAGGTCATGATTTCTTCGATATCCATACGATACTTTCGTTTTAACATTTGCAGTTCATTTAATCGTGATTCAATTTCGTCAAGCTCTTCTGGATAATAATTTAATTCATCTAACTTCGAATTAATCATCATTAAAAACTCTTCTAAGCCATAATAAATATCCGCCATTTGTGAAACAGAAGGTGTTAACTCTTCATCAATGTTAGCAAGCATTTGAGTTTGATTGTAGGCCTCATATAATTTTTCAATGGCACCGCCATCTCCTTTTAAATTATATAAAATTTGAGTATATGATTTATGTAATTTATCCGAATTTAAAATGATATGGCGACGATCTTCAAGCTCTTCTAATTCACCCTTTTTCAGATTGACTTTTTCGATTTCACTTTTTTGAAAAAGAATTAAATCCATTCGCTTTTGAATTTCATCTGCATTTTTTTTAAAATCGAGATACTTTTTCTTCGCTCCGTTATACCCCTTTAAAGCCTTTTGATACGCTTTATTAGCCTTCTCTATTTGATCAGATGTATCAAAGTTATCAATTAATTGATAATTATAATCTTGATTAAATAATCGATGTGTATCATGTTGAACATGAATATCCACTAAATATTGACCAATTTCTTTTAGTTGATTGGCTGTCATTAATTCTCCGTTTACTCGAATTTGGCCATTACCTGAACGTTTAATGGTACGTTTAACAATTAATTGCGTCTCAAATGGAATATCATGTGCGATTAGATAAGATTTTAACGGTTTATTGTTCTCAATTTCAAAAACGCCTTCAACCACTGCCATTTCTTCATGATGACGAATTAAATCGGTTGAGGCACGATCTCCAATCAATAATGAAATAGCATCAATAATAATTGATTTTCCGGCTCCCGTTTCTCCGGTTAACACCGTCATTTTTTGATTTAAATCTAATTGTAACCCTTCAATGATGGCCATATTTTGAATTGATAAATGCGATAACATATAATCACCCACTATATTGTTCAAATTATCTTTATTTTATTCTTATGTCACGATAAGCTATATCTCTTACCAAAATTCATTTCATTTGTTTCACATTATATCAAAAATAGAACATTTGTTCAACTCTCGTTTTTTAAAAAAACAAACATTTGTTTCAAAAATAATAAAAGGAGAGATATGCATCTCCCCTCTTTTCGCTTCTTTTGTTTATAATTGACTATGAGCTTCCGTTACCACATTAATAATTTCTTTTTCAGTAATTAAAGTTGTCAACTGTTCATTGTTTCCAACATGAACTAAAAACTCAATGTTTCCTTCGCCACCTTTAATCGGTGAATAAGTTAATCCTAATACACTTAATTCTAAAGCAGTTAAGAAATCCACAATTTCTTGAATAACTTTGATATGTATTTTAGGATCACGCACAATTCCTTTTTTACCTACCTGATCTTTTCCTGCTTCAAACTGTGGCTTAATTAACGCTGCCACTTGCCCTTCTTTTGCTAATAATTGTTTTAAAACTGGGAAAATGATTTTTAATGAGATAAATGAAACATCGATACATGCAAATTCAGGAACACCATGCGTTAGATTTTCCGGTGTCATATATCTGAAGTTTGTACGTTCCATACAAATGACTCGCTCATCTTGACGAATTTTCCAGTCTAATTGGTTGTAACCCACATCAACGGCATACGAGAGTTTAGCACCATTTTGAAGGGCACAATCTGTAAATCCTCCTGTTGAGGATCCGATATCAATAATAATTTTATCTTTTAAATCTAAATTAAAGGCTTTAATGGCTTTTTCAAGCTTAAATCCACCTCGACTGACATAAGGACAAACGTTTCCTTTTACAGTAATATTTGATTCTACTGGAACCTTTTCTCCCGGTTTATCAATTCGTTGTTGATCCACTAAAACAAGCCCTGCCATGATGGCACGCTTAGCTGTTTCACGTGAATTAAAATATCCAAGTTGTGTCAATAACACATCAATTCGTTCTTTTTTCATTAACTTACACCGACCTATTTCTTTAAGCTACGCATCACTTCTAATTTAACATCTTCGATTGTTAAATGAAGTTCTTCTAAAATTTCTGAGACACGACCGTGTTGAACATAAATATCCGGAATTCCTAATCGGTTGATCTCAACCCTTTGGTTTGTCTCATTGTAATACTCTAAAATGGCTGATCCGAGTCCTGCTATTAACGTTGATTCTTCATAAACAATGATCGGAACCTGTAAGGCGGCTATTTCATCAAGCATTTTATAATCCAACGGTTTAATAAATCTTGCATTAACCAATCCAATGTGAAGGCCTTCTAACTTTAGTTCCTCAACTAATTCAGCTAATTCACTTAAAACCGGCCCCATTGAAACAATGACTGCATCCTGAGCGGTTGCTAACCACTCCCAAGATCCAATTTCAATCATTTTCCACTCATGATAATGAGGATCAACTTGCCAAACATCACCACGTGGATAACGCATTGCAAATGGTCCTGGCGTTTGATAAGCGGTATAAAGAAGATTGTATGCTTCTTCCCCATTACGAGGCATCATCAGTGTCATATTAGGCACTGGACGAAGCATTGCAATATCATAAAGCCCCTGATGGGTCTCGCCATCTGCTCCAACAATCCCTGCTCGATCAATCCCAAAGACAACATCCAAATTTTGTCTCGCAATATCGTGATGAATTTGATCATATGAACGTTTTAAAAACGTCGAATAGATTGAAACAAATGGTTTCATTCCCTGAGTCGCCATTCCACCTGCCATCGTAACAGCATGCTCTTCTGCGATCCCCACATCGATTAAACGATCGGGATAACGCTTGGCATATTCATTTAATGCCGACCCATTAATCATGGCGGGTGTAATCACTGCACAACGTTTATCGTGCGCTGTTAGCTCCATTAACCCATTACTAATCAATTTACTCCAAGAAATTTGATTTTCTTTTTTATCTCCCGCAACATTTCCCGTTCGTTTATTAAATTTTCCAACGCCGTGCCATGTTCCTAGCTTATCTTGTTCGGCAAACGAGAATCCTTTTCCTTTTGTAGTTTTCACATGAATGAGGACCGGTTTATCCGCTTTTTTAGCAAAATTCAAATTCTTTATCAGGTCATTCAGATTATGTCCATCAACGGGTCCAAAATATTTAAATCCTAACGCATCAAAAGGTGTATTTCCAATAAGTAATCGCTTAACACTTCCCTTTGTACGGTGAATCACACCATTTAACACCTGATTTCCCTTCAAAACAGCTTTGACTTGACGTTTTGTATTTAAATATGAATCTGTTGTTCGAATCGTTCCTAAAATATTATGTAAGGCTCCGACATTCGGTGAAATTGCCATCTCATTGTCATTTAAAATGACGATTAAACGCTTATTCGTATGTCCAATATGATTTAAAGCTTCATATGCCATTCCTCCTGTTAATGAGCCGTCACCGATAATAGCAATGACATGATAATCATCTTCATTTAAATCTCTGGCGTAAGCCATTCCAACTGCAGCTGAAATAGAGGTAGAGGCATGACCAGTTTCCCAGCAATCATGGCTTGACTCTTTTCGCTTTGGAAAGCCTGACAGCCCTTTATACTGTCTTAATGTTGGAAAATCCTTTGCTCTTCCTGTTAAGATTTTATGGATATAGCTTTGATGTCCTACATCCCAAATAAATTTATCTTCTGGTGAGTTAAATACCTTATGCAAAGCAACGGTTAATTCAACCACCCCGAGATTTGATGACAGATGTCCACCTGTTTTAGATAACGAATCGATTAAGAACGTACGAAGATCCTTACAAAGAATTTTCAATTGTCGATTCGATAATTGTTTTATAAACGTAGGATCTTGTATCTCCTTGATGTTATACATCTCTATCACTCCAACCTCATTTTCACCTTTATTATTAATCTTTTCTTCTCAAATATAACCATATTTGATTTTTATTCTATCATCATACCACACTTCGACTTTTTTTCCCACCAGTAGCCATCCATTATTCATTATAAATGAAGATAAATCGTCAAAAAAAGGACGATTAAGTCTAATCGCCCCCATTTTTATTAAGCTTGACGGTCTTTAATGTAATCGGTAATAGCTTCTAAGACAGCTGTTGAAACTGGAAGGTTATGTAAGATTACTTTAGCACACTTAATTTCTTCTTCTAACATGTTTTTTGCCTCTGTTAAAGACGTTAATGACACATAAGTGCTCTTTCCATTTACTAAATCACTTCCTACGTTTTTTCCTAACACAGCTGTACTACCTTCAACATCTAAAATATCATCTTTAATTTGAAAGGCAAGTCCAAGATGATACGCAAATTGTTTCAACTGGTTAATGACTTCATCATCAGCCTGCGCAATAATCGCTCCTGCTACAATCGCAAATTCGATTAATCGCCCCGTCTTATTCACATGAATCTGTTTGAGTTGTTCTAAAGACACTGCTTTAACTTCAGCTTCCATATCAAGAACTTGACCTGCTACCATTCCCATAGGTCCAGAGGCTAACGATAATGCTTGAATCAACGATAATCGTTGATTTGTCGTCAATCGTTCGTCTTCTGCAATGACTTTAAAGGCATGTGTCAATAGACTATCACCTGCTAAAATAGCTGTTGCTTCACCAAAAACAATGTGATTGGTTGGTTTCCCACGACGCAATGCATCATCATCCATTGCAGGTAAATCATCATGAATTAAGGAATAAGTATGAATCATTTCAAGTGCTGCTGCGACGTGATATCCTTTTTGTGGTGCGAGGTTAAAAGATTCTAACACAGCAAATAACAGAATAGGTCTTAATCGCTTCCCTCCTACTTTTAACGAGTAAAGCATCGATTCTTTTAATTCTGATGGGATAGGTTCTGATTCAATTAAGTCAAACATGACCTTTTCAAATGGTTTTTTATTCGTTTCAATATAAGTTGATAACATGAACTATTCCCCCGGAATCTCGAAATCCGTGACATTTCCTGATGAATCAACTAATTTTGCAACTTCTGCTTCAATTTTTTGAAGCTTTTGGTGGCATTCATTAGATAAAGACATTCCTTGCTTATACAGCTCGATTGAACGCTCAAGTGGTAAATTTCCAGCTTCTAGCTGACGAACCACTTGTTCTAATTGACTTAATGCTTCATCAAAATTCATTTTTGGTTCACTCACTAAGATTCACCCTTTCACATCGATTTTATTTCATCAACCTCTGCAACAAATGATCCATCATCAAAGGCAACGGTTACTTTTTGTCCCACACTTACTTGTGAAACACTCGTCACCATTTCGTTTTTTTCATTCGTTGTCACCGTGTATCCTTTTTTCAAAATAGACATGGGATTAAGCATGTCGAGTTTCGTTAAAAGTAATCCATAGTGTTGTTTTTGATTTGCTAACTCTTGATTCATTCCACTTTGTAAAGCTTTAGACAAGTATTCGAGTTGGTGTTGATAATTCATCACTCGTTGCTTTGGATTGTGTTGAATCAATCGATTAGAATGCATCATTAAAATTTGTTGACGTTTTCTCAGTTGTTGTTGTAATTGGTACTGTAGTTTATCATTTAACTGACTGACATAAACTAAACGTTGCTCAAATAAAGCATGAGGATTTTTCATAATATAATGATTCGATAGCTGTGAAAGCCATTGCTTTTTTTGTTCGAATTGAACATTAAAATTGTGATTTAACCTCACATTTAGTTGATTCAAGTGTTTTAAAACATCTACGACATTCGGAACAGCTATTTCTGCTGCTCCTGTCGGTGTTGGGGCACGATGATCTGCGACGAAATCAGCAATCGTAAAGTCCGTTTCATGACCCACGGCAGAGATAATTGGAATTTTTGATTCAAAAATGGCTCTGGCCACAATTTCTTCATTAAAAGCCCACAGGTCTTCAATTGATCCACCACCGCGCCCCACAATTAAAGTATCTACTTGTTTGAGTTCATTTGCTTGTTGAATACATTTAACGATTGAAGGTGCTGCTTGTTCTCCTTGCACCAGAGCCGGATAAACATACACCTTCACAAGGGGAAAACGCCTTTTAATGGTCGATAATACATCTCGAATCGCCGCCCCTGTTGGAGAGGTAATGACACCTATCGCATGAGGAAAAGGGGGGATGGGCTGTTTAAATCTCGCATCAAACAATCCTTCCGCACCTAAACGTTCTTTCATTTGAGTAAAGGCAACATATAAATTTCCAATCCCATCTTCCGTCATTTCTTTTACATACAAAGAATACGATCCGCCAGCCTCATAAACAGCAATATGTCCTTTTACAACGACTTGCATCCCTTCTTTTGGCATAAATGAAACTTGCGAAGCGGCACTGGCAAACATCACCGCATTAATTTGAGCTTCATCATCTTTGAGCGTGAAATAAAAATGCCCTCTGGAATGACGTTTAAAATTTGAAATTTCACCCTTTAATAATAAGTGTTGTAAATTTTTATCATAGTCAAATTTTAATTTAATATATTTGGTTAATGCTTTGACGGTTAATGGTTGCTTTTGCTCCAATTGACTCACACCCTATGCAATATGTTTACTAATTTGATCTAAAACTTTATTGTTAAAGCTACGTGCTTTTCCATCTCCTGTATCTGAGAATTCTTTCGTTAACTCTAACGCCTCATCAATAACAATTTTCTTTGCTGTGTCTTGACAATATTTCATTTCATATGTCGCAAGACGTAAAATAGCTTTATCTACTTTATTTAAACGTGATAGACTCCATCCACGAAGGTTATCATTAATGATTTGATCTAACTGCTCTTTATGTGTTAATACCCCGTTAACTAACTCAAAATAGAATTCATCTAATTTAAAAGTTTGTTCCATTTGTAATGCTTGATGAGGTGTCACTTCTTCGGCCATTAATTCAATCGCCTCTTCTTTTAAGCTTTCCACCATTAATTCAATATTTTCAATGGCTTCTTCACGTGTCAGTTGCCCCACTTCCATTTGATATAATGTTTGTACTGCAAATTGACGTATAACATGACGAATCACAAAAATCCCTCTTTCTATTCAAATCTTCTAAGTTGCTACTTTTATATTGTATACTATTTTCTACAATTTCAACTATATATCTTATCACATTTATGAACAAAACGTAGAAAAAAATAAAATAAACCACCAAAAGTGGTTTATTTTACTAGTCAAAATCAATCGATACGACATGAACATAAATTTCATGTGTTTTAACTGATGTCATATGATAAATCATTTGATGAATATTTTTCTGAATTTTTTCAGCCACCTCATTAATGGTATATCCGGCTTTAATACTCACATAAACATCAATCGTTAACCCTGATTCATCAAATTCTACTTCAACACCATTACGATGTTTTTTACTATTAAAAGTATCTGCGATGGATTGTGAGATACTTTCAAACATTTTTGAAACACCTTCAATTTCTGCTGTTGCATTATGTGCAATCACTTCAAAAACTTGTGAATGGATTTCAATACTTCCAATTTCTTGATTTGGTTCATCGATTCGATAGTATTTCGAAACCGCCATAAACATCCTCCTCCACTACAACGCGTTACTAATATAATACTATAGTTTATGCACTTGTGCAAATAGTATCCATTTCTATCCTGTATTTTTCATCTCTGCTAAAAAGGCTTGGTTTAAGATTAACCAAGCTCTTTTAATTATTGATTATTTTGATGATAACGCTCTTGTAAATATAGGGCTATGGCATCTTCGTTGTGATGACCAATCACACCTGTCGCAATTTTTTTAATCTCAGGAACCGCATTTGCAGGAGCATATGCTTCATCCGCCTGTTCAAACATTGGTAAATCATTTAAATTATCTCCGAATCCAATGATTTTACTAAAGTCTGCATATTTTGCTAACGCTTTGATTCCATTTGCTTTTGAGGCATTTGCACTATATAATTCCATATAGCCAAATCCCTCTGTACGTGTTTTATAATATGTTGCACTCACACCCTCAATGAATTGAATTTGACGATAAGCCTCTTCGATTAACTCAAGCTTATCAAAGACTAAAATATTTACGATTTGTTCATCTTGAATATATGGTGTAAAGTCTTGAATTTGTTTAAATGTTTTCAATGGTTTATCACAACGACCTAAATAAAAGTCTTGTGCGACTTCATTGTTAATTTCACGGTAATAAACACTTAATTGATCATCCTTAATTCCATAAATCATCGGCTCTAGTTTTAAGCTATCAAAAACGGCTAAAACAGACATTGTGGTATCTTTTGCTAAATCCACAATCTCCAAGTATTTTCTATTTTTTAAATCGAAAATCCCCACGCCATTCATAATGGCAATTGGCATTTCAATCTTTAATCCTTCTAGTAAATCAATAACAGTCGCATGTGTACGGGCTGTTGCGACGGTAAACTTCACCCCTTTATCTATTAAATCATTAATAATTTGGCGTGATGTCTGTGAGACTTCGCTTTGCTTATTTAATAAAGTCCCATCTAAATCTGATACAAATAATTCCATGTCCTCACCCTTTCTTCATGTCGTCAATTTTTATTATACTAGAAAATGACAAAAAACGCTATGACCAATCTCATAGCGTTTTTTACTATTTCCTCGGTTTAATGCTTATGTGAACAATGACATCTTGACTCTTCTTGATCACCCTGTGATTCTTTTTCAGTTGGGTGATTGCAATCGGCTACTTTATTCGTTGATACCCACTCATTACTAAACTCGGTTTTATCGTGATACTGAGTAGCTTTAACAGCTGCTTTTTGCCCTGCCCATTGATTATTACCTTCACATTTTTTCGCTTTTTGACTCATCATTAACACCTCACATTTTCTTGTCGAATCTCGACACTCTTATTATTTGTGTCTAATTCAAAAAAATGTCTGTTAATTTCATGTGAATCTTCCATTTTCAGAGTTTACACATAAAAAAAATGAGACCTCTATCTGTCTCATTTTTCTTGCCAATTTGATAAATTCTAACTAACTAGCGGCAATTATTTTTAGTATTTGATTGAGAAGCTAATTTGTTTGTTTGGTTTTTTGCATTTGTATTGGCAAAGTCATTTGCGAATTCTACATTTGCATTTGTTTGGTTTTTAGCTTGTGCATTTGCTTGGTTTTTTGCATTGTTTTTTGCATTGTTATTATTTCTCATGATTAAGTCCTCACTTTCAAAATCTTGTCGACTTGGTCGACTATAGTATTATGACTTTATCTCACGAAAACATGTATGAATTCAATTTGAAATATCTTCAAATTTCAATAAAAATAATCCAAAATTACCAATCATAATAACCTACTATTTTAATAAAACTTAAAATTCCATCTTTTTGAGACAACGGAAAATCTAATAAGTCATATGAGTGTTGACAAACTAGATAATCAATCAATTGACCATTTTTATCAAAAACACGCGCTGTGACCATCATGGTATGAGTAATTTCACCATTCACTGTTTTTTGGACTAAATCTCCAAGTTCTAACTCTTCATATTGACAAGGTTTTGCATAAATCCCATAATTCTGTGATAATTCTCTGTTATTATTCAAGATGTAGTTTTTCAAAGGTCTCGCTGAGGTCCAGGACGGAGTTCGAGACTGGTCACTATACCAGTACCATTTTTGTGTAACATCTCGCCCATTCACATCAAAAGGAATTTCTCCTGCATGTAAACATTGTGAAATAAAATTGGTACAATCTCCTCCATAATTTTCATAATCATGGTAGAGTGGATTGCGTCCTAATGCCCATTTTCTTGCATAATCAATGGCCTTTTGCCGATTATATTTCTTTAGTTTCAATCTTATCCCCCCTTCTTTACTATATCGTATTCCCTCTTCTTGTAATTGTTAAAAGCAAAAAAAGTCAGCTACAAACACATGTAACTGACCTTTAAGACGACCCTTTATTTAACTTTAGCATTCTTTTTATATTCACGCGCTTCCGCTTCATTTGCCCATACGAAGTGTCCTGTTTTAATTTCAGTCCACTTAGGTTTATCAACCGTATAATCATGCTCTTCGCCTGTGTAGACAATTAATTGCTTATTTTTTTCAAGACGAGGATCGGGAATTGGAATCGCTGATAATAAAGATTTTGTATACGGATGAAACGGATTTAAAAACAATTCTTCCGCCTCAGCTAACTCTACAATGCGTCCTTTATGAATAACCGCAATTCGATCAGAAATAAATCGTACCACTGATAAATCATGCGCAATAAATAAATATGTTAAGCCTTTGTCCTGTTGTAATTTTTTTAGTAAATTTAACACTTGCGCACGAATTGAAACATCTAGAGCCGAAATCGGCTCATCCGCAATAATAAACTCTGGCTCCATGACGATTGCACGGGCCATTCCAATTCGTTGGCGTTGTCCTCCTGAAAATTCATGAGGATAACGCGTGGCATGCTCTGGAAGTAATCCTACGGATTCAAGTGCTTTAATAACTTTTTGTTTCCGATCTGCTTCATTTTCATACATCCCAAAGTTAATTAATCCCTCGGAAACAATGTAATCAACGGTCGCACGTTCATTTAATGAGGCAGCGGGATCTTGAAACACCATCTGAATATTTTTAACAATGTATTTATTCATATCTCGCGTAATTCGTCCATTAATTTTTTTCCCATTAAATAAAATTTCACCTTTTGACGTGTCGTTAATACGAATAATCGCACGCCCAATGGTTGTTTTTCCTGATCCAGATTCTCCAACTAACGAGAAGGTTTCTCCTTTATAAATATCAAAATTCACATCTTTTACTGCCACAAAATCTTTAAATTTAATTTCTAAATCTTTGACCGATAATAAAACTTCACGTTCTCTCATTAGTTCACCCCTCCGTTTGCGCCCTCTCCATAAATTGCCACGAGTTTTTCATGTAAATTTTGTAACGTTTTTGGCATTTCCGTTTTTGGCGCACGCTCATCACGTAACCACGTTTTAGCAAAATGAGTGGGCGTAATTTCAAAAAATGGTGGTTCTTCTTCGAAATCAATTTGCATCGCAAACTGATTTCTTGGGGCAAAGGCATCTCCAATAATCTCATTATAAAGTGATGGAGGCGTTCCATTGATAGAAAAGAGCTCATTTCCTTTAGTTCCAAGTTGTGGTAATGATGAAAGTAACGCCCATGTATACGGATGCGCTGGCTCATAGAAAATTTCTTCAACCTCTCCATATTCAATAATTTGCCCTGAATACATCACAACGACGCGATCTGCTACATTTGCGACCACACCTAAGTCATGCGTAATATAAATCGTTGTAAATCCATACTCAGCTTGCAAATCTTTAATTAACTGCAAGATTTGTGCCTGTATCGTGACATCAAGAGCCGTTGTAGGTTCATCACAAATTAATATTTTAGGTCGACAAGCCAAAGCAATGGCAATGACAATCCGTTGGCGCATTCCCCCTGAATATTGATGCGGATAATCTCCAAATCGTTTTTGTGCATCTGTAATTCCAACACGTTTCATTAAATCGATGGCTTTCGCTTTTGCTTCTACTTTATTTAGTTTTTGATGCTTAACGATTACTTCTGCAATTTGAGAACCAATCGTTCGAACCGGATTTAAA
>OLSC01001998.1_pt1 | contig 15860 bp, 18 predicted proteins | sample 1672881 | NCBI WGS metagenome assembly OLSC01 (sample SAMEA3136733, study PRJEB25190) | human gut metagenome | biome: human gut; feature: human-associated habitat; material: faeces | place: Austria | collected 2013
TGAATAGCTATTTCGGCATGAAGTGGGTATACTGTGTATAGCGTTAGAGGAAAGGAGGCAGCTTATGATATACAAGGTGGAAACGATAAAAGATGGAACAGAAAAATATTTTTTCATCAGAAATCTGGAAACAATGAGTATTGAAGAACTGCCAAGTAAATATCTAATGCATAAGATTAAATGTAAACGTTCACCAAATACAGTGAAACGCACAGCATTTTCAATCTGCTATTATATGAAATATATGGCAGAGAAAGAAATGGAACTCACAGAAGTCTATCAGTTAGATTATGAAAAACAGACAGAACACTTTGTGGAATTTTTATACTGGCTTAAAGCCGGAAACCATACAGAGCAAACGGCTGGAGAAAAGAAGTGTCCGAATGAAGGAACCTGCAACGCATACTTAAAAGATGTGTTCAGGTTCTATTTATTTATAGAGGCAGAATATGAACAGTACGGAAGTCTCAAAACCTTATCGTATAACCAGATTATAGCGGTTAATCAGGTGGGAGTAAAAAAGGTACTGCGGAATCATTCTTTTAAAGCCTATCTGAAGGAAGAGGAACATCGTGGGAGAACAGCAAAAGAAAATCAGATTATTACAATTTTACAGGCCTGTACGAACCGAAGAGATCAGCTTCTGTTACTTATGTTAGCAGAAACCGGATACAGAATTGGGGAACTACTGGGAGTAAAATATGTCAAAGATATTGATTATAGGAATCACATGATAAGGGTATGCTTCCGGGAAGATAATGAAAATGAAGCGAGAGCCAAAAATGCGGAATACAGAAGTGCCAAGATAAGTAATGATACGTTTGAATTTCTCATGGATTATCTGGCAAAATATCGGAAAATCCTGCAACATCAGGATTACCTGTTTGTGAATATCATGGGTGAGAACATTGGAAAGCCATTAAGAGTGGACAGTGTATATGATATGTTGGACCGAATGGAAAAGAAAACCGGAGTTAAAATCACACCCCACATGTTACGTCACTATTTTGCAAATATGCGAAAGCAGGCAGGATGGGAACTGGAAATGATCAGTCAGGCATTGGGGCATAAACATTTGGATACGACTATAAAGTATCTGGACTGGCTGGATGATGAACTGATAGAAGCAAGTAATGAGTTTTATGCACAACACACTGCTATTTATGGGGCGGAACGTCTGCTGGAGTAGGGAGGTGTGAGAAATACCTATATATTTATTGCAACAGGCAGAACACATAACAGAATCTGAAGTAGATATTGAGAAGAAAAAGCAGGAACTATATTCAGAAATTGATGCACTTGGAATAAAAAGCGATTCAAGAATTAACAAATTGAAAAAGTTCTTGGCAGATAGAAAAATCTGGCATCTGGAAGAAATGGATTATCCTTTGCGAAATTCGTATGAACAATATTTAAGAGGACAGATACGATCACAAATTGTATCTTTCTATTTGAAAATATATGATACGGTAAAACAACAACATATCTATCAACAAATGCAGACGCTAAATGGAAAGCGGATATATGAATGGAAATATCAAAATAAAATTTATTTTCTGAAGTATTATCCGGAAAAGGAAATAGCTGAGACCTTTGAAACTTCTTATAAAACAAACCTATTGGTGTGGGATTTTACACAAAATTGTTCAGAAGTTTTAAAGAAACAAATTTTTTATACGTTGAGTCGTATCATTGCCAATACTTCAATGTCTAAGGCTTATAGAAATGTCAGGTTAAAATCCTTAAAACTTCTTTATGATTCTTGTGTTCAGTTAAATATTACGGATATTGGATTGCTGGAAATGGAACAAGTGGAAACTATTTTAAAGAATTTTCCCGAAACGAGTCAACGAAGTATTTTAGGTGAATGCAGAAGAGATGCGTTTATGCAGCAGGAACAGATCCAATGGGAAGCAAATGTATGGTATCTGGAACGATTACATCTTGGAAAACATCGGATAGACGAAAGTAAATCCTTAATTAGCATTTCTTTTATGGAAGTCAAGGAAATACAGAATCGAGAAATTTTACAGGCATACATGAAATATGAACTGGGAATTACTGGACAGGCAGTCAGCACGATTGTACGAAGATTTGTATGTATTAGAAATTTTATTGAACTGCTGGAACAAGAAAAGATACTGGCGATTCATGCAACTGTCGCAGAAGTAAAAAAGTATGCAGACGGCTTGCGAGAACGGGGAATACAGGCAAAGGGATTTAATGAAAGAATTTTCGGTATCGGTCATTTTTATAAATTCATGGAAGTTAAACAGTATATTACAAGAATGCCATTCCGAATTGAATATTTCCAACAAAAAGAAGTAATAGTACATCATGATCGTAGCGTTGAGGAAACAGTATATATGGAAATTTTGAAAAAATTATATCTTTTTCCAGAGCGATTACGATGTATGTTCCTACATCTGTGGTGTCTAGGATTACGGGCGAGTGAAGTGTGTACATTGAAAGGAAATGCTTATTATCAGCAGGGCGAGGATTATTGGATTCAGGTGTATCAGGTCAAAATGAAGAATTATAAAAGGATTCCAATCCCACAGGCACTTTATCAGATTATGAAAGTATACTTGAAAAAACATGAAATTCAGCCTGAAGAATTCATTTTTAAAAACAGCAGAGGTGGTGCTTGTCTATATGGTACATTCCGAACTCAGATGATAGAAGCGTGCCGGGAAAATAAGATTGCAAATGGAGAATATTTATTTCAATCACACGATTATCGACATACAGTAGCAACTATGTTTTATGACAGTCATGTATCACTGCAAAGTATCAGGGATTATCTTGGACATACTTATGAAGAGATGACAAGACAGTATATTGATTATATGCCGCAAAGGATTGCAAAAGCAAATGATGAGTTCTTTGAAATGCAAGGAAGTAGTTTAGCATCATGGCTAAAGAAAGAGGAAAAAGATGGAAAATGATATTATATACTTCAGCGATTTCCCCAATTTACAAGAAACAGGGACACGTAAGGATAATGGAAAATTTGATTTAACGTTGCTTCCAACGCAAGAATTAAAGGAAGAGTTTCGAGGTTATATTATGTATCGCTGCAAAAACGGAACGTTTAGAGCATTGATTCAGGATCGAACAGCTTATAATCATATTGCAAAGTTTTTGAACAGCAGAATAAATCGGAGAATCAAAAGCCTTGGAGATAGAAATCCAGAAAAATGGATATCACTTTTAAAAGGCTGGATGTTAGAACAGGGAATAACTATTGTAAAAGAAAAGAAGAGTGTGTATGGTACAGTAAGCTATGGCGAAGCAGTGACGATATTATATTTCAGAAACGTACTGAAATTTTTAGGGCCAGAAGATTTACGGGATGAGATAGAAAAAGATGTTTGGGAACTAAAAAATCTGGATATTAAAATCAGATCCAATCCAATTTATAATGTAAAAACACTGGATTTCAGAAAAATATATCAGCCAGATATCAGGGAAGAATGTAAGAAAGCTGTTTATATGAATCTGCAGTATGAAGCAATAGGAACTGTACAGGGAGAATTGACAATAATGAGGATATTCTCAGAATATCTCCAAAAAGAGTATTCCAAAATAAAAAGCTGCAGTGAAATAGACAGAGAAGTGTTGGAAGAATTTTTGATACATCTGTCAACAAAAGATACTTCCCATAGTGCGAATAGTTCTTATGTAATTTCATTAAGACGACAGTTAGAGACAATCGGAAAAATTTACAGCTATGAAAGATTGGAGCATTTATTTATTAATACGGATATTCCACCGGAAGTAAATGCAGAATTTAGAGTGTATTCTGATGATGAAATGAAACGACTGAATGCGGAAATTACACAGATGGATGTACAGATTGCAAGATGTCTTCTGATACATCAGATGCTTGGAACTAGGATATCAGATACCCTTACACTGAGACCAGATTGTCTGACGAGAGAAAATGGCCAAGATATGATTGAAATATATCAAGTTAAAACTAAAAGATATAAAAAACCGATCAGTAAAGAACTTGCAAAACTGTTACAGAGTTCTATTGAATATACACAGGAAAAGTTCGGTGATACAGAATACATATTTGTTAATGAAAAAGAACCTGACCGCCCGATGCAGTATATGGCTATAAAAACAAAAGTCATGTCCATGATACAGGAAAAGCAGTTGAAAGATGATCATGGCGAATTATTCGGGTTTGGAACGCACATGTTCCGGCACTACTATGGCGTCAAACTTACAGAAATGCATCTGGATGACTGGACGATAGCGAGACTATTGGGGCATAAAAGACTGAATAATGTACAGCATTACCGGAAAATGAGCAATCAAAGAATGGCAGACGAAACCAGAGAAGTAAGACAGAGGATGAGTGACATCATATATATGAGTCTGGCAAGATGGGGTGAAGAATATGAGCAAATACGACAAGATGATTGAGGAAAATCAGAGAAAAAGTAAAGAGAAAATTGAACTGGCATTGCAAGCAATACAAGATATGCTGGCAAATAAAGAACGTATCAGCGTTCCAAAGCTGATGAAGAAAACTGGATTGTCGAGAGGATTCTTTTATAAAAATCCAACCGTCCGGGATACATTGAACCAAGCAGTAGAGCAACAGGCCGGAATGATAGATCCAAGAAGAGAAATTCTGAACATGGCGATGGAAAAACAGATTGAACTGTTGAACCAGAAGGTGGCAGCTCTGAGCAGAGAAAATAAGGAACTGAAGAGAAAGAACGAAAAGTTACAGAAGGCATTACGGAAACAGGATTTGAATTTTATTAAGAACTTATAACATTGAAAATAATAAGATGGAAGAGATGTGTGCAGACACATCTTTTCATCGTTGAGGATAAAATATATAGAATGAGAATGGGATTGTTTTATGGTATACTAAAAGTGAAATGCTAACTTTGATATGAGGTATAAAACAATATGACAGAAATACAAATTAAAAATTTAATTAAAGAATATGAAAAAGAATATATTGAGTTTATGGAAATTGAGAAATTACCACAGTATAAGATAGATTTTTTTGAAATTAATGTTGAGGAAAGCGATGCAGCAGGATTCGCTTCAGCCGCCCAAGCTTACTATAATACGAAAACAGATGAACATATATTAAGGATATGCAAAAGTTCGGAAATACCAAGGTATATTGTGTTTCATGAATTTACGCATATTTTAGATACGGAAATGTATGCAAAGCAAGATTCTTGGAAATATATGGCTTTGTCTGGTTATACAGAATATCATGCAGCACAAGTTGAATTGATGATAATGTTAGGAGCAGATAGTATACAAACTCAAGATTTTTCATTTACAGTTGATGTTGAAATAGGTAATAGTACAGTTAGGAATTACCTAAACTCAAGACATCAATTAGTAGTGAATATGATGAATAGAACAGATTTTCCAAGAGATATTGAAGCATTAAAAACAACGGTAGGTGTGCTATATAATTATTTTGGAGTGCGTTCTATATGTAAAATGTATGCGAAAGATTATACTGAAGAAGTGGATAACACAATTATTATTCAGAAACTTTCAAAAGTATTATTTGAAGAGATAAATAGCTTTATGGTTGGATGGTTTAATGAAGCACAAGTAGAGCTGAGCTTTGTGTCATATATGAAAATAATGTGGCCTATGCTTCAAAGCTATTTTGGAAAAGAATGAAAGATAGTAACAGTAAACACAGTTTTGTATACAGTTAAACCCAGTAAAATCAACGCATGAGGGGAACTGGCTACATTTTACTATCCCATTTGGTGGTACGACCTGCCAATGCCTGTTTGGTCTTTCCTTGAAGAATATGACCTGTCCGGCAAGACAATTATTCCGTTTTTTACCCATAACGGCAGTTCGTCCGGAGCGAGCAGCATTTCTACCGTAGCTGAGCTTTGCCCGGATTCCACCGTACTGACCGATGACTACTTTACCTATTCGGGCAACAATGTTGACGAAGCCGAAAGCGCAGTTGACGAATGGCTTACCGAGCTTGGCTACAACAATTAAAAAACAGGGAGAATTTGAAACGATGAAAAATGTACTTATCTTATCCGGCAGCCCCCGTAAAGGCGGCAACTCCGATTTGCTCTGCGATGAATTTATGCGTGGAGCAAAAGAATCCGGCAACAATGTAACCAAAATCAATGTTGCAAGCAAAAAGATAGCGCCCTGTCACGCCTGCTATTTCTGCGGTGAACACGGCGGCGAGTGCGTCTATAAAGACGATATGGCTGAAATCCTGCAAGCGATGATTGACGCCGATGTGCTTGTGCTTGCAAGCCCCGTTTACTTCTATTCCATTGACGCACAATTAAAGGCGGTGATCGACAGAACGGTTGCACGTTGGCTGGAAGTGAAAAACAAAGAATTTTACTACATTATGACCGCTGCCGATGAAGATAAATCATCTATGGATACTACGCTTGCCTGTTTTCGTGGCTACGCCGACTGCGTAAACGGTGCAAAAGAAATGGGTGTAATTTACGGCACAGGCGTTTATGAAAAAGGTAAGGTGCTGAATACCCCGGCTATGGCTGAAGCCTATGAAATGGGTAAAAATGTTTAGCAGATAAAATCAGGAGGAATAAAGAATGAACATTTTGTTTATCAACGGAAGCCCAAATTCGAACGGGAATACTGCTGCCCTCGCAAAAGAGCTTTTGCAAGGGAAAGAATATGAAACGTTGAATCTGACTGATTACAGGATCGGCAGTTACGGACAAAACTTTGAGGACGACGAACTCGATCAGGTCATTGCCAAAATGAAACAGGCAGAGGTAATTGTTATCGGCTCTCCGCTATACTGGCACAATATCTGCGGCTCAGTGCGAAATATACTGGATCGCTTCTACGGTTTGGTGGAAAACGGCTCATTGTCGGGCAGAACACTTTATTTCCTCTTTCAGGGTGCTGCGCCGGAAAAATGGATGCTGGAAGCCGGAGAATATACGATGAAACGCTTTGCCGGACTTTACGGAATGAAATATGCCGGTATGGCAACCAACTATTCCGAAGCGGCTAAATTATCAAAGAAGCTCTAATATCACATTTTAGGAGGATAGCAATATGGCAGTAAAGCAAACAGCAGGAAGAACCGCCCTCGGAGAATTTGCGCCTAAATTCGCAGAACTCAATGATGATGTACTTTTCGGTCAGGTATGGAGTAGAGAGGATAAACTCTCTTTGAAAGAACGCTCTTTGATTACCGTGGTAGCGCTTCTTTCGCAAGGACTTACTGATACCTCGTTCGTTCATCATCTGGAATCGGCAAAGGCGAATGGTATTACAAAAAGTGAAATTGCCGAAATTATTACACACGCAGCCTTTTATGCAGGTTGGCCCAAAGCGTGGGCGGCTTTCCGTTTGGCAAAAGATATTTGGAAAGAGGACGCAAATGAAGCGGACGAAAAGACCGCTTATGAAAAATCTATGCTGTTCCCAATCGGACAGCCAAACGATACCTTTGCACAGTATTTTGTGGGACAAAGTTATCTTGCCCCTGTTTCAAAAGAACAGGTGGGCATTTTCAATGTAACTTTTGAGCCGGGGTGTCGTAATAACTGGCATATCCACCACGCCGAGAAAGGCGGCGGTCAGATTTTGGTCTGCGTTGCCGGCAGAGGTTTTTATCAGGAATGGGGCAAGACACCAATCTGTATGACGGCGGGTGATGTCGTCAATATCCCGGCAGGCGTGAAGCATTGGCACGGTGCAGCTCCGGATAGCTGGTTCTCTCATCTTGCGGTGGAAGTACCGGGAGAAAATACCCATACCGAATGGTGCGAGCCTGTCAGCAACGAAGATTATGCAAATATAAAATAAAGAGAAATAAATTATGGAATATGTAACTTTGAACAATGGAATCAAAATGCCGAAGCTGGGCTACGGCGTATATCAGTTATCAAATGAAGAATGTGAACGCTGCGTATTAGACGCAATCAGCGCAGGGTATCGCTCGATTGATACAGCGCAGTCATACGGCAATGAGGAAGCGGTCGGAAACGCTATTAACAAATGCGGCGTTCCCCGTGAGGAGCTTTTTATTACAACAAAGGTGTGGATTACAAACGGCGGTTATGAGAAAGCAAAGGAATCACTTGAGGAATCTTTGAGAAAACTGCAAACCGAGTATATCGACTTATGTTTGATTCACCAGCCTTTTAATGATTACTACGGTACTTACCGTGCAATGGAGGAAGCCTATAAAGAGGGCTGGATTCGTGCAATCGGCGTTTCTAATTTTTATCCAGACAGACTGGTTGATTTGTGTAGTTTCGTAGAGGTCAAACCTGCAATCAATCAGGTAGAAACGCATATTTTCCAACAGCAGACAGCCGCCCACGAATATATGGAAAAATACGGCGTACAGCACGAATCTTGGGGACCGTTTGCCGAGGGAAGAAAGGATTTCTTTACCAATCCCGTGCTGAATGAAATCGGGAAAAAGCACGATAAAAGTGCAGCACAGGTCGCTCTGCGTTTCCTTTTGCAAAGCGATGTCGTGGTAATCCCAAAATCCACCCACAAGGAGCGTATGGAAGAAAATATCAATGTCTTTGATTTTGCTCTGGACGCAAGTGATATGAACGCTATCCGGGCATTGGACGAAAACGAAAGCCTGTTTTTCTCTCACTATGATCCAGCGATTGCAGAGATGATGATAAAACTGCATTAACGGAAGATTTACAAAATGAGGTGAAATAAATGAAAAAAGGTGTGGTGCTATCTGCTGTTATATTGATTGTTTCACTTTTGCTTACCGCTTGCTCGGCAAATCAGCCGATAGACAATACCGAAAACAACAGCACATCTGTCATCGTTCCTGCCGAATCGGAAGTGCCGAATGAAACAGAAAAATCACCCGAAAAAGCAGGTGTTATCGCCGAGCAGATTCTAAACGGCAACGACGGTGAAATTCATTATAGTTATTACTTGCCGGAGGATTACGACGGGAGTAAGACTTATCCGCTGGTAATGACAATGCCAGGGTACGGTATGATGTGGTTCGGCGAGGATTCGTCGGGCAGTAATTTGGAGTGGAACGGTTTTCGGGCATGGACAGAACCTCCCGAAGATGTGATTGTAGTTTCTGCACAGCTTACCGACTGGCACGAAACATCTGCACGGCAGGCGATTGAATTGACCGAATACTTTATCGAAAACTTTTCAGTTGACAAATCAAGAGTTTATGCTGCCGGATATTCGGCTGGTGGTGAAACAATGTCGCAGGCGGTTTCTATGCGCCCCGATTTGTATGCGGCGTATCTGCACGGAGCTTCGCAATGGGACGGTGACTACCAGCCGATAGCACAGAATGATGTTGCTGTGTATATCTTTATGGCTGAAAACGACGAGTATTACGGCTCTGAAAAGGCACGCTCTGCCTATGACAACTTGCAAGCGGCCTACCGTGAAAAGGGATATACAGCTGAGCAAATCAGCGAATTGCTGGCTCTTGAAATCCCCGACAACGAATACTTTAACAGCCGCGGAATTTACAATTACCACGGCGGAGGAAATATCCTTTTCAATGACGAAAACATTTTGAATTGGATTCTTGCTAAACGAAAGGCATAAAGAGTATTTCTTGCTTTGCTAAAACTTTTTCAGAAAGAGCATACAAAAATTTCTCAAGAGTATTGGCAAACATATGTTCTGTGATGTATAAAAAGAGAACGACAATTAAATATAGTAAAATCACAATTATGAGTAGACGACTAAAAGTCGGATAAAGTCTGCAATATACTAAGAGAAAATATCGCCACTTTCGTCAACGCTTTGATACTGTTGGCAGACGGAAAGCGAATAAACAGTCCCGTCTTTGAATTTCAAAGCCGATACATTAACGTGATACCAAACCCAAAGGGGATAAGTCTATCCTTTTGAGGTTAAGTCGGTATGCGTTTGTGTACCGGCTTTTTTGTTGCCCAAAAGTCGGTTACAACTGAATGACCGGCTGAATGGGATATGACTGTGCGATGACTTCTTTTTGGGAAAGAGCATAGCAACGCTGCGGTGTGACTCCGGGGCAGGAACTGCATTTAGGTAGAACGGCAAATAGCATAACGGTTGCGGCAATACGGATGTCGCATACCGTAATAACGAGCAGGGAAACTGTATTGACAGTTTCCGCTCAAATCGACAGCGTGTGTCGATTACTCTTTAGGGACACCCTAATACCCGAATAAAAATTAAAGAAAGGACTGATGTTATGAATGAAGTTAAGAACAAAAATCTGTTTATTCGCGTAAGTCAAAAAGAGAAAAATATCATCGAACTAAATGCTGAAAAGTGCGGGCTTTCCGTGTCAGAATATCTCCGCCAGCGTGCGTTGGGATATATGCCGAGAGCAGTTCTTCCTGAAGTATTCTTCTCTTTTAATGACAAGTTAGATGAACTCTGTGTTGCTTGTGAGAGCAAGATCTCACCTGATACGGAAGAAAAAATTATTGCACTCATTGACAGTATTACCAAAGAACTGATACTGCCGAAGCGTGAAAGAATGGTGATTTAATGGCAACAACCGGATTTTGGCCTGTCAAAAGCAGGCTCAAAGAAGTAATTGATTATGCGGAAAATCCCGACAAGACCATAGACAAAAAGTATGTGGACAGCGACCTATTCGCCGCCTTGCAGTATGCTGCAGATGATAAGAAAACGGATGAGCGTATGTATGTGTCGGGCATCAACTGCAATGCTAAACGAGCCTATGAGCGTATGACGGCAACTAAAAAACGCTTTGGCAAAACAGGCGGCAAAGCAAAAATCGGTTGATTTAAGGTTACTGTTAAAAACCTTGCGTGATATGACCGAGATAAACGAACTCACGCCGACACTTGTAAATTCTCTGATTGAGCGTATTGAAGTCCATAACAACGATAAATCAAGCGGTCATTGTTATGTGAAAGTAGATATTTACTTTGCTGCGGTTGGTATGATAGATATTCTGACCGAAAACGAAATTCTTGCTACGATGGAAGAAATCCGAGAAAACCCGCAAAACTTCCGCTTCGTAGCATAACAAAAAGATATGGTGTAACCCATTTTACTGAGTTACACCATACCCTACATAAAAACTTCCTTATCTGGCGTCGCCAAAAGGGAGGCTCCTTTTTGCGTCTTATCATTTATTCTTTTTCCGATACTCATGGGCAGTCACACCGGTGATTTTTTTGAAAGATTTATTAAAAAAGCGGTAATCTGTATAGCCAACCTGGGTGCTGATCTCCGTGATGGAGAGCGTGGTATTGGTGAGAAGCTCGCAGGCCCGTTCAATGCGGATATGCTGCAGATATTCCACGACGCCGGAGCCGGTGGCCTTTTTGAAAAGGCTGGAGAGGTAGCTTTTGCTCAGAAAGAAGTTGTTGGACAGCTCTTCGATTGTGACTTTTTTGGAATAATTTTCCCTGAGATACTGGATGCAGTCCGGGATCAGCTGATGGCGGTATTTGATGACGGCGCTCTCCGGCGAGGCATGATTCTGCCGATAAAAGCGGTGAATCTTGAGAAGAAGCTCACAGAGGGAAAGACGGAGAAGCTCCACATAATTGATGCCTTTGGAAGTAAATTCCAGGTACATTTTTTCATAGAGCTGTTCGATCTCGGTCCGCATAGAGCCGCTCAGTTTGAGATCCGGACTGTAGATGATCTCGTCGGGGTAGAGCGATTTATACAGCATAATATCGGTCAGTTCCACAAGGATGGGGAGATGAATATTGATGCTGCTGATAAATTCCGGGAGAAAGCAGAGGTTGTAGACAACCAGATGCTCCGAATTGCTTTTGTCCGTGGGATAAAAACAGTGGGGTGTCCGGGAGTTGATGATATAGAGCTCTCCCTTGGATACGGGATAGGTGACGTTGTTGTAAATATGATACCCTTTTCCGTCATAGACATAGACGATCTCAATAAAATCATGGGTATGTATTTTTAAGTCGGAAAAATTTGTGTGATAGTATTTTCCGATATAAAAGGGTAGATCTTTTGAGGGAAAGATACTTTCTGAGGTAAGATTGAGAATCTCCATGGAAGTACTCCTTTTTTGCTCGCGCATGTTTTCTGAAGAGCATTATAGCATACTTATAGTGAAAGATGCCAGCAGGATCCTTTTTTGTAAAAAACGGATGTTAATTGGATATTTTGCTGATACAATAGGCGAAAAAAATGTTCTTGTTATTAAAAATGATGAAAGGTGTGGTTGATATGAAGGAGAAAATTTTTTCGGTACGCTTGAGATTGATACTCCGGATTTTTCGGGGGAGCTGACGCTTGGTGTCAGCGAGTACAATCAGCCGGCCATTGTCAACCGGGGACCCCAGTCTCCGTCCAAGACAGCGGTACCGGTAAAATACGGCGATACCTATCGGCTGGAGCTGAACAGCGAACTCTATGAGGGCGTGCGCTTTGGCTTTGTCACGGTCACGAAGTTTGAGCGTCCTTTCACGATCACCGCTGTGCGGCTGGTCTGCCAGACAAAGCCGGTCAACTATGAGGGCAGCTTTGCGAGCGATAACGAGCTCCTCAACAAAATCTGGTATACGGCGGCCTATGATGTGCGGGCGAATCTGAAGGAGGATTATCTGGCTGCGATTCTGGTTGACAGAGGCGACCGGCATTCCTGGACCGGGGACGCCTATCTTTCCCAGGCGGCTTCGCTGGCTGCCTTCGGCAATTACGATTTTATCCTGAAAAATCTGCGCTATACGGCAGTGCGCTCCAACGGGATTGAAAGCTATGAGCTCTACTGGATCTTAAGCCTGATCGATTATTATGAATATTCCGGAGATGCGGCGGGGGCGGAGAGCCTTCTCTCTGAAACGACGGGGCCGGGAGCTGATGGTGGAGCTGTTCGACGGGCAGACGAAAAACCTCATTGCACCTCTTCAGGCTCTTCACGATTACCGCGGCGGCGTCTACCTCGTTTACCGCTATGACCGGTCGGCCCGTTTCCGTATCAACCACATCCGCGGAGAGAATGTAAGTCTTTCTGGTATTTTCTTCGGTGAGAGAAAACAGTGATTTTGATGGAAAATATATGAAGTATGGAGATTGCCGGATATCGTGATTTTGTATATAATATATACATGCTCTCACAGAAAGGTGGTAAATATGACTAAAACACAAAGCATAAAAATGAAATCATTGGTAAAAAGACTTAAAAAATACAAGCTCTTATATCTGGTACTGCTTGTTGCAATGGCCTATTATTTTGTGATGTTGTATATACCGATTTTCTGGGGATTTGAGCTTTCCTTCAAGGAAATGAAAATAGGAAGTACGATTTCCGGCGCTCCGTGGGTGGGCCTGCAGAACTACAAATATGTATTCAGCAATCCGGAGATTTTCAAACTTCTGAAAAATACGCTGTTCATCAGTGTTTGTCGTCTGGTCTTCACCACGATTCCGCCGATTCTTCTTACCATCGCTATTTTTGATCTGAAGAATAAAGCGTATCAGAAGTTCTGTCAGACGATGGTATACATTCCGCATTTCTTTTCCTGGGTAATCATTTATGGTATCGTGTATGCATTCTTCTCAGGAAACGGTTTGGTGAATGGAATCATCCGCATGTTCGGAGGGCAGCCGGAAAACTTCCTGACTTCCTCAAAAGCCTTTGTTCCGCTTCTGATCGGTTCCCAGCTGTGGAAAGAGGTCGGCTGGAACACGATTTTATATTTTGCCGCTCTGACTTCAGTAGATACTCAGCTGTATGAAGCAGCAAAGATCGATGGAGCTGGACCGATTCAGCGGGTAAAGGCGGTTACGTTTCCGGCCATGAAGCCGGTTATCACCTTCTCACTGATTATGGCACTGGGTAATATTTTGAATAATGATTTTGAACAGATTCTTCTGTTTTATAATTCCGCAGTATATGAGGTGGGAGATGTCATTGATACCTGGGTATACCGGGTTGGCTTAGGTCAGATGCAGTACGGTGTCGGTTCAGCGGTATCCATGCTGAAGGCCGTGATCAGTCTGGTACTGATTCTCTCAGCCAACAAGATTTCAAAGAAAGCAACCGGACGTGGAATGTTCTAAGGAAGGAGGAGAGGCATAATGAAAAAGAATACAGCTCCGAAGGGCATAAAAATTAAAATGTCACGCGAGGAAATTGCCTACCAGATTTTCATTGCAGTTGTGGTAGGACTTCTGGTACTTTGTTGCCTGATTCCCTTCCTGTATGTGGTCGGCATGTCCTTTACATCCGAGGGCGAGATGATCCAGCGGAATTTCTTCGTTATCATTCCGCAGAAGCCGATTTTAGCCGCTTATGAATACCTGCTTAAGAATAAGGACTTCTTTTCCGGCATGGGTATCACGATCATCAGAACGGCAATGGGTGTCTGCACTGCATTGATTCTGACAGTTCCAGTCGGATATATCCTGGCAATTGGAGATCTTCCTTTTAAAAATGGTATCATGGTATTTTTCATCACGACCATGGTACTGAGCGGAGGAATCATCCCGACCTACATTCTGTACAGAGACCTGCATCTTCTGAATTCCTTCTGGGTATACATCGTTCCGAGCCTGGCAAATACCTATGGCATTCTGGTGTGCAAGCTCTTTGTGGAAGGTATCCCGATGGATATCATGGAATCCGCACAGCTGGACGGAGCGAACGAGCGTCAGAAGATGATCCATATCGCAATCCCCCTTCTGAAACCGACTCTGTGCGCGCTGGGACTGTTTGCAGCAGTTGCCCACTGGAACTCCTGGATGGATGCAATGATCTACAATTCCAGAAACTCCGCCGTATGGCCGGCTCAGTTCGTAATCCGAAATCTGCTTCAGAAGAGCAACAACGCGGATATCATGAAAAACATCAATACCTATGCAAAGATGACCTCCGAGAGTATGAAGATGGCCAGCGTTATCCTTGCGGTATTACCGATTCTGTGCGTATACCCCTTCCTTCAGAAATATTTCGTAAAGGGCATGTATACGGGCTCTGTAAAGGGATGAGTTTTCCCAGGAAAAGAGAACTTAATGGTGGACTGGTATAAGCCTGCCTTATGTAAAAAAATCATAAAAAAGGAGTGGAAATTATGAAGAGGAACAAGGTGAAAAGGATCTTATCAACAGCGACGGCAATGGCCCTGACGACGACAACCCTGGCAGGAGGAATGACGGTGGCAGCTTCCGAGGGAACATCGGTACCTGCATTTGAAGACATTGAATTCCCGGATTCCATGCCGGCAAGTCCCACTTTGGCTGAGGATGACTATTATGATTATGATGATATGAGTGTACATTATGATCTGTCATTTGAAACCTATAACTATGGTACTACCGTACCTGATGATGACCCCATTAAGGCATGGCTGGAAAAGAAATATAACGTGACACTGAGCTTTGAGACTGTGGCAAGCTCCGACCAGGAGACTTTCCTTTCCACCGCTTTCGCAGGCGGAGATGTACCTGATGTAATCACACTTAGTTCCAAAGAGATGGGCTTTACCCTTGGCGGACAGGGGCTGCTGGTAGATGGTAAGGATATGTATCCCTATATGCCGCAGACCCAGAAATTTGTGACAAAGACCCTGCTTCAGTATTCTACCATGGAAGACGGAACCATTCCGTTTGTGACCAAATATGCGATCCAGGACGGCGATATCTGGAATCTGGCAATTCGTCAGGACTGGCTGGACAACCTTGGTATGGAGATGCCGACCACAGAAGAAGAACTTCTTGAGTATGCGAAAGCTTGTACCTTCAATGATCCGGATGGAAACGGACAGGATGACACCTACTTCATGCTGGGAGCAGGCGGCGGTTCCGGATTTGGTATGCTGGACGGCTTTAGCACCGCATACGGCAACCCCAACTACACCGTTGGCGAAGATGGC
>OLSC01002010.1_pt1 | contig 15716 bp, 15 predicted proteins | sample 1672881 | NCBI WGS metagenome assembly OLSC01 (sample SAMEA3136733, study PRJEB25190) | human gut metagenome | biome: human gut; feature: human-associated habitat; material: faeces | place: Austria | collected 2013
GCCCGACGCCTGCGCGGCCGCCTGGGCCGCCTGGTGCTTGGCCGGGGCGGTCGCGCCGGCTGCCTCGGGGCCGCGCGCGCCTCCCTTTGGGGCGCCGAGGGCGGTCGCCGCCTTGCGGCTGCCTTGGGCGGCTTTCTTCGCCTTCCTCTGCCGCAGCCTTCCCGCGGCCTTCTTGGCCGCACGCCCCGCGTCGTACATGTCCGAGGCGCCCTCGAGCTCCTCCGAGTCGTCGAGCTGGGAGACTGCCTCCCGGGCGATCGCCAGCTTCGCCGCCTCGACGCGCGAGCGCATCGCTGCCGCCGCGCGCCGGTCTCCGGCGGGTTGGGACAATTTGTCCCCGAGCCCGCCTTCCGGCGCGTCGGGCCTGGAAGGGCGCCCCTTCGCCGTTGCGGCGGAGCCTCCCGCCTGGTCGAGCGGGCCGGCTCCCTCCGAGACGTTTCCCAGGGCGTCGCGCTCGGTCTCCGCGACGTCGCCCGCGGTGAGCACGTCGCGGCGCTGCGCCGCGACCACCTCGAGCATCCCGCCGCCCTCGCTCGGGCCGGCCATTCCTATTCCTCCGCCTCTCGCGCCGCCCGGCGCATCTCGCGCTCGGCGACCTCTGCGGGCTTGGTGTTCCACAGGTCGTAGAGCGGGCCTTTCGGGAAGTCGTCGGTGATGGGCACGCGGATCCCGGCGCTGATGAGCAGCCCCTCGCCGGGCTTGACGGCGTCTCCGATGTAGCCGCGCTCCGTGGCGGAGAGCTGGAGCATCTCCGCCCACGCGTCGAGGTCGGCGGTGGACTGCTTGTGCAGCAGGAAGAACTCGGAGTTGAGCACCATGTCGCGGGCCTCGGCGTTGGCCAGCATGTGGCTCGTGTTCTGGCTGATGCCGGTGCAGATGAGGCCGAACTTGCGCCCCTCGCGCCAAAGGCGGGCGAAGTACTCGACCACCGTCGGGTGCGCGAAGAGGCTCTGCACCTCGTCGATGTAGAGTCAGGTGTAGTTGGGGCGCGGCGGCGTGACCATCACGCGGTTGCGCACCATCTCGAGCGCCGTGATCATGCCGAACACGCGCATGTTCTGGCCGAGGCCGTGCATGTCGATGTTGGTGATGCGGTTGTCGAGCGCCACGTTGCTCTGGCCGTTGAAGAAGGAGAACGCGCCCTTCACGTAGCGCTCGTAGCGCAGCGCGATGTCGGCGGCCTCGGGCTCGGGCTGAGCGAGCAGCGCCGCGTGGAAGTCGCCGAGCGTGGGCAGGCGGCCGTCTCTCGCGCACTCCCGGTACGCCTCGCCGACGCAGCGGGCGATGATCGAGCGGTCGCGCTCCGGCAGGCCCTCGCGGCCCTCGGCCATGAGCGCGCTCGAGAGCGCGAGCACCGCGTCGGTCTTGTACGCGAGCTTGGCGGCGTCGGCGCGGTCCGCGACGTCGGCGGTGTCGAAGGGGTTGAGCACCGCCGAGCATCCCGGGGCGAGCTCGACGTTCGCGCCGCCGAGCGCGCCGACGAGGTTGCCGTACTCGCCGGCCGGGTCGAAGATCACGACCTCGTCCTCGGGGTGCGCGAGCACGGTGTTGGTTATCTCGCGCTTGACCGAGAAGCTCTTGCCCGAGCCGGGCTTGCCGCACACGAAGCCCATGGGGCTCGCCAGGCGCTTGCGGTCGCACAGCACCAGGTTCCCGCTCTCCTTGGACTGCCCGTAGTAGCCTCCGCCCGCCTCGTCGAGGCTCTGGCTCGCGAAGGGCATCTGCATGGCCACCTGCCCCGTGGTGAGGTAGCGGCTCACGGTGACGTGGTTGTTCCCGAGCGGGAGCACCGAGTTGAGCGCCTGGCGCTGGCGGAAGTGGAGCGGCTCGAGGCCGATCGTGCAGCCCTGCGCGACGCTCGTCACCTGCTGGACGCGGCGGTCGAGCTCCTCGAGGCTGTCGGCCCAGGTGTAGACGAGGCCCGTGTAGACGAACAGGCGCTCGGACTTGTTGCGCAGGAAGTCGAGCAGCTCCTCGGCCTCCTCCTTCGAGAAGCGCAGCTCGGGCGGCAGGATCTGGTAGTCGTAGCCCTTCTTCACGGCGCTCATCTGCTCGTCGATGATCTCCTTGTCCATCCAGTCGATCTGGCGCTTCACGAGCGCGAGCGCCTCGCTCTGCGCGATGGGCTGCACGTGCAACGTCACGTTGAGCGGCAGCGGCAGGTCGATGATGGAGGCGAGGTAGGTCTCCTCGATGACCGACCCGAAGCTGCGCACGGCGAGCACCGCGCCGTAGCGCCCGTCGCTGCGGAAGCAGTCGGACCTGCCCTCGGGCTTGAAGTCGAGCGTGGAGGGCATGACGAAGTCCTTCGTGCGCGCGCCAGACGTCGGGGACAATTTGTCCCAGGAGAACTCGAAGCGCGACCCCGGGCGCAGCTGCCCCTGCAGGAGCTCGAGCCTCTCGGCGCCGTCGAGGGCGCGCGACGAGCAGCGTATGCGCGCGAGGGTCTGCTCCACGTCGCCCCGGATGCGCGCGAGCTTGGGCACCGCGGCGTCGACGTCGTCGGCGCCCACGGCGTAGGTCAGGTAGCGGTGGCGCACGAGGTTCGAGACGCCCTCGCGCATCTTGTCGTTGAGGATCCGGTTGTACTCTTCGGCGAGCCCGGCGGTGGCGCGCTCCCCGGGCTCGAAGAAGACCTTGCGGCCGACCTCGTCGGCTGGGATGGGCGCGTTCACGACCTGGAGCTGCACGTGGGAGTCCGCCGGGAAGTAGTTGAACAGCGAGCTCATCACGGTGAAGGCCGTCTCGCGCGCCTCCTTGCGCGCGGACTGGTAGCTGATGTCGGAGAACTCGACCGTCTGGCTGAACACCCCGGGCATCACCTGGGCGATGCCGTCCCTGTACATGGCGTCGTAGCCGACGTAGGCGGCCATCTCGCGCGAGCGGTCGCGCTCCCGGCGGCGCCTCTGCCGCTCGGCCTCCGCGCCCTTCGAGGCGTCCTTGCGCCCGCCCGTGCCGCCGAGGAGCAGCCCGAGGGTGCTCGGGCGCTTCGGCCTATTCTTCTTGTTGCTTCTTGCTCGGCTCATAGAGCTCGGCTCCTTTCTTCCTTGCCCTGCACCTCGCGCGACGTCCCGGGCGGCCCGGGCGCGGCGAGCCCTCGGGGAGGCTCCCGGCGAGGCAGGGCTCGTACGCGAGCAGCTGCGGGGAGAGCTCGTGGGCCGCCAGGAGCGGCAGCAGCTCCTCGGCGCGCATGCCGAAGGGCCGCCAGAACCCGGCGAGCCAGAACGGCATGCTGCAGAGCATGATCGGGAAGGCCGCGTCCGCGACGTCTGCGCGCAGGCCCAGGTGGACGAAGGCCGCCGCCCCGACCGCGCTGCCGAAGCCGAGCGACACGCATGCGAGCGTGCGCAGGCTCATCTTCCCGACGATCTTCTCCTCGTACTCGCCGATGTCCTTCTGCACCGGTATCCTGAGCGCCATTCGAGACGCCCCCTATGCCGGCAGCCAGGACGTGTCCAGCTGCCCGAAGTAGACCGACGCGGCGATGATGATCGCGCCGCCGGCGATGGTGGATATGGCGGTCGCGATCTGCGGGCCGCCCTGCTGCTCCCTGATGGCCAGGCCGAGCGAGACCGCTCCCCACACGATCAGGAAGCCGCCGAGGAAGGTCACGCAGCCCGACACGAGCTTGATGACGTTTGCGAGCATGCTGCTCTCCTTTGCTTTCGGTTGACGATGTTCCTTGCCGTTCCTCCCCCGCGGCGGGGGAGGCCCGCGCCCGCCGCGGCCCCGTCACGAGTTGCCTTCCTTCTGCCTGCGGTACTCCGCGAAGTCGAACGGGCCGCGGCGCGCGGCCTCCTCGAGCAGGCGCGAGCGCGGGTGGCGCTCGAGCCGGTACTTCCGGTCCATGAGCGGCATGCACCCGTTCACGAGCACGAGCGCGTCCTCGCGCGGCATGCGCGCCACCTCGGCGGGCTGTATGAGGTCGCGCTCGGAGACGCCCCGGTTCACGGTCCGGGTCCAGCCGGCGCCCCGCGAGTCGCTCTGCGTCTCGCTCGCCACCGTCTGCTTGCCGGCCATCTTGCTGATCTCCTCGTTGGTCTCGTTCGCCTTGCCGCCCAGGTAGAGCAGCGTGTCGCAGGCGTTCACGATGGTCTCGGCGTTGTTGTCGCCGTAGGTCTCCTTCAGCTGTGAGAGAGACTGGGCGATCATCGAGACGGCGATGTTCCGGCTGCGGGTGACGGCGATGGTCCGCTCGAAGTCGGGTATTCGCCCGATGTTGGCGAACTCGTCGAAGACGAAGTGCACCGTCGTGGGCAGCGAGCCGCCGTGCGCCTCGAGCGCCTCGGCGCAGAGCGCGCTCACGGCCGTGTCCATGAGCAGGGCGAACAGGAAGTCGAAGGTCGAGTCGGTGTCGCTCATAGACGCGAAGAGCGCGACCCTGGCGCCCTCGTCGCCCATGTGGGCGAGGTCGAGCTCGTCTTTGGAGGTGAGGTCGCGCACGGCGCGGATGGAAAGCGGCTTCAGGCGGACGTTGCAGCTCGAGAGCATCGACTTCATGGTGTCGCCGGCGGCCACGCGGAACTCGCGGTAGCTCGCGAGCGCGAAGTCGTCGGGGGGCGCGGGCTCGCGGACCTTGACCCACTCCCACGCGCCGTCCTCCTCGACGAAGCCGCGCAGCGAACCGCCCTCCGCCGAGGCGCCGCCGCGCCTCACGTAGCGCTCGCCGGTCTCCAGCTCGCGGAACACCATGTCGAGCGGGCTCATGTAGCCCGGGTCGTCGCGGGCGTCGGCGAGCGAGAGCAGCGTGAGCAGCCCGTCGAGGTTCCGGTCGGCGGGCTCGCAGTGCATGACGAGGTAGGCCGTGAGCGCGGTGTAGACCAGGCGCTCGGCCTTCTCCCAGTAGGGGTCGCCCTTGTGGTCGGCCTCGCCCTCGGTGTTGGCGACGATGCCGCGGGCGAAGCGGATGACTCCCGCCTCGTCGCTTATGTAGGCTATGGGGTTGAAGCGCATGGAGCGCGTGAAGTCGATGGTGTCGAACGCGCGGATCTCGTAGCCGAGCTCCGCCAGCGCGCCGCCCATCTCGCGGATGAGCGTGCCCTTCGGGTCGGTCACGAAGAAGCTGGCGTTGGCCTGCAGGAGGTTCGGCTTGACGTAGTAGCGCGTCTTGCCGGTGCCGGGTCCTCCAACCACGAGCACGTTGTCGTTGGTGTCGGTAGAGAGGTCGAACCTGCGGCTCACGAGGCGGATGCGCGCGTTGTCGGTGAGGATGATGTTGTTGTCGGGGTCCTTGGGGTCGCCGAAGGGCGCGATGTCCTTGCGCGTGGCCCACCTGGAGCTACCGTGCTCCTCGCCGTCGCGCCGGGCCCCCTTGGTCCCCAGTGAGCGGGCCCAGGCGAGGAGCGCGCCGCACGCGCAGGCGGTCCCGGCGCACAGGGGAAGCGCCTCCGCGGAGAAGACATGTCCCGCGCGGAGCGCTGCCGGGATCGCCGCCATGGCGGCCTCCGGGTCGAGGATCGGGTTCGCGCCCGACGCCGCTATTGCCGCGGCCGCTGCGTCTCCCATGGCGAACGCGGCTGCGGCCAGCGCGGCCGCCGCCTGCCACCTCATCTCTCGGGCCCCTCGATCTGGCGCGGGCCGCGGTCCCGGCCGATGCCCTGGCTGTGGGCCCTCGACGCCTCGCGCGCACGCTCCGCGCGCTCCGCCAGCCGCTCGGGCTCCTGGCGCCTCTCGGCGATCTCGGCTAGCCGCTCCCTCGCGCGGTCGGCGGCCTTGCCCGTCTCTTGCTCCAGCTGGCGGAAGGCCTCGTCGACCTCGGGGGCGTCCTCCACCTTGAAGAGCAGCCAGTCGCGGCCCTCGCCGGGGATGATGTGGTGCTCGACCGACGCGGCGCGCAGCTTGTCGGAGACGACCTCCTTGATCGTCGCGTACTCGGGAAGCCCAGAGAGCTCCTCGAGGCTGAGCTTCGCGTAGGTCGGCACGCCGTCGGCCGCGATGGCCTCGGCGCGCCCGCCGGCGATGGTCCCGCGGATTCCCGCGAGGCGCTCGGAGAGCTCCCTCGCGCTGCGCGCCATTGCCTCGGCGCCGGCCTCCTGGCCGATCCTCAGCATCCAGTCGAGCAGCTTGCCGCCCGCCTCGTCCCCGTAGTCGCTCGCCATCCCGCGCCTCCCTTCCAGTCGAGATGAAAAAGGGGCGCCTTCGCGCCCCGGTCGTCCCTATTCGGCCCCGACGGCCCTCTCGCGCGCCATTGGGGCGCGGGCTTCCTGCCCGGCGTGCGCGCGGCTCGCCTCGCGGGCGGACGCGGCGCGCTGCGCCAGCGGCTCGGGAGACTTCTCGTGCAGATGGGCCCACTCGCCGCTGCGGCACTGCTCCGGCGTCGCCTCGCACATGTCGCGCATGGCGCGCTCGAACCGCTCGGGCTCCTGGGCGATGGCGCCGAAGCTCCAGCTCTCGAAGCCGGTCCACGCGTCGCCGTCGCGCTTGAGCGTCCACCACTCGTCGCCGCCGTTCACCTGCTGGATGAACGCGAGGTCGCGGTAGCAGAACCCCTGGCGTATGGCCCAGTTGCCCGAGCCCAGCGCCTCGCGGAGCCTGTCGACGCTGTCCGTGCGGGAGAACTCGTAGGGGTACTCCTCGAGGAACGGGTCGTCCTGCCAGTCGAAGCCGCCGACCTTGAGCCAGCCGTTCTCCTGGCACTTCTCCACGAGCCCGTCGTGCTCGCGGCCGGTTATCCTCTCGAAGCCGTCCATGGGCCCTCCGCCTTTCGTTTGTTGCTTGGCGGGCGGCGTCCTCGCGATGGGGGCACGGTGCGAGTCGGAGCAGACGTGCGTGCTGGCGCGTCGGCGCCGCCCAAGACGTGTATAGCGATTTCGATTGCGTCGGAGGGCGGGGCCGCCCGCGATGGGTCGAGCTGGGTCGAGCCGTCCGCGCCTCCACGGGAAGCGCACAAGCTAGCCGAGCCGGCGCCTGTCCCTTCCGCCCAGGTAGACGGGCCTGCAGGTCTGGGAGATCCTGCTCGCGATCGCCTCTGCCGTTACGCGCTCGCCGCGCCTTGCGAGCCTGTCCGCCAGCGCGCCGGGCGCGTAGTTCGACGTGACGATGGTCGGGCGCATGTCCTCGTAGCGCGCGTCGAGCACGCTGAACACGGTGCCGACGGACCATTCCGTCGCGTCCTCCTTGCCGAGGTCGTCGAGCACGAGGACGTCGCACTTTGCGTACCGCGCGACGGCGGCCTCGGTGCCGCCCTCGTCGAACGTGGCCTTCACGCGCTCGAGCATGCCCTTGGCCGTCGTGAAGGCGACCTCGTAGCCAGCCTCGGCGAACAGCCGGGCCATGGCGGAGGCGGCGTGCGTCTTGCCGGCGCCGACGCCCCCGTGTATGTAGAGCCCGGCGCCCCCGTTGCCGGCGAACGAGGCGATGTACTCAGCGAACTCGGGGCGGTCTGCCTCGGCGGCCCAGTAGCGCCTGGGGATGCCCGCGCGCGCGAGCGCCTTCTCCCGGCGGGCCGCCTCCTCCTTGGCGGCGAGGGCCGCGCGCCTTCGCGCCTCGGCCTTTCGCTCGCGGGCCGCGCCCTCGCACGGGCAGGGGGCGGCGGAGACCCAGGCGACCCTTCCCGCCAGCGCCGCGCCGAGCGGATCGAGGGCGGCGCCGCAGTGCGGGCACGCCCTCGGCTCCGGCTCGTCGAAGGAGAGCCCGGCGGCCCGGGCCTGCTCCAGGGTGATGAGTCCCGCTCGGTCCATCGGGCGCCCCTTCCTTATCTTCTGAAGTCCTTGTTGTCCCTTTTGCTTATTGGGTGGCATACCGTCAGGGGTTTCCCTGTCATCTCGTCAGGGGTTCGGGCTGGGAACCCTGACATTTCGTCACCCTTTCGCGTCGGGAACCCTGACGAACCGTCAGGGGTTGCCAGCGCCCCGGGCGGCAGCCTCTCGCACACGATGCGGTACCGCTTGGTGGCGTGCCCGCGCGCCGGGACGTGCACGCCGCATTCCTCGATGAGGCCCCGGTCGAGCAGGTCGCGGATGGCGCGGTGGGCGCTGCGCTCCTGCACGTTGAGGAAGCGGGCCAGGTTGCCTTTGCTCTCGAAGTAGTCGCACCCGCCGTCGCAGAAGCCGAAGATGCGCGCGTAGACGAGCAGGGGAAGGCCGGAGAGGCCCAGGTCCGCCATCATGAAGTGCCGTACCGCCGTGAACTCGCGCGGGGAGGGGCCGTCGCGCCCCCTCGGGCCTGCGGCCGCCATCGGCGCTAGCCCCTTCTGGGCGAGCCGACGACGCTGTTCCGCTCGACCCAGGCGACGAGCTCGTCGTGCAGCACGATGCCGTCGCGCGTCTTGCCGCCGATGTAGCGGATCGGGAACGGGTCGTCGGGGTCCTTGGCGAGCCGGTACATGGCGTCGCGGCTGATGCGCAGCATCGCGCACGCCTCGTCGGCTCCGAATATCGCGTTGGTCGATGCGATGAGCCTCACCTGGCTCCTGCTAATGCTCTTGGTCATGGTCGTCCTCGAGCTCCTCTCGTCTCGAGGCTCCCTCGCGTGCCCGGCCGCGGGCGGCTCCCGGGGCGGTCGCCGCCGTCATTTCCTGCCGCTCCTCGACTCGATGTAGGCGTCCACCGACGCCCTCGACACCAGGAGCTTCCTTCCGAGCCTGTACGAGTCGATCTCTCCCGACCAGATGAGGTCGTACGCCTTGTTTCGGCTCGCCCTCATGTACTCCTGCATCTCGATCACCGTCATCCACTCGCCGCGATCTTGGTTGCCCTCGGGCGCGGCGCATCCGGCTGTGCGTGCCATGGTTCCTCCAATCTTCCCGTGCGGCACCGCGCGGGCACGCCGCGCGACACCGTGTGCCTTTTCGTCTGCGCGACGATTGAACCGCCTGATGTCGATTGGTGAGCACGGCGGGAGCGGAGACGGGTCGAGATGGGTCGAGCTGGTCGTGCCTTCACGAAACGGCCATGAGCCGCGCGCCTTAGCTGCGAGCTAAGTCCCTGAAAAGTAAAAGGCGCCCATGCGGGCGCCTGCCTAGTAGCTGGAGTTGTTCGGTTGTGGTCGGAATGCTCGTCTTCCGCGGTGCTGTCGTCCGGGGTCCGGCATCTGTCGTTCGCCTCTTCTGTCGTGTTTGATGTTGCGTGTTATGCGAGCGACCTTGCGCGGGCCTGCCGGCCCGTTGCCCCAGGTGCACCCGGATAAATGGTACCCATCCGTTGGAACATGGACATCGCGGGAGGGCTGTTTGGGCAAGCTAGGATGGATGAGCGGCGGGGTTCTAAATGCAATAATTCGAGCTAAAGGGCCTTGTACTCTCTTTTGTAAAACGCGAGGGTGCAATAAACTCGACGATCCCCCTGAACCTTTTCTGAACGAATCAGCTCTTAGGCGGTATGACGCGACACGCATCGGTAGTGCTCGGACTGGGTTAGTCATCGAGTGGGTATAGAACATACGTTCTGTATAACGTTATAGCACCAGGTGGCAGGCGTAGTTTCAATCGAAGCTACGCCTGCTGCTATATATGGGTTGATGGCGGTATCAATGACCGCGATGCTTCTGTTTGCGCTTCAGTTTTCGCTGCTCGAAGCGCGCCTCCGCCTCATCCGCGCGACGCCGGCTTCTTGCTTGAGCCGATTCCCGCTTTATCGTCTCCCGCTGATTCGCGAGCGCCTGCTGCGCCTTGGTGCTCATCGCCGGCTGCTTGAGGGCTTTCGCCGCCTCGCGGGCGCGTCTCTTGGGGTTCTTCGCGGGCTCGCTCGCCTCGGACGGATCGTCACCGAAGAACGCGAGCTTCGCCCATTTGCTTGTAACGAATCGCAGGATCTCCTCATCGGACGGTTCTGCGCCGAAGACGATGCGGGCGACGCCGTACCTGCCGTCCTCGACATGCTCCGCCAGCCCGACCCAGAATTGGCCGTCGTGATATACGGTCAGGGTGGACGACACGCTGATCTGCATGGCTGGTTCCTCCTTTATGTAGATGACCATGCAGAGAAGGGACAACCAAGGAGGCAGGTTACTGATGCGGACTCCCGCACGCCCACGACTACCCGACGGGGACTGTGTTTTCATCTCTGGTGCCCGCATTGTAGCACGCGCGGATTCACGATGTTGATTGCCGGCGCCTAGACGGAGATGAAGGCGGTTCGATCTAGGTCAAGCCGGTCGCTCGTTCATGAAGCGGCCGATTCCCTGAAAATAAAAGGCGCCCACGAGGACACCTACAGGCTATCTTCGAACTACTTGGTTGGGGCAGACGGAGGAAAAAAATAGGGCAGAATCGCTCTCACGATCCCGCCCCGCAAACCCGAGGGTTTCTAACTGGCTCCATTATTCCGGGCTTCTCAGTTCTGTCATTGACCCAGGTATCATCCGTCTCCTATAGCGAGTGAATATAAAAATAGGGCAGAGTCGCTTGCGCAAGTCCGCCCCTAAAACCGTGAAGGTTTTGCTATCTGCAGGCTATTCTACCAACCCGAGCGATTCTGTCAACCTGCGAAGGAACTCGAGCGCGGAGCGAGCTGCGGCGTCGGGCCCCTTGTCGGGCAGCGCCTCGGTTTCGCCGTCGGCCCTGGCGAACATCTCGGCGAGCTCGGATGCGGCGCGCGAGCGCGAGGAGCCCTCGGGTACCAAGCCGGAGTGCGCCACGAGCACGGTCGCGACCTCCTGCATGGCCGTATTCCCCATCCACTTCCTCCTGGTCGCCTTGGGAATCCCCACGGCGGCGACCCTTCGGGAGACGCCGCTGGACGCCGAGCCCCGGGCGGCGCCCCTCTCGGCGAAGCAGTTGATCAGGCACGAGCCGTGCGCGGCGCAGTTGCGGACGGACTTCACGCGCTTGAGGTCGTAGTGGGAGGCCTCGAGGCGCCTGTCGCCCCATCGCCTGGCGCAGAAGCGCACGAAGTCGATGAGGGTGCCGAACGAGGTGAGCTCAAGGAAGGCCCAGGCAGGCATGTCGCCGGAGTACTTCGCGTAGAGGCTCGAGCTGTAGGGGCTGCGGCCGCTCATCTTGAGCTCGCGCAGGCGGTACTCCCTGTTTGCAGTGGTAAGCGATGCCATGTAGTCGGCCACGATGGCGTAGCCGTCCTCTCCACGGTCCTCCATCTCGCGAAGCAGTGTCACCTTCTGGAAATGCTCGATGTCGAGCGTCATGCCGAGCAGGGCGTGGCGCAGCTCCTGGTCGAGCGCCGCGAGCAGGCGCAGCTGGCCGAAGTCGAGGTCTACGTAGCGGCCGTCGCGCGGGCCTCCCTCGTATTTCGAGAAGAGTTTGCGGTAGGATGCGAGCTTGAAGAAGTTGCACTTGTCGCGCAGGTAGTCCGCGGCCTCTTCCTCGGAACACAGTTCGAAGGCTACGCCCTTCTGCTTGAGGTGCTCTATCTGCTGCTCGATCGTGAGGATCGGCTTCCTATCGTGGGGTTCGGCCATGCTCGGTCTCCTGTCATTGATTTGAGAATCCTATTCTACCAGCATGTTTGCCCTGAATCCTGAAGGCCCGTTCGCCAACTCATAAGCAAGCCACCTGAGACTACTCACTTTTCCCACGAATGGCGAAGACCTGCGACCTGGGGTTTTGCAAGCGGTGCGCAAGCCACCCGCGCTGATTCACTTGCGATTGCAGCTGGCGGTTTGCAGACTAAAGGGCGTTTGAGTTTCAAAACGGGCGTTTTCGGCGCCATCGAGCCTCCAAAGGCGACCCGCCGCGCACTTTGGGACAAAAACAAAAACTCAAAGCCCTGAGTTTGAAAAAAGTTTTTGAGGTTGTCCCAGCTTTTGTCCCCGAAGCCGACGAAACGCGACATCGCGTCATTCGGCGGCACGCGTTCCGTGTCGATGCCGAAAACTGGGTGTAACTGGAGTGACGGGACGGCAGAACCGACGCCATCGAGTGGGAATAATCAGCGGTTCTTTGCGAGGGAGGCCTGAAGCGGCCTTCCTCGTTTTTGATTTACATTGCATTGGCTGTTGTCTGTTCCTGTCTATATGGTACAAACAAGCCACGTGAGCAATCGATCATGCCTGTTAGCTGGCATTACTGCATGACGGTATGTCTGCCTCAATTCCAATTTGCCGTACCTCGTCTGCACTCTTTGATAAATTGAAATTGGCCTGCCGATTGTCTTCGTTGGTGAGAGGCTGCGCGATTTGGTACTCAAATTGTCCTCATGGGAATTTGGCGACCGATTTCTGGTACTCATGAGTCCTAAAAACAGACCTCTAGCTTGTGGTTTGGATTATTCCAACGATAGTTCGTCCTACAATCGCCTTCTTTAGTGGCCCCTTCTTCGCATAGCCTTACTTCGCGCAGCCTTACATAGAAGGAGGTTGCGGCCATGCGAAAACGTGAGGTCTCATCGACCCCCGACGATTTATCACGACGGTCAGTTCTGTGTGGGCGTGGTCGAGCGTGTCGAAGACGGCGTGCTTCCGGTCTCATGCTTGATGTTCGGTTCGGAGCTGTCGAACGAGCAGATCCATGCGCGGACGCCCGCCCGTTGGTCGCGCCTGATGGTCCTCGATCTGGTTTTGGATGAGCGACCGAAGGACGGCGTTAAGGTGTGGCGGGGCTGACGGGTGATCCGCCATTACAAATTTATCGACCCAGCTGCAGTGCTGCATGCCGACCCATAGGGCGAGTGCGGGTGCCGTAAGAACGGGCGGGTGAAGAAGTTTGCTTCCGTCGAGAATGCGAATGTGGAGAAGAGCGGGATGATGGCGAACGGGCTAAGCAGATTGCCGATGGTGCTGAAGGCCTGACGTGCTTGAAACGGTCGATTCCTTGAAGAAGGGCGGACGCTAGTCCGAGGATCGATAGGGAGATGACGATAAGGTAGGCTGGTATTTAAAGCCCATTGTTTGAAGGTCAGCGGCAGTTGCAGTCGATGAGGGCGACCAGGCACGGCTCGTCTCCAGCAGCGGGCGACCTCGAGTTTATCCTCGGCTCGTACTGCCTCCGACGCTTGGAGCTGGTAGTATGGCGAATCGCGAGCGACAAGTCGAATAACATGCTTGCGCGCTAAAGTCTGGTGACGCGGCTGCTAATCATATGCGATTGGCAGCCGCGTCAAATTATAGAGCTTGGCAGAGCTTGGCAGAGCTTGGCAGAGCTTGGCAGAGCTTGGCAGAGCTAGATATCAGTATCGGGAAAAATATAGTATTGCGAAGGGTCAGTCTTGCTTGTGCCATGCCAGGCGATGAACCCTTGTTCCGATAATCCTTTGAGAACCCTTACCGCACTGCGTCTTGAGAGGCCGGATTGCTCAACGAGTGCCGACGTGGTCACTTTGCCGCGTTCGGCAATTATGCGCAGTGCGTCTTTCTCGCTTTGTTTAAGCAGAGAGAATTCTTCGGCGGAGATAGGTACTTTCTGTCCATGCTCCAGGCTTTCGTTCGAAGCGTCTGGATTCGATGCGACATTGGGCGTTCCAGCACCCAATCTGAAAATGTTGACGCGGAACATATTCCCGATTTCGCGGAATTCAGGCTCGGGGAGTCCGTAAGCGAGACACGATTCCCGAATGCGCCTCAAGCCAGTGCCCCAGCTCTCGAAAAGGTCCATCTGCATAAACGCCTCCGCAATCTTTGGATTGCGGAGCGAGGTCGCTCCCTCGAGGGCCTGCTCGATGGTTATGCCGCCATAGAGTGAGCCGGGGGAGGTAATCTCAAGCCGGTCGTCGAAAAGCGCGACTTGGACGCAGGAATTTGCCTGAAGGTCGCGGTGAACAACGGCGTTGACGATCGCCTCGCGAATAGCCTCGGGAGGAATCTCGTAGCGGTCTTCGCGATAAAGCCCCTCGATGCGTGCGCCGAGCCGAATGTTGCGGAGCACGAATGCCTCCGCTTCGTCGACCTGGGCTTGGAGTGGGCCTCCGTATTCGCGCCGGTCGAGGAAGACCGAGCGGGTCATTCCCTTGAACTGGCCGCATTGGATGCGTGCGAATCGGTACGGGTTGCTCGTGAGTAGCAGTAGCGCGCGTGTGGGGACGGACACTCCTCCGGCATTCCTGATGAGACCCCAGTTTTCTAAATTACGAGGGGTGATTTCTCGGCCGTAAGCGGAGTGCTGGCGCCTGTTATTCATCTCGGAGCAAAGGACCTCGACGGCATCTTTGTCTAAGGGTGAATCCAGGCATGGCTGCTCATCATAGGTTTGAGAGACCCCTCTGAGCGTAAGCTCCCTCAGGGAATGCTCGTCGGCTCTGCGCGAGGTTGCCCCGACGCGAACGTACGTCCCCTTGGCGAGATCGACCCCCTTGAGATGATAGGGGGTGGCGCTTCCAGGTTGCACTTCGGCTATAACGAGGTCAACTCCGTTGATTTCAATTGTTCGAATCCTCGGGGCTATTTGAGGCTCGCAGAGATCGTCGAGTGCGTTGGCTATGGTGTCGGCGACGAGGGCGGCGTTGCGAACGCCGATAATCGCCCTGTCGGAATCCCTGACTCCCACTATGAGTTTGCCGCCAGCTGAATTGGCGAATGCAATCAAAGTCTTCGCGTATTTCTCGCCCTTGGCGGGGAGCCCCTCCTTTAGCTCAAGAGTCTTCGACTCTCCAGCTTCAATTTCCTCGATGAGTTCCGCGAATTCCATAGAATGCCCGCTTTCTGGTGTGGAATTAAATTTGGAACAAGTTTATCAGGCGTCGAGGTGCTCTGTTGCAACTTGGCCTGTCGGCTGACTGTGGGAAGTGGGCACGACAGCCGTGATGCTTGAAGAGGCATTGTGATGAGACGGGGTAAGGTCTTATCAAATATCAATATCAATGTATAAAATCGATAACAAGTCAGCTGAGAGAAAGACGGGAGAACGTATGCCTAACAGCGCGAAAACAATCGATGAATCCATAGCTAAAATGTTGCGACTTGGGAGAAAGCTAGAGCTGCTGTTTACAGGTCTGTTTATCGTGCTTGCTAGTTTCTCGGCAATCGCGATAGGAGTGATTGCCCTGGCGATATGCAAGGGCAAACTATTCGACTCATCAAATACAGTTTCGGTGCTCGTGCCATTGATGTACATGCTTATCTGCTGCGGCGCAACGTGGACGTTAAGGAGGATCAGCAGGGATATGGCAAGAGGCGATTCGCCCTTTACGGTTGCGCACGCTCGTAGGATAGCGGCGATCGGTTGGACGCTCGTGGCGGTTTCTTTGGTTGAGCTCGTGGCGTCCCCGGGGTTTATTTCAATTACTTTGGGACCTATTTTCCTCGTCAATTCTCCGAGCGCCATGTTTGATGAGCTGACGCTTCCGGTTGACGTGGGTGCTATTTTGGGCGCTGTCTGCTGCTTTTCTCTTGCGGCGATTTGGCGCTATGGCTCGCTGCTGCAGGACCAGACTGAAGACTTGGTATAGGTGATATCGTGGACTACTTGATTATTGAACTCGAGAGCCTTCTGCTACAGCAAGGAAAGACGAGTGCGGATATCATTCGTGCAACTGGTCATACGCCCGCAAATGTATCAAAGATACGGAACGGAAAGGTGAAGGCCATCCGGCTAAAAACGCTTTTAGATATATGTATCGAGCTCGATTGCCAGCCTGGAGATCTGATTAAAAGGGTGAGTGAGGTGGAGTTGGACGAGCTCGCAACGCGTCGAGCGAGAAACGCCTTGAATAAGGCAGCGACCGATGCGGAACATATGGTGCCAGAGTCGGACCGTGTATACGTAGTCGATTTACATGATGAATAGTTTGACGTTCCAATTGGCGAATATGACCCGCGGAGTACGCGGGTCATATTGTTCAAGACTTTAGTCTGCTGGCCGCGCAGCGGCCAGCTTTAAACCACCCGCTACG
>OLSC01002027.1_pt1 | contig 15609 bp, 8 predicted proteins | sample 1672881 | NCBI WGS metagenome assembly OLSC01 (sample SAMEA3136733, study PRJEB25190) | human gut metagenome | biome: human gut; feature: human-associated habitat; material: faeces | place: Austria | collected 2013
CTTGATCGGGAGCCATCACCACAGGTGACTGAGGGAGTGTTTGATGTTCAAATTCGCGTTGTGCGCGCTCGATGTTCGCACGCATGCGTGCGACGTAGTCGCGCAGAGCGGCCTTCTCTCCATCGGAGAAGCCGCCGACCAGCAACCGTTCGACCCGATCGCCGTTCGCCTTGAGATCGGCGACGATCGCGTCCGCCTTGTCGGTCAGGACGATGCGCTTGCAGCGCGCGTCATGCTCCACCGATTCACGGGCGATCAGGCCCTTCTTCTCCATCAGGGCCAGCACACGCGAGGCGGTGGACCGGGTGATGCAGAATTTCTGTTCGATGGTGTGCTGGTATATCTCACGGCCGCGGTTACGCGCCAAGAACATGATGATATGCGCGTTGCCGCCGGTGGTTTCCCTGGCGGTTTGCGGCATGCTCTCGCCCAAATAGCGGTCGACGGCTTTGGTTACCGCGCGCATTTCGATGCTGAGAATATGCTGATCCATTGTCCTCCGTACCATGCGGGGGCCGTGTGCGTTTGTACCTTCACCCCACATTGTTGTATACGCAACAATTCATGATAAAGAGACCTATATACAACAGTTGCACATACAACAATCGGCGTGTTGTAGTATCTCCAAACAACTGTTGAGCCTAAACAAAGCTGGCTCCCCTCAGGAGAGGGAAGCCAGCTGTATTACGCCGTGCGATTGCCTCGCTTCAGCCCTTACTTCGCGAGCTTGGCGTACTCGTCAACCATGAACTGGGCGATCTTCTTGCCGCCTTCGCCCAGCAGGGTGGGCAGCGAGTTGATCGGCATGGGGTTGAGGAACATGCGCATCATGGCGTTGTCGGGCAGCTTCGTCAGCTCGCCGGCCTCGCCGGCGGCGGCCACGGCGGCCACGATCTTGGCGCCGAACGGATCGGCCTCCCACTCGCCGTAGGTGGACCATTCGGTGAGCGGCTGGGTCTTGCCGTCGCCATCGAGGGCCACGGCAACGGTGTCGGCAATGTCGCGGGAGCTCACGCCCACTTCGATGGCATATTCGCCGGCCTCCACGTGCCAGTCGTTGTATTTTTCGGACCAGTAGGCGAACGCGCGCTCGTCGAGGTCGATGGTCACGGTCTTGGATTCGCCGGCCTTGAGGAACACCTTGGTGAAGCCCTTGAGCTCGTGCTTCGGGCGGGCCACGTCGGCCTTGCCCGGAGCCACGTACACCTGCACGGTTTCGGCGGCATCCACATCGGAGGTGTTGGTCACGGTGGCGGTCACGGTGGCGGTGTTCGCGCCGGTCTTGGCAACGGCGACGTCAGCGATCTCGAACGTGGCATAGCTCAGGCCGTAGCCGAACGGGTAGTCCACAACCTTGCCGTAGGTGTCGTAGTAGCGATAGCCGACGAACACGCCCTCGCCGTAGTCGACGTGGCCTTCCTCGCCCGGCCAGTTCAGCATGCTCGGGTCATCGTTGATGTCCAGCGGAATCGACTGGGCGAGCTTGCCGGACGGGCTGACCTGGCCGAAGATCACATCGGCGAGCGCCGGGCCACCGGACTGGCCGAGCAACCAGGATTCGAGGATGCCCTTGACGTTCTTGGCCCACGGGGCCACGGAGACCACGGAGCCGTTGGACAGCACGACCACGACGTTCTGGTTCGCGGCGGCGACCTGTTCGAGCAGGGCGATCTGCTTGGCGGGCATGTCGAGGGTGTCGCGGTCGAAGCCCTCGATTCAAAGCATCCGGCGCACGACTATTTCGCGGACCGCGAGCGCCGCAGCGTGACGAACGCGCTCAACATCAACTGGTCAGTACCCGACGGCGCGAACGTGGAGCACGTGCTTCAGGCGGGCCTGTCGATGATGGACGGCATTCAGCTGCGCTGGCTGCGCTCTCCCGGTCGCGATCTCAACGCCATGTGGGTCGACTGCGAGGATGTGCTGTTCCCCTCCCCCTTATGGGACGGATACCGCTGACCCTTCCGTAAATCGCGCGTCTCGCACATCACCTCCGCCACCGCGTCATCAATCACCGTCATCCCGAACCATCACCCCATCCATCCCGCATGCCAGACATGCCGCAGATCCCAAGGGTCGAGGCGCGTGTCGTCCATCACGGCGGCGTCCCCGTCACCCATACCGGGCGCGGGAGGCGCGAGACGGTCAAACTCGCCGCGACCGCCGCGCAGTCGATAGCTCCAGTAGACCTGACCGGCGGAGACGTTCCACGCGTCGAGCTGCATGGCGGCGACGCGGAGGTAGACGGCGCGGCGGCGCGCGGCGGGCGACGGGACGCCGTCCCCGGCGTCGCCCGCGCGCGAACCGACGTCACCGGATGCGCCGTCTCCAACATCCGCACCGCCGTCACCGAACGCACCATATCCGTCGAACGCACCACCAGACGCATCAACGGACGCGACCTCACCTTGCGCCCCGCACTCCCCCATGCGCGCCGCAAGCCCGTTCGCCACGCACCACTCCCCCACCATGACCGGCGTAAAGCGCGCGGCACGGCGGATGCGGCGCGCGCCCCACGCCGCGAACAGCCGGTACCAGCGCATAAGCCATGCGTCCGGCAGTATGCGGAACAGCACCTCGGGCCGTTCCGACATGACGAGATACGCGTGCGTGTCGATGATGACGCCGCGCATGCCCTCACGTACGAACCAGCCGCGCCAGCGGTTCAGGCGGAATCCGTCATGGAACACGATGACCGGCCCGTCGCCCAGCACCGGGCGCAGCCATCGGTATGCCGCCCGATAGAACCGTTTGAGGAAGCGCATCGGAACGTGGCCGCTCCCCCGCGCCTCCCCCGGATCCTTCGCCCGGGAGCTCGACGGCGACATGAGATAAGTGAGACGGTCGACCGGCTCGTTGAGCACTTCGATGCCGTACAACGCAGGGCGGTCGCGGTAACGTCGCGCGAGACGCTCGAGCACGTCCAGTGCGAACGCAACCTGCCGCGGCGTCGTATGCCAGCGGACCACGCCGGTCAGGCCGCCATTGTCGAACCCGTTCTGCGACCCGGGCACGGTGTGCAGGTCGATGAGCACCTTAAGCCCGGCCCTCTCCGCCCAGTCGAACGCACGGTCGAGGTATTCGACGCATCCGGGATGCCCGGGCACGTCACCGAAGATGAAAAACGGCACGGGGATGCGCACAAGGTTCAGCCCGTGCGCGGAGATGGCGCGGAAGTCGTCCTCGGTGATGTACGTGTCGCGGTGACGGCGCAGCAGGCGCTCCAGTTCGGCCGGGTCCGTGGACCGGTGCAGCCAGATCTCGTCCTCCTCGCCGCTCGCACGGAACAGGCCGGGCGTCATCCACCGTTCCAATACCAGCCAGCCGCCGAGGTTCACTCCGTTGATTCGCCCATCGTCTTCCGGCATGGCCCTCTCATCAGTATTCCGCATCATTGCTCCGTTCCGCACAAACGACACCGCCCGCTCCAGCATACGACCGGAGCGGGCGGAAACATATGAGGCCCACACGAAACCGATTCACACGGGACCGGCTCACGCGAGAGCATCTCACGCAGAGCAGATTCACGCGACGGTGAAGGTGGTGCGCTTGAGGTCGTCGCGGCGCGACGAGTGGCCGATGAGCAGCTCGAACTCGCCGGGTTCGACGATGCGGTTCGCATCGGCGTCGGCGATGGTGCAGTCGCAGACCGGAATGTCGAACACGACGGTCGCGGTCTCGCCCGGTTCGAGCGTGACGCGGCGGAACGCCTTGAGTTCGCGGTCGGCCCAGCTGTATGAGGTGACGACGTCGCCCACGTACGCCTGCACGACCTCGGTGCCCGCGCGGCGCCCCGTGTTGGTGAGGGCGATCTCGGCGTGCACGGTGTCGGTCTGCGCGAACGTGCCGTCCGCGTTCGAGGCCCCGCCGACGATCGTCGGCTCACCGTACGCGAACGTCGTGTAGCCTTCGCCCTCGCCGAACGCGAACGCCGGGTCCTGCGTAAGGTCGGCGTAGCGGTTGCCGTGCTGGCCGCGGATCTGGTTGTAGTAGACCGGCAGCTGGCCCGCGTGGCACGGGAAGGTGATCGGGAGCCTGCCGGACGGGTTCACCTCGCCGAGGATGATCTCGGCGATGGCCTGTCCGCCCTCCATGCCCGGGTTCGGCGCCCACAGGATGGATCCGGCGCCGGACTTCGGATCGTTGCAACGGCCGGCGAGCACGCCGGAATCGCCCACGATGGAACGCGGCAGCACCTGTGGCTTGGAGCTCACCAGCACGGTGACCATCGGCTTGCCGGTCTCGCGGGAGACGTCGGCGAGTGCGTCGAGCAGCGCGTTCTGGCCGCCGAGCAGTTCAAGCGTGGCGGTGGAACAGGTCTCGCCGACCAGCTGCACCACATCGCCCACGACGGCGACGATGAGGTCGGCCTCGCGCGCGGCGGCGACGGCCTCGTCGAGCAGGGCCCGGTCAACGGGCGCGCTCACTCCGATCTTCGGGCGCGGCTGGCCGTCCGGGTAGAACTCACCCTCCGGGTCGGGCACGAGGTCGATGACGTTGGCACCGCGGGCGTAGGTAACCTCGCATCCGTCGCCGGCGAGCGCACGGAAGCCGTCGAGCACGGTGGTGATCATGCCGCGCGGATGACCGTCGGGCATCCAGCCGACTTGGCCGGAGCTGCCGGCCCAGTCGCCGAGCTGGTTCTGGGCGTCGTCGGCGAGCGGGCCGACCACGGCGATGCGCTTGCGCGCGGGCGCGTCACCGGAGCCGGGGATCGCTTCGGCCGGCGCCGCGTCGAACGGCAGTCCGCCGTCGTTGCGCAGCAGGGCAACGGCCTCGCGAGCGAGCTCGAGGTTCACGCGGCGGTGATCCTCGGAGCCGATGACGGCCTTGATGCGCTTCTCGTCCGGCAGACGCGGGTCCTCGAACAGGCCGAGGCGGAACTTGAGCGCAAGGATGCGCGCGACAGCCTCGTCGATGAGCGACTCGTCGAGCAGACCGGTGTGCACGGCCTCGATGGCGCCGTCGTAGAACCCCGGCGTGGTCATGACCAGATCGTTGCCGGCCTTGACCGCGTCGGCGGCGGCGTGCACGTAGTCGGGCTTGACCTTCTGCTCCCATACGGAACGGCCCACGTTGTCCCAGTCGGTGATGAGGGTGCCGTTGTACTTCCATGCGCCGCGCAGCTTGTCGGTGAGCAGCCACTTGTTGAACGTGACCGGTACGCCTTCGATGGACTCGTAGCCGAGCATGAACGTGCCGCAGCCCTCCTTGGCGATGCGTTCGAACGGCGGCAGGAACCAGGATTCAAGCTTGCGGTGGCTCAGGTCCGCTTCGGAGGCGTCACGGCCGCCCTGGGTCTCGGAGTATCCGGCGAAGTGCTTGGCGCAGGCGAGGATCGCGTCCTTCGGCAGCGTCTCGCCGGCCTGGGCACCGCCCTGATAGCCCTTGACCATGGCGGAGGCCATCTCACCGATGAGCATGGGGTCCTCGCCGAAGCTGTGTTTTAGCAAGTTGGCGTCCGCTTTGTGAGCGGTGTTTTTCCGCAGTGTAGGCAGCGGGTTTTCCGCAGGGTGTGCGGTATCGGCCGCTGCCTGTCTGCGTTGTGTTGGTTATTTGGTCATGAGGGCGTGTTCGCTTCGGTAGGAGCGGCCCTCGAATCTGATGAGCCGTCCGTGGTGGACGGTGCGGTCGATGAGGGCGGCGGCCATGTTCTTGTCGCCGAGCACGCGTCCCCATCCGCTGAATTCGATGTTGGTGGTGTAGATGATGCTCCTTGTCTCGTAGGAATCGGAAATGATCTGGAAGAGGAGCCTGCTGCCCTCCTCGTCTATGGGCAGGTAGCCGAACTCGTCGATGATGAGAAGTCGGGCCTTGCCGATGCTCGCGAGTTCCCGGTCGAGCCGGTTCTCCTGCTGGGCGCGGCGCAGACGCATGAGCAGTCCGGTCGCGGTGAAGAAGCGCACCGGGACGCCCCGCTCGCAGGCGAGCCGTCCGATCGCGATGGCCAGGTGGCTCTTGCCGGTGCCGACGGGCCCGTAGAGCACGAGGTCCTCGCATCCGGCGACGAAGTCGAGGTTCTCGAGCTGCGCGCGCCCCCAGTCGGCGGGCATCTTCAGGTTGGTCCAGTCATAGCCGTCGAGGGTCTTGTCGGCGGGGAACCCGGCCTGTTTGAGCAGGCGCAGGCGTTTGGATCGCTCGCGCGAGTCGAGTTCGGCCGTGAACCATCGTTCGATGAAGTCGAGCTGGTTGGGCGTGGCCTCGGCGAGCGTGCCCGCGAGCACGCTGCGTGTCAGGGTCAGGCTGCGGCTCATCTTCAGGATCCTCTCGCTCTTCTCGGTCGTGGACGCGCGACGGCGGCGGGTCTCCGGGATCACCGGATCGGGTCTGACGCTCACCGTTCTTCCCCTCCGTCGTCCGTGCCGGTGATGAACCGGTCGTAGCCGCTCAGGTCGGGCTCCTCGATCCCGCCGGGGTATTCCCACTCGCCGTCGCGCATGCGCAACGCGATAGGGGTGAGCGAGTCCGCGTGCAGGCCCATGTCCCTGTTCGAGCGCAGGATCTCGCCGCACGCCTGCATCGCGGGATCGAACCCGGCCGCCCGGCACGCGTCCCCGATCGCTTTGAGGCTCTCCCTCAACGTCTTTTCGTCCATGGAATCAAGCCACGCGCGTATATCGTCGGGCACGTCCGGGCGGATCGAGCTTTCCCGCCACGCGCGGGGTTTGACCGCGAGCCGGGGAAGCACGAGCGCGGGATCCTCCACATTGCGCGACCGTCCGTACTGTCTGGGATACTCCGCGAGGAGCTCGCCGGTGGCGGGCGATGCGAGCGTGACCGTGTCCCACCGGATCGCGGCCAGCACCTTGGAACGCGCCGAATCGGGGCCGGCGAGGTACCGGTTCGAGTCGATGTCGACCAGCCCGTACTTGTCGGCCGTCCGGCTTTCCCAGCGAACCGGGTCGAACGCCGTGGACGGCAACGGCATCAACGCGGCCCTCTCCTCGTCGAACACCTCGGCCACGGGCACGTCCGGCAACCTCGGGCAATACGAGTCCCTGGCGAGCCCGTCGCACCGCTCCAGCAGGAGACGGCTCAACTGCCCATACGATTCCGCGCGCATGGGCGGCACCATGAGATTGCGCCGCAAAAACCCGACCGCGTTCTCCACGCTGCCCTTCTCGTTGCCCGAATACGGGTTGCAGAACCGGACCTCGAGCCGGTAATGCGCCACGAACGCGGAGAACACCCCGGTCAACGCGACCTCGCCCTTCGCGTTGCGCCGGCCGGCACCGGTCGCGTTGTCCATCACGATCACGGGAGGAACACCCCCGATATGCTCGAACACGAGCATCAGGCCATGGCACAGACACTCCGCGTTCTCGCCCGGCAACGCCACGCACAACCGCATGTTCGAATACGGCAACGAGGCCACCAGGCAATGCACGTCCGCCATCTCGCCCGCGATCCGGGCCCGGGCCATGCCGAAATCGACCTGCATGCTGCCCGCCGCCCACTCGAGCCGCACGTACCCCTCGCGATCCGGCATGCCGCGGTTCGCCTCGCGCCACCGGTGCACGTAACGCATCGTGGTCGAATACTCGCCGTCGTAGTCCGTCTCCGCCAGCAGACGGTCGTGCACGCGCCTGATCGTGTGACGCTGCTTCCTGGGCAGCATCCGATCCGCCTCCAGCCACTCGTCCACCAGATGCGCGTACGGGTCGATCTTCGACCCGTACCTGCGATCCGCCTTCGGCTTGGGCGAGCAATCCTCCATATCCGCGTACTTCGCGACCGTCCCGCGATCCACATGCAGACGACGCGCTATCTGCGCGCGCGACATTCCCTGCCGGTCGAGTCTCCTGATATCTTGCACAATGGGCATCGGTATCGCCATGTTCCTTTCCTTCCCGAGCGCCGGCCGGCGGCAACCGGCCGAATCAAAACCGATTGGCAACTCGGGAATATACAGGCCGCGGCACCGATGCCTCTCACATCACCGGGAAACGATGACGACACCGGGGAAAACCATCAGCCCACACTGCGGAAAAACACTGCCGAACCTGTCGAACAAACATTGAAGCAAAACAGCCGAAGGTCTCGTCCACGCGACCCCAGCGGGTGTCGCGCGCGATGCACAGCACCGGGGAGAACGTCCAGTGCACGCCGGTCGAGGAGACTTCTTCGGCGGTGGCACGGCCGGCCGCTTCGACGGCCTTCGGGTCCCAGCTCAACGCCATGCCGAGCTGGGAGGGGAAGATCGTGGCGCCGGGCCAGAAGGAGTAGCCGTGGATGCAGTCGTCGCCGATGACGAGTGGGATGCCGAGACGGGTCTTGGTGTTCACGGTTTCGACGGCGCGCGGCAGGTCCTCGGGGCTGGTGTGCAGGATGGAGCCGACGTGCTTGTTCACGATGAGCTCGTCGAGGTCGCCACCGCGGGCGTCGAGCTGCATCATCTGGCCGACCTTCTCTTCGAGGGTCATGCGGGAGAGCAGGTCGGCGATGCGCTCGGAGGCGGGCAGGTCGGGGTTCTTGTAGGGCAGCGTTTCGACTGTGGTTTCCGGTGTGGTCGCGGTCATGGTTGTGTTCGCCTTTCTGGGTTCCGTGCGGTCACTCGATGACGAAGGTGTTGAAGGAGCGCGGGGCGAGCGTGGCCTTGAAGCCACGGGAGGCGTCGGCCGGGCCGGCGAACTCGAACGGGCGTTCGTCCTCCAGCGCGTTCTGGGTCACGACCACGATGGTGCCGTCCGGGTTGCGGAAGGCGATGGCCATGGAGTTGAAGTGGCTGGTGGTGCCGAGCACCTTCGCGCCGGGGCGCACGTACTTGGAGAAGTGGCGCATCACGTAGTATTCGGGGTTGTGGCGCACCTCGTGCGTGTCGGCGGTGATGGTGAACAGGGAGTTCTGGCGCGACCCCGGCCAGCCGACCACCGACCGGGGTTTTCGTAATCCTAGACCAAACACACCCGGCACCTGGCAGGCCGCGGCCGGTACGACAAGGGCCAGAACGCCCGCCAGGACGCTCCGGCCCGAATCACGGCCGGCATGGAACCCGGTCAGCGCTGGAACACGTCGGGGTGCTTCGGATCTCCGGGAATATCGTCGAGCAGGCCCTCGAGGCCGAGGAACTCACGCCAGAAGTCGAGCGGCTGGCCATACGGGTTGGATTCGCGGCCGTGCGCCTGGATGTTCGCCTTGGCTTCGAACACGTCTTCCTCGGTGAGCCCGTCGAAGTAGCTTTCGAGACGGATGCGGTTGGACGGCACGTAGTACAGGGACGCGATGATCTCGGTGAGCCGTTCGACGCGTTCGATCGGCAGCGAATCCCAGTGGCGGAACTCGATGAAGTTCTTGAGACGCACGTCGTTGAAATGCGTGGAGATGATGTGGTTGATTTCGTACGCGTTGAGCTCGCGGTCCGGGTAGACCTCGCCAGCGTTCTCACGGAAGGCGGCGCGATGCAGCTCCTTGCGGCTCAGCCCCGATTCCACCGCTTCGGGCGTGTGCGTCAGGTCGGCGAACATCAGCGGCGTGGACAGCACGTCACGCGCGTAGTCCTCCCAGCCGAAACGCTGGTCGAACAGGCCGGGGGTCACGTTGGTGCGCTGGAAGTCGAGGTAGTCCCACATGCGCTGGCGCAGCAGCGGATACGGGTTGAGACGGCCCTCGAAGTAGGGGGTGTTGCGGAAGAACCATGCGAGAATCGGCCCGATGGCGGTGCCGACGCGCATCTTATCGATCGAATCCTTCTCGTCGACATAGTCGATGCTCACCTGGGTGGAGGCGGAGCAGCGCATCATGCACGGACCGAACTGGCCGACGCGGCCAAGGAAGTCGGTCATCGCGTCATAGCGGCCTTTCGGATTGACCGGCACGTCGACGAAACTCGACTTCGGCTGGTATCCGTAGTTGACGAAACGGAAGCCCAGCTCCTCGAGGATCGGGTCCGCCTCACACCGGAAGTCGGCGTACAGGCCGTTGAGGTCGCCCGGCTCATGAAGCACGCCGATGGAAGCCTCCACCTGGCCGCCCGGTTCGAGCGACACCGCAACGCCTTCGCGCGCGAGTCCGACCAGATGGCCGTTCTCCCAGTATTCCTTGCTTTCGTCATAATACGGAGCGAGCCGTTTGAGGAACGCTTCGATGCCGTTCGGCTCGTAGTAGCTTACGGCCGTGTCGTCGGCGTCATGCACCGGCAGATGCTCAATCTCGACACCTAAACCACCGGTGCCGCGCTTGGAGCGCCCCGCCTCGAAGAACTTCAGAAGGCTCTCGACATGCTTCGGGTTCGGCTCGGCGAGCAGGTGCGCATAGCTGATTCTGGGAGTGACCATGAACGGTATCGTAGGCGAGTCGCGCGACGCGCGTCGCCGCGCGCCCGCGAATCGGCTATATCTTTTTCCGATAACCGGCACGTCGCCGGACATCCGCCATATCACGCCGCAACGCCGCACCGCGCCGTCGCACCACACCGCGCCGCCACGCCCCCATCACCGCACGCCACGCCTCCGCAACGCCGCGCCACACCGTACGGCTTTGCCGTTATGCGCGATGTCGGATACACTCATTGATTTGTAAACCTTGTTTACAGAAACGTCCGGCAGAGAGGCCGGACCACACCATCAACCCACCATCAACCCACGGCGAACAGCCGGAATAAAAGAAAAACAACAGAAAACAACAGAACACGGAAAACAGCAACAACCCATACAAAACACCGGCAACCATAAGCACGTCGGAAGCACACCGGAACGCACACCGAAGCGCACCGGCGACCGCTCCGGTTCCACACCGAAACCACGCCGAAGGCCATACCGGAAACGGACCGAGGACATATCGGACACGCCCGGCACCCCACCGGCACGCCGGTGCGCCACAATCGAAAGGAAGGAAAGCGGCATGACATCCCGTCAGGGCAGACAAGCCATAGCCGCGACGGCCGCAATGGGCGTGGCCGTCGCGCTGGCGTTGCCGACCGCTGCGTTCGCGCAGTCAGCAACGCAAGGAAAGGAGACCGCTACGACCACGTCATCAGGCACCACCTACTACGTGTCGTCGGCACACGGCGACGACGCCAACGCGGGCACCAGCGAAAACGCGCCCTGGAAGTCCCTGACCAAGGTCAACGACATCGCCTCGGACCTCGGTCCGGGCGATTCGGTGCTGCTGGAATACGGCTCCGAATTCAACGACCAGTACCTGCACATCAAGGACACCGCCGGCAACGCCGACGCGCCGATCACGATCTCCGCCTACGGCGACGCCGACGAAGGCAAGCCGGTCATCGCGTCGAACGGCGTCAAAGGCAGCCAGTGGGAGCAGGACTACCGTGCCAACGTCGGCAACCACAAGAACAAGGGCACCGTCTCAACCACGCTGCTACTCAAGGACGTGTCGTACATCACCGTCTCCAACCTGGAGATCACCAACGACGACGCGGACGTCTACGATCCGATCGACACGTGGAAGTGGACCGACACCCCTGATTCCGACGGCACAAAACTCGACCGCAGCGCCTCGCGCATGGACCGCACCGGCGTGGCCGGCATCGCCGAGAACGGCGCGACGATGAGCAACGTGACGCTCGACAACCTTTACATCCACGACGTGGACGGCAACATCTACAACAAGCACATGGCCAACGGCGGCATCTACTTCATGGCCCACTACCCCATGGAGAACACGAGCGCCGAAACCGACGTCTGGCTCAGGGAGCACGTCTCACGCTTCGACCACGTCACCATCAGAAACAGCACCGTCAAGGACGTGGATCGTTGGGGCATCGCCGTCGGCTACACCGCCTACCTCAACTACATCGACGCGAACTACGGCGACGGCTCCATCGACGACGCCCTCATCGCGAAGTACGGTTCCACCAACGTGCGCATCGAGAACAACTACGTCAAGGGCGCCGGCGGCGACGCCATCACCCTGATGTACTGCGACCGCCCGGTCATCGAACACAATGTGGGCGACAGCGTCTCGAAGCACATCAACACGCAGGACTACACGCAGCCCGGCTCCTACGGCGGACGCGTGGCGGCCGGCATCTGGCCGTGGCGTTGCAAGGATCCAGTGTTCCAGTACAACGAGATGTACAACAACCTCAACGCCGAGCACGGCAACGGCGACGGCCAGGCGTGGGACGCCGACTACGGCGACGGCACGCTGTACCAGTACAACTACTCGTACGGCAACAGCTTCGCCTCGCTGATGATCTGCAACTGGTACGCGGTTAACACCACGTTCCGATACAATATCTCGCAGAACGACCGTCAGGGCGTGTTCGACCTGCCGTCGAACGGCCCCGGCAACCACATCTACAACAACACCGTCTACGTGGACGCCGACAGCCAGGTGCTGACTAAGCGTTCCAACTCGCAGTCCCTGTTCGAGAACAACATCTTCATCAACGCGACCAACACGAAGAAGACGGAGACCTGGAACCGCGGCAGCCAGAACGGCGGCCAGACGTACGACAACAACATGTACGTCAACTACGCGAACAAGCCCACCTCCGACGCCAACGCCATCGAGGCCGACGACGTGTCCGCAGTGCTTGCGGGCGCCGGTTCGGCTCCGACATCCGCCCTCAAGAGCGGCGCCGAGCATGCGCGCACCGGCGAGAAAGCCGCGTTCGACGGCTACCGTCCGGTCGCGGGCTCGAAGGCGATCAACGCCGGCAAGGTCGTCTCCGACCTCAACGACTACGCGGTGGAGAACGACTTCCTCGGCAACGCAGTCAAGGGCAGGCCCGATCTGGGCGCCGTGGAAAGCGACGTGGTGTCCGTCACGATGGCCTCCTCCAAGTACGAGACCGGAACCGAAACCGATTCCGGGACCGGTGACAAGACCAAGGTCATCCACGTGACCTTCACCGACAAGAACCCGGTGACCGTCAAGGAACTGCTCTCCAACGTGTCCGCCGACAAGGGCGTGGACAAGGCCGTGTACCGAGTCGCCGACGCCAAGTCCGGCAAGTCCGCCGACGCCAGGTCCGCCGAGTCCGAACCGAACATGCTCGACCGCCTGCTCTCCCTGCTCCCAGGCTCCGACCGGAACGCCAAGGACGACGAGACGAAGCTCGCCGACTCCGAACCGGTCCGCGATGGCGACATCCTGCGCTTCTCCGCCGAAGGCACGGACGAGACCGACGAGTACACGATCCGCCAGCGCATCACGTGGGATTGGGTCGCGGACTACGAGCAAGGCGTCGCCGACTTCGACTGGAAGGCGCAGCGCCGCACGTCCGCCGGCGGCGAGTGGACCACCATCTCCGCATACGACGGCTCGTGGCCGAACACCGTGTACGACCAGTACTACGGTGTCGGCGTCAACGGCACCCTCGCCGAACTCTCCGGCGACCGCAAGCAGACGCACGGCCTGCTGATCGACAAGCCCGGCGACGGCCTGCCCACGGCCATGGCGTGGAAGGCGCCGGAGTCCGGCACCGTCATGCTGTCGCTCAAGACGTTCGCCGACAAGATCGCTGAACCGTACCTGCGTCAGAACGCGGACAACGCCGGCAAGAAGGTCACATTGTCGCTGATGCGCAACGACGAGACGCTCTGTTCGGCCGACGACCTGTCCGTCTATCAGAAGTCCTCCGAACAGTTCGCGCAGTGCCTCGCCGAGCACGGTTCGATCGACGTGCAGGAAGGCGACTGGATCCGCATCGTCGCCGACGCCGAGACCGGAGTCAAGGCGCCGTCGCTGCACATCAGCCCGGTCATCACATATGAGGACAAGGCGCCCGCCGCGCCGAAGCAGAACGTGCGCTACGACGTCTCGTACGCCGCGACGGACGCCGTCGTCGGCACGCAGTCGGCCGTCGCCGCCGCGTTCACCGCGGACGGCGGCGAGGCCGACGCGCCGGACGGCGTCGCGTTCGCCTTCAAGGACGGCGGCGATGAGGGCGAGGCCTCGCCCGTCATCGACGCGTCCACCGGCGCCGTCACCTTCACGCCCGCCGCCGGACAGTACGGCGCGACCGTCACCCGCACCGTCGTCGTCACGTACGCGGACGGTTCGAGCGACGAGACGACCGTCACGTTCCGTGTCGCGCAATCGCACGCGCAGCGTCTCAACGTGCTGTACCCGACCGTGCGCGGCGACGCCGGCACGGACCTGAAGCGCACGCCGAAGTTCACGCTGAAGGCGGACGGCGCGGCCGCGTCTGTGCCGGAAGGCACGACGTTCGCGCTCGGCGCGAACGCGCCGGACGGCGCGAGTGTCGACATGGCGAACGGCACGGTCACGCTGAACAGCAGGGTCGGCGGCACCGTCACCGTGCCCGTCACGGTGACGTTCGCCGACGACGGCGCCAGCGTCTCCTCCACCGCCCGCTTCGAGGTGACCGCGCCCGCCGCGCTCGGCTCGTCCGAGTTGGAGACCGCGACTGTCGACGGTGTGAACGTCGTCTACGCGCCGTTCTCCGCCGACAGTCCGATGACCGTCGCGCAGCTGCTCGCCAAGGTGACGGCCGAACCGTCCGGCGCCGATAAGGGCGTGTACCGTGACGGCGTGCGGTTGGAGGCCGGCGCAGAACTCGCCGAGAACGACGTGCTCCGCTTCTCCGCGAAAGGTTCCACCGTGTCCGACGACTACGTGGTGAAGTCGAAGACCACGTGGGATTGGGTGAACGACTTCCAGGTGCGCGTGCAGGGTCCGATCTGGTACGGGCAGCGTCAGACCGAGGCCGACGGCGTGTGGTCGGATATCGCCGACTTCGACGCGACGTATCCGAACTGGATGTACGAGACCTACTACGGTCCGGGCGTGGACTACGCGAACCACAGCCTGCCCACCGACCGCTCCGCCATCCATGGCCTGATCAGCGATTCGCCCGCGTCCGCTGGTGGCTCCGCCATGGCGTGGAAGGCGCCGAAGGCCGGCACGGTGAAGGTGTCCATCCGCGAGGACGAGCCGTACCTGCGCCAGGACGGCAGCAACGGCAAGGCGTTGACGCTTCGTCTCATGCACGACGACAAGGTGGTGTGCTTCGCCGACCTGACCGTCTCCAAGCAGCGTTCCGAGGAGTTCGCCAACTGCGTCGCCGACAAGGGCGAGATCGCGGTCGAGGCGGGCGATTGGATCCGCGTCACCGCGACGTCCGCGTCCGGCATGAACAAGCCGTCCGCGCACATCTCCCCGGTCATCGCCTACATGGCCGCCTCCACGCCGGGCCCCGAACCCGTTCCGGTGGACAAGTCCACGCTGAAGGCCACGGTCGAGGAGGCTCTGGGATTGGCCGAGTCGGACTACACGGATGAGTCGTGGGCCGCGCTCGTCGCCGCGCGCGACGCCGCGCAGACCGTGCTGGACGACGATGCCGCCACCGCCGAACAGGTCGAGACCGCGCAGAACGCACTGCGTGACGCCATCGACGGATTGGAGAAGAAGCCGGTCGATCCGGACCCGAACCCGAAACCGGATCCGAACCCCGATCCCGATCCGACGCCCGACCCGGACCCCGACCCCGGCCCCGACACCAAGCCGGGTGACGGTTCCGGCAACGGTTCCGGCACGGGCAACGGTTCCGGCACGGGCAACGGTTCCGGTTCCGGCAACGGTTCCACCGGTTCCGGCAGCGACGGCGCGACCACCGGCGGCAAGCTGACCGCCACCGGCGCCGACGTGGCCGGCGCGGCCGCGATGGTCGCGCTGACC
>OLSC01002032.1_pt1 | contig 15575 bp, 9 predicted proteins | sample 1672881 | NCBI WGS metagenome assembly OLSC01 (sample SAMEA3136733, study PRJEB25190) | human gut metagenome | biome: human gut; feature: human-associated habitat; material: faeces | place: Austria | collected 2013
GCAAGGATCAGCGCTGCCATAACAGCACCCATATCTACACGTCCATAACTTCCCTTCATATACTGGATTGCAATTGAGATTGTCTTATACTTATTCAGATCCAGTACCAGGTATGGAAGCAGGAAGTCGTTCCAGATCCACATCGTCTCCAGGATTCCTACGGAAATGTATGTCGGCTTCATGATCGGAAGTACAACGGAGAAAAAGGTTCGAAGTGGTGTACATCCGTCGATCATTGCTGCTTCCTCAATTTCCAGTGGAATGGATTTTACAAATCCGCAGAACATGAATACTGCAAGACCTGCACCAAATCCGAGGTAAATGATGATGATTCCCCAAGGTGTACGAAGACCGGTACGGTCAGCTACCAGCGATAAGGTGAACATAACCATCTGGAACGGAACAACCATGGAAAATACGCAGAGTAAATATAACAGTTTTGTAAACTTACTGTTTACTCTTGTAATATACCATGCACACATAGAAGTACATACAAGGATCACAAGTACGGAACCAACTGTGATAAATACAGTCCAGCCGACTGCACTCAGCAGTTCATATTTGTCAATTGCGGACAGGAAGTTATCGATTCCTACCCAGGTCTGCTTTGTCGGAAGTTTGAATGGTTCTTTGTTGATAAATACTTTATTTTTAAATGAGTTGATCAGCACGATCAGGATCGGCATGATATATACAATACCGATGATCGCAAATGCACCTGTTCCAAACCAGCTTAATTTACTTGTTTTTTTCTTCATTACTGCTGTACCTCCTTAGAACGTGTTGCACGTAACTGGATCATACCGATCACAACTACGATTGCAAAGAAGATGACTGCCTTCGCCTGTCCGACTCCTTCCCATCCGGTACGTCCGTAGAACGTATTGAAGATATTAAGCGCCATCATCTCAGACATCTTAGACGGTTCACCGGCTGTCAGGGACAGGTTCTGATCGAATAACTTGAATCCGTTTGTAATTGACAGGAACATACAGATCGTGATCGATGGCATCATCATCGGGATTGTTACCTTGAATAATGTCTGGATCTTATTTGCTCCGTCAATCTCTGCTGCTTCAATGACATCACCAGGAATGGACTGAAGACCTGCAATATAGATGATCATCATATAACCGATCTGCTGCCAGCTGACCAGAATGATCAGTCCCCAGAAGCCATACCACTCATTCAGAGCAAGTGCGGTACCATATCTGGAAAGAACTCCGTTAAAGATCAGCTGCCAGATATATCCAAGTACGATACCACCGATCAGGTTCGGCATGAAGAAGATCGTACGGAAGACATTTGTTCCGTGCATTTCTTTTGTCAGTGCCATTGCAAGTGCAAATGCTATGATGTTAATGATCAGAAGAGATGCAATCGCGAACAGTACGGTATACCAGAATGAATGACGGAATGCCGTATCTTTCAGTGCTTCTATGTAATTTGAAAATCCTACAAATTTCGCGTCTGTTACGGTTGTAAATTTACAAAATGAAAGCCAGATTCCCATAATAAAAGGAACGATAAAGCCAAGAATAAATGCAAAAAACGTTGGAAGCACGAAAATCGGCATATAACGTTTGATGGATTTTTCCATAATAAATTCCTCCTTCCATGCAGAGAATCTCCGCTTCATTTCCCTGCACTTTTTCGTAAAAGCGGCGGGGGTTTCTTGCAACCGCCCGCCACTACTCACTTCATATAACTATTTTGATTGTTATATTTTTATTTTTATTTTGCTGCTGCAGCTTCTTTTGCCCATCCGTCAACGAATGCTGTTGCAACTTTTGCCCAGTTTGCATCTGTCGGATCTGCTGCGTAACTTGTCAGTGCAGAACCCACTCCGTTCTTCCACTCTTCTGATGGCATTGTTGAGAAGTTCCAAGATACAGGAGTCTTTCCGTCTTCTGTATATTTGTTTGCTTCGTTAACAAGTACGTTGTCTGATTTCAGGTTCTTCTTAAATGGAATTGTGAATCCCATGTCTTTGCACATTGCCTTTACACCATCATCAGATGTTACACACCAGTTCATGAAATCAAGTGTTGCCTGAATGTCGTCTTCAGATGCTTTGGAGTTTACACACCAGTAGTTCTCTGTACCTGTACAGATTCCCTGATCTTCTTCGCCTTCTACACCGATGTAGATTGGAAGGATTCCAAGATTGTCATCTCCGACGTCTTTGATGTTATTATATTCCCATGTACCATTCTGGTAGAAGACTGCATCACCTGTTACGAAATCTGCTGTTGCATCGTCAGCTGTCTTTGTAGAAAGTTCTGTTGGTTTGCAAGTAGCGTTGTTGATGTAGAGATCCCAGATCTGACGGTAGTTATCAAGGTATGTTCCTTTGATAGCATCTGTGTTATCGATTCCTTCATCTTTGTATTCATAGTAGATTGGAAGGTTTGCCAGATGAGTTTTGAATCTCCAGTCAGATGATCCGTCCATACCAGCGGATGTAAATGCTGAGAATCCAAGTTTGTCCTTATTTGCTGTGATATCTTCTACAACTTTCTTGAAGCTGTCAAAGTTAGTGATATCATCAGCTGAGTATCCTGCTTTCTTTAACAGTTCTTTGTTGTAAATGATTCCGTAGCTTTCTATTACGTATGCGATTCCTGACATCTTGTCGCCGTCCATCAGTGCGAAATCATCACTTGTCAGCTGTTTTGCAACATCAGAATCTTTCAGATCGTAGCAGTAATCTTTCCAGCTTGCAAGTCCAACCGGTCCGTTTACCTGGAACAGTGTCGGAGCATTGCTCTTAGCCATCTCAGATTTTAATGTCTTTTCGTATTCTCCGGATGCTGCTGTAAGTACTGTTACATCCACTCCTGTTTCTTTTGTATACTCTTTTGCCAGATCCTGCCACTGTTCATCCTGTTCTGGTTTGAAGTTTAAGTAGTATACTTTTCCTTTTGCGTCTTTCTTGTCTGACTTGCTGTCAGAAGAGCTTCCACATCCTGCAACCATTCCTGTTGCCATGGCTGCTACCAGCATTGCTGATACAACTTTACGCATTTTCATAATTCATTTCCCTCGCCTTTCTTTTTTGAAACCTTCGTTTCTCTTGTTGTCATTATATTAACAGAAATGCGCTCAAACCCTGTAGCAATAAAACAACCTGATATACAAAAAAACATATCTATTGTTCTTCTTCAAACTGCCGGATGCTTTCGTCTTCTGCCTGCGTGAATTCCTGCTCCGTTATCTTTCCCTGTGCCAGTTCCGCCAGACATTCTCCCAGTACATCCTCCTGCAGCAGTGAATTCCACTTCACCTGATAATTCGGTACAATCTGTGGATTTCCCGTATAAGCCTTCAGATAATCATCCAACAGCGTTCCTTCCTGTCTTGTCCTGCTGTTCAGCAATTCTTCTTTCTGTTCTTTATTCAATTTCGTTCTGAATTTGAGGAACTCAACTGCTCCTTTTTTCACCTTTTCACTATAAGTTGATACAACTGCCCAGCCGAATGTCTCCGGTGAGCCTATCAGTTTATTTTCCGGAAATGTAGAAAAACATACTTTTTTCTGCATTTCCTCCGGAATCTGATCAATCATCCAGTAACCATTAGGTATCATCGCTGCATTTCCTGCCACGAAATTATCATGAGCTACGTCAAAATCATTATGTAATGCATCCTTGGTCGTATATTGGAATAATTTTTTTAATGTACCGGCTATCTCCAGCCCCGGTTCATTCTGATAGGTATCCGGATATAATTGCTTCATGAATGCCGCACCTTCTTTACTTCCTGCTACTTCTGCTGTTGCAAGCAGCATTGCGGCCCATGCCGTCCCTTCCGTATGCAGGGCAAGCGGCGTGATCCCTGCTGCTTTCAGTTTCTCACAACATTCCCAGAACTCCTCCCATGTCTCAGGAAATCTGCTGATTCCTGCCTGTTCAAATAACTCCCGGTTCCAGAAAACCCCTGAACAGGCGAATGCCGCCGTACTGACCGGAGCCAGATAAATCTTTCCATCCTCTTCCCGGACCGATTCCATTACTGACGGTTCGATCATATCCTTCCATTCCTGATCTTCGTTAATGTAAGGTGTCAGGTCCTCAATCCTGCCTTTCTTGATCATCATCTGATAGAAAGACGGAAGCATACGCAGATCAGTGATAATAGCCGGTAATTCATCTGTCACATTCATACGTTTCAGATTCTTCCGGTATTCTTCCTCCGTCTCCATCACCCAGTCCACATCTATATGATACTTTCCTTTATATGCCCTGTTGAACCGCTCCACCACTTCCTCTTCATTCTTATTACCGGTACTGGAATCTACGGTAAGGATCATTGGGATCTCTACTACTTTATTCTTTTTTCTGGTCTGTGTATCCTCTTTTCCCACACAGCCGGTCAGTGCTGCCAGCATGACGATCACCATCACTGCTGCCATAATCCGTCTACTGTTCACTGTTTTCTTTCCCATCATCCGGGATCTGGATAACACAGACGGTTCCATTTGTATCCGATTCATAGAAAAATCTCACATCCTCCCCATACTTTAACCGCAGTCGCGTAATAATATTTATCACACCATAACCATGTTTTTTGTCTTCAAAACTGTCTTTCATTTTTGACACCGGTATCTCTGACAGTCCGTTTAACTTCTCCGCCATCTGCTCTTCCATCGGAGTTCCGTTATTATAGACACTGAATGTAAGCTGTCCTGCCTGTTCAGTGACACTGATCCTTATCAGACCGCCTTCGAAGATATCACAAAATCCATATTTGACTGCATTTTCCACAATTGGCTGTAAGATCAGCTTTAATATCCACCTTGTTTTGAGTTCTTCTGCACATTCGATCTCATAACGGAACAGATTCTCATTGCGGATCTGCTGGATCTCCATATAACTTTTTACATTTTCCAGCTCGTCTTCTACTGTCACAATCTCACGTCCTTTGCTCAGTGACAGACGCAGATACTTTGACAGTGCCTGTATCATCTTCATCGTCTTCTCTTCCCCGTTGATCCGCGCCAGCATATAGATGGTATCCAGGGTATTATAGAGAAAATGCGGATTAATCTGGCTGATCAGCGTATTCATCTCACTAATTCTTAGTTCTTTCTGCTGATTCTTGACCTCGTTCTGGAACTCTTCGATATTCTTTAACATCTCGTTATAGGCATGCCCGATCTTATCCAGTTCTGTGTCCGTATGGATCTGAATGGTATGTGTAAAATCATTTCCATCAAAACTTGTCATGGCATCACTGATCTGTCTGATCGGCCGGGTAAATGTCTGTGATGCATAAAGACTTAATACAAACGCCAGCACTGCGATCACCGCATAGATAGTGAGTAATACGATCAATATCTGCGTCATTCCCTGATTCAATACCATATCTGGCACCAGTGTAAAGATCACCATCCCTGTCTCTTCCTGCCGGTATGCCTGTAAAATCCCGCCTTCTATCTTTTTTCCCCGCACGATCACACCGGATTTTTTCGTTCTGGTCAGTTCCGTAATCTTCTCCATTGTCCTTTTTTCGATACTGAGATCTTCCGGTTCCTGCCGGATGCAAGTCTTTCCTTCCTGACTTATGATTCCCACTGCAACATCTTTTGCAATCTTCCTGTCTTTATCCATAACACTTTCCAGAAACTGTTGATTCATCTTCAGATACACGATTCCAGGTTCGTGTGCGTAATCCATACTATTCACATATCTTCCGATAAACAATGCTTCATCCCCCGTACCAAACAGGTAATCCCGGGTCCAGATCCACTGCGTCTTCGCATACTCATCCCCCATTTTCTCACACAGACCGCTGCTTTGAAAATCCGAATAACCAATCTGGGAATAGGATTTTTCGTAAACATTTCTTTTATTATCAATGTAGCAGTAATCAGCGACATGATTCAGATCTATATATGCAAAATATTTGCTCAGTGCATTCTTCTCTACTTCCTGCAGTTCTTTATTCTTCAGACTCTTCTGCACATCATTTTCCAGGATGATCTCTGCTGTCACGGCATCCGTCTTCCGGTAGAGATTATCCAGGGCTATCCCCATCTTTTCATTCATGAATTCATACTTATCCACAATCACATCTGTCATATTCCGTCTGACATAAGTCCATACACAGATGCTGGAAAGAACCAGTGCCAGTATCAGAAGCGTACACATATACTTCAGATACTTTTTCTGGATTCCTGACATTTTACTTTTTTTCATACTTCATATTCCCTTTTGTAATCTCTCGGAAGCTGTCCTGTATATTCTTTAAACAAATGCGAAAAATAGGATGGATTACTGATTCCGACCTGCTCGCAGATATTACCGATGCTGGTTCTTCCGTCTTCCAGCAGTCTCTTTGCCAGCTCCATTCTACGCTGCAGCAGATATTGTTTGAATGTCATATGAAAGGTATTCTTGAATACCCGTCCAAAATATACCGGATTCAGATATACATGTGTCGCCACTGATACAATCGAAAGATCTTCATTATCCAGATGTTCATCTATATATGCCACAGCCGCTGCAATGTATTCTTTTGATCCCTTATTCTCTTTCTTCTCTGCATTTTCCAGTCTTTTTTCAATAGCAGTTCCCAGAATCTTGTAACAGACATCCACCGCTTTTGCCGCCTTTAAGTTTCTCATATTCGAATAATAATTTTCAAATTGCTGATTCAGTGATTCATCCATCCCGTAACTGTCTTTTAACATAAATTCTGTCTTTACCATGATCTTGTGCATATACTGGCATTGCAGTTCTTCTTTGTGTGGCAGTTGGTAAATAAAATGTACAAATGCCTGCTTTAACTGTACGGCGTCGTTCTTCCGCACGCTGTTGACCACCATCATCTCTGCCTCCGCCGGATATGGACTATCCTCTTTTTCTTCAACAGTCTCCGGGATTGTAAATACTCCCGCTCCGGATGCATTTGTAACAGCGAACAATCTCTGTGCTTCTTCAAAACTTCTTCTGATTCCGCGGATCCCTTTATATGGTTTGGATATTGCTGCAATAACCGGGCTGTTCTCTTCTTTTTTTACCTCTTCCAGCAGTTCTTTCAGCTCATGTACCGCTGTGTTCTCCTGCGTCTTTATAATAAATGTACGATGTCCTTCTTCACTTTCGAATTTCCAGTATGTGAATCTCTCTGCGATCTTTTCTTCAATCATTCTGACCATGGAAAATCTCGAGGCTTCATATTCCAGTTCATTGGTAATCTTATAGGCCAGATCAAGATCTGCATATACTGTAATAAACCGGTCCCCTTCCTTCATGACATCCTGCAGCGTATGGAAGACTTCATCTACTTTTTCTTCCGGCAGCCGGTTCTGGACATATTTTTGCACGACAACCTGCAAAAATCCATCTCCGTCCTTTTTCAGGAGTCTCTCCCAGCGGTCATACTTCTCCTCATTTCGGATCTGATCTTCACAGATTTTACCGACATCTGTCATCGTCGCCTGTAATTTTTCATCTTCAATCGGCTTCAGAAGATATGCGAATGCTCCCAGGTCACATGCCTTCTTCGCATATTCAAAATCCCTGTATGCACTTAATACCACGAACTGACATTCCGGGTTCTCTTTCTTGATTTCTTCCATTACCATAAGTCCGGAAATCTGTTTCATCCTGATGTCTGTCAGCACTACGTGTGGTTTTTTTTCGCGTATTACCTTTAACGCCTGCTCTCCGCTCTGCGCAAAACCAACCACCTCATATCCCATACCGTTCCAGTCATACGTCTTTACCAGACCCTCCAGCAGGATCGGCTCATCATCTACAATCACCAGTCTTAACAACCCCATAGTACACCTCATACCTTTTATTAATACCATCTTAACATATTACAGTCTCATTCTATAATTTTTTATACTTTTTCTTTACCAAAAATCATATCTGTCATACAAAAAATCATACATTTTATGTCAAAAATTATACTTTTATGAAAAATCAGAGGTTTTGGCATATACAAAACAAAAAGAAAAACACAATATCCAAAACGTTTCCATTCCCTTCTCAGTAAATCCTTCGTTTGAATATTGTGTTTTCTTTTTGTTTCCTGTTATGTTTATCTTGCGCAGACTTCTGTCATTTTTCTGATCTTCTTAATCAGTTCATCTGTAAATGCGCCTTTTTTCATTCTCCACAGCCAGTTACCGCCGAGTGTAGATGGCATATTAATTCTTGCCTTATTACCAAGTCCCAGATAATCCTGTACCGGAATGATGCACGTATCTGCCACACTTCTCATCGCCAGACTTATGAAATCCCAGTGTACTTCTTCATCCGGAGTGTATGGATTATTCAGATATTCCTTTGTCATCTCTTTATCTTCTTCGGAAAGTGTCTGATACCATCCCTGAAGGGTATCGTTATCGTGGGTTCCCGTATAAACTACACAGTTTTTATCATAATTATGTGGAAGATAATCACTGTCCTCTCCTGCCACAAATGCGAATTCCAGTACTTTCATTCCCGGATAACCACTGTCTTTTAACAATTGTCTCACCGTATCCGTCAGGAATCCCAGATCTTCCGCAATGATCGGAAGGTCACCTAATGTTTCTTTCATCGTACGGAACAGATCCATGCCCGGTCCCGGCATCCATTCACCATTTTCTGCCGTCTCATCTCCATACGGGATTGCATAATATTCATCGAACCCACGGAAATGGTCGATACGGATGATGTCATACAATTTAAAGCAGCAAGCCACCCGCTTCATCCACCAGTCATAACCCGTCTTCTTATGGTAATCCCATGCATACAATGGATTCCCCCACAGCTGCCCGGTTGCCGAAAATGCATCCGGCGGACATCCCGCTACCGCAACCGGCAGATTCTCTTCATCTAACTGGAACAGCTTCGGATTCGCCCAGGTATCCGCACTGTCAAATGCTACATAGATCGGGATATCCCCGATAATCTCAATGCCTTGTTCATTGGCATATGTTTTCAGTCCGGCCCACTGTCCGGCGAACAGATACTGCAGAAATTCATAAAAATCAATCTCTGCACTTAATTGTTCCTGATATGCCACAATTGCTTCCGGCTTACGCAACCTGATGTCTTCATCCCACTGATCCCAGCTTTTTCCGTCAAATGAATCTTTCACTGCCATATACAATGCATAATCCGCAAGCCATGCTTTTTCTTCTTCCAGATAAGTACGGTACGCCTTACTTTCCATCAATCCGTTCTTTTTGGCTCTTGCATATGCAAGCTTTAATACTTTAAATCTTGCATTATATATTTTTTCATAATCGATTTCTTCTTCATTCTCTCCGAAATCTGCCTGGTCACACTCTTCTTTCGTCAGAAGTTCATCCTCGATCAGCGTCTCCAGATCGATAAAATACGGGTTTCCCGCAAATGTTGAAAAAGACTGATACGGTGAATCACCGTATCCTGTCTGTCCAAGCGGCAGGATCTGCCACAATTTCTGTCCTGCTTCTTTTAATATATCTACAAATTCATACGCTTCTTTTGAAAAACATCCGATTCCATATGCCCCCGGAAGTGCAGAGACCGGCATTAACATTCCACTCTTTCTCATTAACTTTCGTTCCTTCCTCGTTATGATACTTATAATTAAGTATAGCAGTGTTCTTTGGATGCTTCAAATAAAAAGTATACTCTGTATATAAGAAATCATAGATTATTCCACAGATGTCACCGTATAATCCTTGTCTTCTACTGTCTTCTTCAGCACATCATCTGCGATCTCTGCATTTAATGTCAGCTCTGCTGTTCCTGCCTCATGGCTTACAACCGCTTCATCTACCTGTGGAAGTGCTTCCAGTGCTTTCTTTACGGCTGCCTCACAGTGTCCACACATCATTCCCTCAATATGCATTATTTTTTTCATTGTCTTGTCCTCCTTCTTGGATCTCTTTTTTTCTTTTTTGGCTTTTAATTTTTTATCTTTTGATGCATCATACATCTTAAAAAGATTCAATCTCAATGCGTTCGATACTACGCAGAAGCTTGATAAACTCATGGCTGCCGCACCGAACATCGGATTTAATTTCCACCCGAACAGCGGATACCATACACCAGCCGCAAGCGGGATTCCGATAATATTATAGAAGAATGCCCAGAACAGGTTCTCATGAATATTACGGAGTGTCGCACGGCTCATGCGGATTGCTGCCGGCACATCACTTAACCGGCTCTTCATCAGAACAACATCTGCCGCATCGATCGCAACATCCGTTCCGGCTCCGATCGCAATACCCATATCGGCTCTTGTAAGTGCGGGTGCATCGTTGATACCATCCCCGACCATCGCAACTTTTCCTTTTTCTTTCAGCTTACGGATCACCTGCTCTTTTCCTTCCGGAAGTACGCCTGCAATCACTTCATCAACTCCGGCCTGCTGTCCGATGGCTTTTGCAGTACGTTCGTTATCTCCGGTCAGCATGACTACATGGATTCCCATGTTCTGTAATTCTTTGATCGCCTGCGGGCTGTCTTCTTTGATGACATCCGCCACTGCAATTACACCTAATAAACGATCTTCATTTCCAAAGAATAATGGTGTCTTACCTGCTTCGGCAAGTTTCTCTGCCTTCTTCTGGATATCTCCATCAACGGATACCTTACTGCTGATAAATGTATGATTCCCTCCATATAATGTATGCTCATCCAGTATGGCTGTCAGACCGTTACCCGGAAGGGCCTGGAATCCGGTAACTTCTTCGATGCCTGCATTTTCCTCTTTTGCATTTTCAAGGATTGCTCTTGCCAGTGGATGTTCACTCTTATTCTCCAGTGCATACGCACATTTTAATAAGATATCTTCTGTCACTCCCGCTGCCGGAATGATATCTGTCACTTTCGGTTCTCCACTTGTGATCGTACCGGTCTTATCCAGCGCAACAATTTGCATCTTTCCAGTCTCTTCCAGTGAAACTGCTGTCTTGAACATAATACCATTTCTGGCACCCATTCCATTTCCGACCATAATTGCTACCGGTGTTGCAAGTCCAAGCGCACATGGACAGCTGATCACCAGCACCGCAATTCCTCTGGATAACGCAAAACCAATACTCTGTCCTGCGATCAACCATACAATAATTGTGAGCACCGCAATTGTGATAACCATTGGCACAAATACACCGGATACACGGTCCGCAATCTTTGCGATCGGTGCTTTCGTTGCAGCCGCATCACTTACCATCTGAATAATCTGCGAAAGTGTCGTATCCTCGCCGACTCTGGTCGCACGGCACTTCAGATATCCGGACTGATTTACGGTTGCGGCTGATACCTTATCACCGACAGCCTTATCTACCGGAATACTTTCACCTGTAAGGGCAGATTCATTGACTGCACTGTTTCCTTCTATGACTTCTCCGTCAACCGGAATATTCTCTCCCGGTTTTACAACAAAGCAATCTCCCTTTTGTACCTGTTCGATCGATACCTGAACTTCTTTTTCTCCACGGATCACAACCGCTGTCTTTGGCGCAAGCTTCATCAGTCCTTTTAATGCATCGGTCGTCTTTCCTTTGGATCTTGCCTCCAGCATCTTTCCGACTGTGATCAGTGCAAGGATCATAGCTGCTGATTCAAAATAAAAATCATGCATATAAGACATTACTGCATCCATATCCCCATGCATCTGCGCATCTGTCATTGCAAACAGTGCATACGTACTGTATACAAAAGACGCTCCGGATCCAAGTGCCACCAGGGTATCCATATTCGGTGCCCGGTGAATCAGTCCTTTGAATCCACTGATGAAAAACTTCTGGTTGATCACCATGACTGTAATCGTCAGAAGCATCTGTAACAGTCCCATCATCACATGATTGTCTTTCATGAATCCCGGGACCGGCCATCCCCACATCATATGTCCCATGGAGAAATACATCAGGACGATCAGGAATCCAAGTGATGCAATCAGACGCTTCTTTAATGCCGGTGTCGTTCTGTCTTTTAACATATCTTCTCCGGCAGATGCTGATGATGACTGTGTCTTTGCCGCTCCTTCTCCTTTTTTCGATGCTCCGTATCCGGCATCTGTGACTGCCTTAATGATCTCCTGTTCACTTGCAGTTCCCTCTACTCCCATAGAGTTGGTAAGCAGACTTACCGAGCAGGATGTTACACCCGGCACTTTCGAAACTGCTTTTTCGACTCTGCTGCTACAGGCTGCACAGCTCATCCCGGTTACTATATATTGTTCCATTGTTGTCTGTTCCCTCCTGTCATTATTATTTTTCTTATTTCTTTATAGTAAACTCAGAAAATGCTTTCCGAGCAGACTATACATCTATAAACTTTACTTACCGCATCAGCTTCTGTAACACCTTTACCAGTTCATCAACCGTCTCATCTTTTCCGTCCCGGATGTCATCTGCCACACAGGTACGGATGTGATTCGCCAGCAATACTTTATTAAAGCTGTTCAGTGCCGCATTCACCGCTGATACCTGTACCAGAATCTCCGGACAATAAGCGTCCTTTTCCAGCATTCCTTTGATGCCGCGTACCTGACCCTCAATCCGGCTCAGACGATTCATCAGATCCTTGTATTCTTTATCCGAACGATGCTTGGACGAGTGACAACAGCATTCTTTTTCTGATTTGTTTTCCATATTATCTGTATTCTTGTCTTCCATAAGCATACTCCTTTCATATTCATACCCTTACGGGGTATATGTATTTTATCTCTTATTATCACATAAGTCAAGGAATATATGCGTTCTTGATATATGTTTTCATTTATTGGTAGTTCCAATACAATTTTAAAAAAATGTCTATTTTATTTGACTTTCAAAATTTATAAGGAATATAATTCTTGCTGAAGGAAATAATGCTAGCAGAACTGGAGGTTATATTATGCTGGAAGAACAGACTATGATAACATTCTTAAAAAAATTCGATGAACACCCTTTCCTGGTCAAGATTAATGGACACGAACATCTGATCGGCGAAGGCGAACCTACATTTACCGTAAATTTCAAAAAGGTCATCCCATTAAAGGATCTGGTCACCAGTACTTCTCTTGCACTTGGAGAAGCTTACATGGATGGTGATCTTGATATTGAGGGAAACCTTTATCAGGCACTTGATAACCTTCTTGGTCAGATGGGTAAATTTTCAACTGATGAACATCATTTGAAATCTATCATGTTCCCATCTTCATCAAAGAAAAACCAGAAAAAAGAAGTCAGCAGTCATTACGATATCGGAAATGATTTCTACAAACTCTGGCTCGATGAAACAATGAGTTATTCCTGCGGATATTTCAAACATGAAGATGATACCCTGTATCAGGCGCAGAAGAATAAAGTTGATTACATTCTTGAAAAGTTATATCTGAAAGAAGGTATGACTCTTCTTGATATCGGATGCGGCTGGGGATTCCTTCTGATTGAAGCTGCTAAGAAATATAAAATTAAAGGTACCGGCATCACCTTAAGTGAAGAACAATACAAAGAATGCCAGAAACGTATCAAAGAGGAAGGATTGTCCGACTACCTGGAAGTCAAGCTAATGGACTACCGTGATCTTCCTTCTGACGGCAAGATGTATGACCGCGTTGTCAGCGTTGGTATGCTCGAACATGTCGGCCGTGAGAATTATCAGTTATACTTAGACTGTGTCAGCAAGGTCATGAAAGACGGCGGTCTGTTCCTGCTCCACTTCATCAGTGCATTAAAAGAGCATCCTGGTGATCCATGGATCAAGAAATACATCTTCCCGGGCGGATCTGTTCCCAGTCTTCGTGAAGTCATGAACTGCATGGCAGAAGATAACTTCCATACTCAGGATATCGAGGACTTACGTCTTCACTATAACCGTACGCTTCTCTGCTGGGAGAAAAACTTCAAGGATCATATTGAAGAAGCACATACAATGTTTGATGAACGTTTCTTAAGGATGTGGGATATGTACCTCTCTGCATGTGCCGCTACCTTCCATAACGGAATTATTGATATCCATCAGATTTTAATGACAAAGGGAATTAATAATGATCTTCCTATGACGAGATGGTATTAAAAAATGAATCAGCCGGGTATATGAACAATATTTCCCGGCTTTAATAAAGATGGATACCATGCCGCACTTGACATCTAATACACATGCATAAAAAGGAGCGGAGCCGGAATCCTGTCACTCCTGACAAAATCCCGGCTCCGCTCCTTTTCGATATGTATTCATTTCAATCAGAACGTCGTCTAATTTACCATACTATCCTTTATTCATTCTCCGTTCGATACCTACTCTTTGGATTTACTTCTTTCTTTTTTAAATACACGTATCATGAAATAACTAAATCCGCCAATATATCCAACAAGTGTAATCACCATCATAATAATTGCATCCATCGTCATAGTTCATACCTTCTTTCTACTATTATTTTCCAGCTTCGTTATCTTTCATAGCTCCCTTTGCAGTCTTTGTATTAAAGAACTTGGAAAGTGCAAGACCTACAAGGATCACTACTCCGAACTGAAGTAATACAGTTCCTGTATTATCCTGGATAATAAACGGATTCAGCCAGGTATCCGGGAACCATTCCTTTGTCTGTAATAACCAGTAAACCACCATGATCACTACCAGAACCGGAATCAGATACATACATCCGGTATAATATGCTTTTGGAAGATGTACATCTGCACCTTTTGCATTAACTTCCTGTGTACGTAATTTTTCCACACCGTACTTCCATGCCAGGATTGCAATAAAGGCACCACTTACCAGAAGTCCGATTCCCCATACCCAATCCTGATTATCAATGTTAACCAGTGACCAGCATGAGAAGCATCCTACTAAGAATCCTGCGAAGCAGACACTGACAACTGCTTTCTTCCGCGGCAATCCAAGGTCAACAACACATTTTACTCCAACTTCGATCATAGAGAACAGTGATGTGATTGCTGCAATTGCAAGTAATCCAAAGAAGATAAAGGAAATGAATCTTCCGCCCGGGATTGTTGTAAATAACTGATAAATGTAAATAAATGTAAGTCCGAAGTTTCCCTGACTGAGTGCTTCATTCGCTGCTTCCGGTGTAGCTGAAAGTGCGCAGATTGCCGGGATAACTACCAGTGCCGAGAGGATTGCTCCAAGGTTATCACCAAGTCCCATGATCAGACAGCTTGTCGGAACATCTTCCTCTTCTCCTACGTAGTTCGCATATGTAATAATGAATCCCCATCCGGCTCCGGTGCTCCATGCTGCCTGGATGAAGGCCTGAATCCATGTATTCGGGCTTAAAATATACTCTTTCTTAACAGTAAAGAGATACTGAAGTCCCTGATTTGCTCCATTTAATGTAACTGCGTAAATTGCTAATCCTACAAGGATGATAAACAGTGCCGGTATCGCTACTTTACAGAATTTTTCAATTCCACCTGCAATTCCCTGATAAACGATGAAACATGCAAGTGCAAATCCGATCGCATGGAATAAAATAACCTGTGCCTGTGAATCTGTAAATGCTGTCCACATTGCCGATGTCGTCTCTGTTGATAGATTCGGTTTAAATGCTGAAGTAACAGAATTAACTGCGTATTTCAAACAATATCCCTGAAGTACACAATAATAACTCATCAGGAAGAAACATACTGCTGC
>OLSC01002080.1_pt1 | contig 15266 bp, 16 predicted proteins | sample 1672881 | NCBI WGS metagenome assembly OLSC01 (sample SAMEA3136733, study PRJEB25190) | human gut metagenome | biome: human gut; feature: human-associated habitat; material: faeces | place: Austria | collected 2013
ATAGGTAACAAAAAATGCCGTATTTATGCGGCTTGTGGCGTTTCGCAAACGCCTAAATATCAACAAATATAAGAGGATGATACAAATGTGTGGAAAAGTAGAGTTAAATAATGTTCAATCATCGCTTTTGTTTATACTACGTTTCCTCATTCAACTTTTAGGTGGTATCGTAATTGGAATGTTAATAGGAAATTTTCAGAAGGTAATTAAGAGAGGGAAAACACAAAGTGAAAAGAAACAGTAATTTTGAACTATTACGAATATTTTGCATGATTTTTATTGTTTTTGGGCATTTGTTTGGCCAGGGAATTGGATTGGACAATTTATCCGTGCCTAATTCGATATTTGCTCATTCTGTTGGTAGTTTTTCGCGAATAGCAGTAAACTTGTTTGTAATGATTTCAGCATGGTTCATGATGGAAAAAGAATTTAAAGCGGAAAGGGTCCTAAAAATATATGCTCAAACCTGGAGTTATTCAGTGGGGCTGACATTTCTTTCGTGTTTGTGTGGGGGGGGGAAAATCTCTAAAGGCGCAATTATAAATATGCTTTTCCCGTTCCTTCGTTTATCCGTGTGGTATGTGAGTGTACATATTTCGTTAATGCTAATAAGTCCATTTTTGAACTGCGTAAAAAGATGGAATATCAAACAACTTAGAAGTCTTGTCCTTATATTACTAATGTTGACAAGCGTGATGTCAACATTAAAAGGGTTACAGGAGAATTATTTAAGCTGGTTTATGTGGTTTATCTTCGTATATTTGTTTGTTATATATTTGAAACAGTTTGCATTAGAGCAGTTGAGGCCTATTAAATCAATCGTATTTTTATTTGGTGGATTATTCGGGTACAGTGTAGTTGTTTGTATGAAAATATTTGCGTATAGAACTAATTTGCAAATATACAACATTTTAGCACAATGGTTGTCAGATCCTAAATCATTGATTGATTTCTTTATTTCAGGCTTTCTGTTTATATTTTTTGCAAGAATTAATATGGGATTCAATAAAACAATAAATTTCATTGCTTCTAGTGCATTCAGCGTCTATGTATTCCACCAAATACCGGCTTTCTATACAGTACTGTGGAATTCAATTCTAAAAGTATCTATTTGGAGAAATGATATGCTTATGCCGATTTATGCAATTTTGACGGTAATAATTGTTTATGCATTAGGAATCGTGCTTAATCTAATATATAAGCACATGCTAGAGGAAATGTTTATAAGGAATAGAATTAGCCAAGCGGTGATTAATAAAATTGATAAATTATATAATTCTGTTTGAAGACAAAAGTAGAAAACTCTGAAAAACAACGATACATGGTACGGCATGACCTACCATGAGGATGTCGCAGCAGTGAAAGACAGCTTCAAAAAAATGTTGGCGGATGGCGTGTATAAGGCTGATTTATTTACAGACTTGTGATATAATGGGAGCGGTAGCTCCCTACGCTGCTCGTAATAATCACACACCTCTCCGTGGTGAGCAGCAGGCAACGATCTATTATGATCGGCGAAGATGTGAGAAAAGAAATCTGTTAGATTGGAGGGATTTCGTAATGACAAGTCTTGAAATGAGAAATTTGATTTTTGAAGCTCTTGCAGAAAAAAATCCAGAAAAGACTCCTTGGAAAAAGACATTTGAAATGTACGGCTATAGGGGAACTGTTTCAGCTCTGCGAGCATTAGTCGAGTATATCGGCATTGAACATGGCGTGATAGAAAAAGTGGTAGAAATCCCGACAATGGCATGGGGAGTTCCGGGTGAATATCCATATTATCTGAGCAATACAAATTTAGATAATGATAATCTGGATTTGTTTAATGAAGAAGTTCATTTGATGACATATCATAATATTTTATCTCCTGGTGCAATTGGTGGTTACGGAGATAGCCTTCCATATTTTCATGTTACGAAATATGGATTGAAATGTATAGAAGAACGCGATATTTTTCCATATGACCCAGATGCCTATATGCAGAAGATTTCTTCGATTTCATCTATTGATGAATGGGAAAAATTCTATATTGAACAAAGTTTAAAATGCTATAATGCAGATGCGTTTGAATCAGCACTTATTATGATTGGATTGGCTGGTGAGTATTTGGCAACGCAACTTATAGAAAAAATGGAAAGCTTTCTTGCTAATAAAGAACCGACATTACAAGCAACTTATGTAAATGCTTTACAGGGGAAGAATGTGGTTTCGCAGCGGTATGCGGAATATGAAAACATATTGCTAGAAGTTCTTAAGTTGAAAGATGCGACTACAAATCAGATTAAATATCCGACATTGAAGGGTTTGTCGCCTTCGCTTGATAATGCGGCAAAGGCAATATATGCTACATATTTAAGATTAACTCGCAATGAACTGGCACACCCGTCTGGATTAAAAGTAGACAGAGTGCAATGCCTTTCTTTGATGACAAGCTATATCAAATACTGTGAGACACAGCATAAATATTTGGATTTTTATACTGCGAATTCATGATATTGCCCTCACCCAAACACAGTATTATACTTAAACCACTATAAAAGGAAAGAGGTTATCACCTATGCCCAGAACAAAAGGCAGCAAAAACCGTCCCAAAACTACCCGTACCGACTACGCATCTCAGATCGCGGAGAAGCAGGAATCTATCACTTCCCTGACTGCTGAGATTTCATCCATCACCGCAAACATTGACACTTTGAAGGCTGATCTGAAAGAGAAGAAGACTGCTCTGAAGAAGGCCGAAAAAGAAGTGGCATCTCTGGAAGCGAAGAAGGTAAAGGCAGATGCTAAGGCCGCTGAAGAAGCAAAGAAGGCTGAAGCCGAGAGTGTGGTTAAGAGATTATTAGCCAGTGGTATGAGCGCGGACGAGATCCTTGAAAAACTAAAATAATATTTGCCGTGTGGACAAACTGAACTCCAGGAGTTCACACGGTAATTTTTGAAGGACACTATATAGTTTATAACGTAAATAAAAGAAGAACAAAATTTAAAGAAATGGAGTGTGAGAAAAATGAACTTATCTAAAGTACACCACATTGCAATCATCGTATCTGACTACGAAGCCGCAAAGGATTTCTATGTGAACAAGTTGGGCTTCTCTGTTATCAGAGAAAATTATCGCCCGGAGCGTAAGGACTGTAAGCTGGATCTTCGTGTCAATGAATACACAGAGCTGGAGATTTTCGCTGAGGAAAACCCTCCGAAGCGTGTGAACCGCCCGGAAGCATGTGGGTTGCGTCACCTTGCATTCTGCGTAGACAGTGTGGAGCAGACGGTCAGAGAACTGGCGGAAGTTGGCATTGAATGTGAGCCGATCCGTGTGGATGATTATACCGGCAAGAAGATGACTTTCTTCCATGACCCGGATGGACTGCCGCTGGAACTGCATGAATAAAATGAAGAAAACAAGAAAACCAGGCGGCGGCCGGAAGAGGTTGAAACCGGAGTATGATGCCGGGAAGAACCTAAAAGAGCAGATGGATGCTGCTGTGGCGCTTTATAATTCTGAGATGTCCTTGCAGGCCATCGCTGATGAGCTGGGATTAAATCCAATCAAGGTAAGAAAGCTGCTCATCACGGCTGGTGTGTATGAATCAGATGTGGCGGAGAAGGTTCAGGACACTTTTGAAGAATACCGAGCAACACAAGACTACAAAACCGCCATCCTCTCAACCGCAAATACTCTTCAACTCTCCAAAGCCTCCGTTACCTCGTACCTACCATATCAGAAAGGCGTGTATTTCCCAAGTACAGCAGAAAAAGAAAAGATCAGTGTTGGAGCAGAGCGGCAGCGGAGATACAGAGCGATGAAGCGGTGGAGGGCTGATCCGACAGAAGAAAACTTTTGGGGAATGGTTTTGGCTTATGCTGGTGTGAAATTCAAAACTTACTCCGGGTTGCCATTCTCTTACGAAATTAAAAAAGGCAGGAACGGCGAGTACACGAAAGAACTGTGGATTGACAGGCGGGAGAATAGTAAAAGCCTGGCATGGAGTTCGGTGCTTCTGGCACTACGGAATATGAAAAAGGTGGGAGCGGTGGTAGACCGCCCGAAAGCTCTGGGTGATATCCGGGGCGTGACCTACATCTACGGGATGTTCTATCGGTTCGGTCTGATTGATGTGCCGGACAAGGTAAAGGAGAAGATGGGGCATCCCCAAAAACGCAAAAAATAGGTTGCTATGTACAGAAGTGTGCGGTAATATGTGCCGTAACTGAGGATGTGAATCTCAGTTGGGAAGGATGGTAGCATTATAGCGGATGCACATTGGGGTCAGACCCCATGAAATACATATAAAGAAAATTAAGAAGAACTAAAAGTTCTATAAAAGAAACATAAAATATCTTGCAAAAGCTTATCATAAGTGATAAAATCTCGTAAATGAGATATCAGAGATGGAATAGGGAGATAGGCAAATGCAGGAGAACATGAAAGAATACCTGACAGAAAAGGAAGCCAGGGAAAAGAGACTGGAAGTATATACAGAGAAGATCCAGGAAAAGGTGTTGAGCAGATCTTCGGAAACAATCCGGCAGTTAGTGGAGGAGAGACACCGCCAGAAAATGACGCAGCAGGAAATAGCGGATATTACAGGGATAAAACCGTCGAATATGGCCCGGTTTGAGAGCGGTGGCAGGGTACCAACGCTGGTTGTATTGGAGAAATATGCGAATGCCCTTGGAAAACATATTGAAATAAAAATCTGTGATGACTGACAGATTTTTATTTGAGATAATCATATATGATATTATTATTAAAAATAGCAAAGCAAAATGGAGGGAGAAAGATCGCAAGAAAATTAAGGGACTGGTATCCGGGAGCAATTTACCATATCATGCACAGAGGAGTGAGAAGAAAACCAATATTTGAAGATGAGATGGACCATCAGGTACTGTTGCAGATAATAAAGACATCATTGAGTAAATATAACTGCTGGCTGCATGCGTATTGTCTGATGACAAACCATGTCCATCTGTTGCTTGAAACAGGCGATATAGAAATCGGGAAGTTTATGAAATATATGTCAGAGTGTTATGCCATTTACTATAACCATAAGTATGGTTACAGAGGGCATGTTTTTGAGAGCCGGTATAAATCCTGCCTTGTAAAAGAAGATGCTTATTTTCTCCAGACAAGCCGTTACATACATCTGAACCCGGTAAAAGCACAGATGGCAGATTATCCGGAAGATTATTTATGGAGCAGTTATCGGACGATGATAGGGATTGCGGATGATGGGATCACAGAGAAAAAGAAGACACTTGCGTACTTTCCGAAAAACAGTATTTATCAATACAGGGAGTTTGTGGAAGATATAGGACACAAATATATAGTTCAGGAACAGCATATCAGAAAGATGATAGGGGAAGATGAATTATGGCTACCGTGGTAAGAAGTTTTGCAATTCAGGGGATTGATGGGTATCCTGTGGATATAGAAGTAAAGATGCTGGAGGGACAGCCGGTGATATCGATCATCGGGCTTGGGGATCAGGCTGTAAAAGAAGCTGCAGAGAGGATCCAGGCGGCGATTGATGAGAGCGGTTATGTTTTTCCTAAAAAGCGTGTGATCATCAGTCTTGCACCCAGTGATAAAAAGAAAAGCGGTTCTCATTTTGATCTTGCAATGGCGGTTGGAGTGCTTTGCCAGAACGGAGATGTAGGGGTGAAGAACCTGAAAGAATATGGCTTTATCGGAGAACTGTCATTAGATGGAAGGTTAAGAGCCTGCAGAGGGATTCTGCCGATGATCATTGCCGGCCAGAAGAAAGGAATAAAGAAGATTATCGTGCCGGAGGCTAATCTTAAAGAGGCAGGACTGGTGCATGGAGTAGAAATTCTGGGATTTCATGATCTGACAGGCGTGATCCGCTGTCTTGAAGGAAAAACATCCGGAGTAGAAATCCATGTGGATGAAAAGGAAAAAAGTTTGGAAGAATCAGGGACAGTTCTGGATTTTAAAGATGTTAAAGGACAGGATGAGCTGATAGAAGCGGTTGTTCTGGCTGCGGCAGGAGGACACAATATGCTGATGGTCGGGGAGCCCGGATGCGGAAAGACCATGATCGCGCAGAGGATTCCAACGATACTTCCGGAAATGACAGAGGAAGAATGTCTGGAAGTAACAAAAATATACAGCATTTCCGGCCTGCTTCCCAATGGACATGCCCTGATGAAATACAGACCGTTCCGTGCCCCGCATCATAATGCATCATTGAATGCTCTGATCGGTGGCGGTGCATATGCAATGCCGGGCGAGGTATCACTGGCACATAATGGGGTACTGTTCCTGGATGAACTTGCTGAATTTTCAAGGCGGACCCTTGACGCATTACGCCAGCCGATAGAAGATAAAAAAGTATCTATTTCAAGAGTGAACGGTACTCATACGTTTCCTTCCAGTTTTATGTTTATTACAGCTATGAATCCCTGTCCGTGTGGTTATTATCCAGGTGCAAAATGTAAGTGTACGGATTATGAGATCATTAAATACAGGGGAAAGATCTCCGGCCCTATCATGGACCGGATAGATATACAGAAAGAAGTCCATCCTGTAGATTTCTTTGCAATAGCAGACCAGAAATCAGGGGCTTCTTCGGAAGAATTGCGTACAAAGGTAGAAAAAGCCAGAAAGATACAGCAAGAGAGATATGCGCAGGAAAAAGGAATCAATTGTAATGCGCAGATGACAACGGAACTCATACAGAGATATTGTGTGCTGGATAAAGATTCATTGAAGCTGCTGAGAGAGACCAGTGAAAAGTATGGATATAGTGCCCGTGTGATCCACAAACTATTAAGACTTGCCAGGACTAGTGCGGATCTGGATGGAGAAGAAAAAATCCGTCAGAAAGATATAGAAAAAGTTCTGACGTGCCGGGAGCTGGACAAAAGTAATAGTAAAATGGTGGTGGTTAAATAATGATATACTGGATATGGCTTACGCAGATACCATTTATCGGGCCTGTTACAACCAGATACCTGATAAAAGAACTGGGAGATGCGGAAAAGATTTATCAGGCTGACTATAAATTCCTAAGCGGAATATCAGGACTGTCTGCAAGACAAAGAGAAAGTATCATCAGGAATCATTCATTGGAAAAAGCGAAAAGGATCATGGATGATTGCCAAAGCAAAAATATCTCTATCTTATGCTGGAATGACGATCGTTATCCTTTACGTGCCAGAGAACCTGCTGATGCACCACCAATGTTATACTATAAAGGAAACATCAAGAAAATGGATCAGACAGTTGGAATAGTAGGAGCAAGAAGATGCAGCCAGGAAGCAAAACAGGAAACGGTATTTCTGGCGTCAGAATATGCCAAGACCCGGATTGCAGTTGTCAGCGGAATGGCCAAAGGAATCGACAGCTATGCACATACTGCATGTCTCAACGCCGATGGCTATACAATAGCAATATTAGGAAATGGTCTGGATATCTGTTATCCAAGTGAACACCACAAACTGATGAAATGTATAGAGGAAAAAGGTCTGCTCCTGTCAGAATACCCACCCGGAACTCCACCATCCAGATACACGTTCCCCAGAAGAAACCGCCTGATTAGCAGCTGGTCCGATAAATTAATCATAATCCAGGCCGGAAAAGGCAGCGGAGCATTGATAACGGCGGAATATAGCAGGAAATATGGGAGGAAAGTGGAAATGAAAGTGGAAATATAGAAAAACCATTGCGGTTCAAGATGAAGATTGTTATAATAAGTAAAAAACAGACGGAATGTAGAAAACAGAAATTGAGGAAGATAAATAAAGAAAATCCCTTAAAGGACACGAAGGCTATGAATAACATATGTGAGAAGCTGTTAAATAATGGCTTTTCATATGTATTATTCATTTCTTTGATTTAAGTGAATGATTCTAGTAATTAATAGAGAGATAAGAAGATTTTATATAAGTAGCTTTTTAAAAGAATATGATGCTGATTGTTTTAGCAATTTTTTCTTGATGCCACAGGCAGATACCATTTTACCAAGAGATTATGAGCATATTAATTAGTGTCTGCTGATTTTGAACCAGAAACGGTTTAATCAGCAGACACTAATTAGTAGTGAAAGTTTTGTAAAGAAAGTATAAAAGTGTGGAATTGTAATGACTTACAATAGAATATGGCCTGCGAGGAAAATTGTGATATTCAGCATGATTATTCTGGTTGCAACAGTAGTATTTATCATTGCTCCGACGAAGAAAGATACAGATGTATCAAGGAATAGCAATTATGATAGGGAAGGTAGTAAAAGATAGTGAAATTATGATATTATTTCAAAAAAGCACTAGAGATATAGCCGGGAGGTATACGCATGATGGAAGAGTATTTAAAAAAGTATGGACTTTCTAAATCTAACAAAATTGAGTTTGCGAAGAGAAATCTAGTTATAGGGAAAAATGGATCCGGGAAAACGCGTTTTTTGAAAGCGTATCGTGATTTTTGCTTGGGGCAATATAAGAATATCATATATATTTACTTTCCGGCGTTGTCTGCAAAGTATGAAGAGAAATTTGAAAAAATTGATGTTGACAGTGCATTATCTGATATTGTAGAAAATGCAGAAGATATGTCCTATGATGAATTTGTAGAAACTTTTCAGTATACGGGAGCTTCATTTGTAGAACATTATATTAAGGATTTAAATGCCAGAGGAAAACAGAAAAAAGATAAAGCGGAAAAGATATTATATCATATACAAAGAAATATAAAAAAATTTCTTAACATGGAATTACTTATTGACCAGTTAAAAGAAAAGGCAAATCTGAAATTTGAAGATGGAAGACAAGGAGAATTGCAGAGGGCATTGACTGAAATGTCTCCAGGAGAAATCAACCTGTTTTATATTTCATTATTTCTAGCTATTGCTTTAGATAAACGTAAATATATTTTGATTATAGATGAGCCGGAGCTGCATATACATCCTTCTGTATTGATCCAATTTTATAAAGAACTGAAGAATCGGTCTTGTATGGATGAGATATGGATTGCTACTCATTCTCCACTTTTGCTGCAGGAGTTTTCTTTTGAAGAAATTATACTGATTGTAAAAAGTAAAATACAGTCTAGAAACAGTCGTTTATATGCGAATATATTGAATGAAATGCTGGGTGAAAGACAAAAAGCGGTATCGGAATTGTTCAGGTCATTAGATGAGTGGGATTTTTGTAATTATCTGGCAGAATGTTTTGAGAACCCAACAGTTGTTTCGGAAGCGAATAAAACAGATGAACAGGCACTTAGGTTTAGAGAATATTGCAGTTCTCTACGACGCAATAATCTGTATATTTTGGACTGGGGGGCTGGAAGTGGAAGACTTGGTAAATGTATGCAATTGATAGAAGAAAATCATTCAGATAAATTGGAGTATGAGTATGAAATTTATGAACCACATATAGATGATTCTGATAGAGATAAACAATTCGTTACATATAGAAATATTGATGATATAAAGAAAAAATATAATTGTGTGGTTTTGATGAACGTTTTGCATGAGATTGATGTAAAAGAGTGGATAGAGCTTTTTAGAAACATATGGAAATGTTTGAAATCAGATGGTGTACTAATTTTTGCTGAAGCCAAGGTGTTAAGTCTGGGGGAACAGCCTTATTGTGATAATGGATATCTTGTATTAGGAGAGAAGCAGATTAAAACTTTATTTCAAGCAGAGAATAAAAATTCAGGAATTACAGCATTCCATATTGATTTGAAAAAAGAAGAAAAGTCTGAATTTATAGTGATACCAGCAAATGAGCTACAGAATATTTCATGGGAAAGTATCAGAGCTGCCCTGGATAGTTTATCCGCAGAAACTTTTTTGAACTTAAAAAATATGGATGCAGAAAGAATATCATGTGCGCATGAGAATAAAAAGCCTTCTTTTACATACAGAAAATATGCGTTTATGGCGCAGCAGTATATTAATACAGTACTAGCTTTAAAAAGGATACCCAGAATAGCAAAGAGGATAATATTAGAGTCAGGGGAGGCAGCATATAAGCTGGAACTATAAGATGTGTACTTACCGGACAGTACCTGACATTGTTCTATAAAGAAAATATAAAACGGAAAGGATAGCGCTGATGACAGTAAAACAGGTTATATTTTTGATGGATATTAAGAACATTCCATTCATATCTCTGGCAAGCAATGCTAGAAAAGATGGAAAGACCACATTGGGGTCTGACCCTATGAAGTACATGGACTGGCAGAAGAATATAACTATCCTGTAATTCAACAAATGGATATTGTATGGGAAAAATATCAAAATATTTCGTTATATTTAAGGAATATGGATTACAGTACAATTTATGATGAAATAGAAAAAAATCATAATTATAATGTTAAATTGCCAGATGGCGGTATCATACAGTTGATGTATCGCTTTAATAGAACGGGAAAAGAATTGATTTCGCACAGATTGGGGTATTATCCATCACCGTCGTATGAACTTTATCAGAATGATCCGGAATTATACGATGTTGACTATATTTACGGAGATATTTTAAATAAATCTGTATTGCCTGTGATTATTCGAGCTGATTACAATCGAGATCCGGAGGAGAGCGAACTGCATCATCCATATTCACATATTACTTTAGGGGGATATAAAAATTGTAGAATTCCTGTAGATCGTCCAATATCACCGATGAAATTTGTGAAATTTATTATGGAACATTTTTATTATGTTCCGAGTTCACAGTTGGAATTCAATTTTGAAATTGAGGGTATAGTAGCTTTCGAAGAACATATTGCAGAAAAAGACATAAATAAGAGCAGAATAATAGTATGAAAATGGAGAATGAAATATGGAAATTGTTAGAGAATCTATATTCATACAAACAGCTATAAAATTATAGTGTAAATTATAGTAGAAAAGTAATTGACATATTCATGGTGGCAAGTTAATATAATATTAACAACAGGCAACAGGAGTGTCTGTCAAGCGTTGAAGTAAGGTGTTGTGCCAGGAGGCAGTGCCTTACCAGCTTTATAAGGGTTTAGCATTTACCACAATCTGGCTAGGGAGCAAAAGCTCTCAAAAGAAAATGCTGGGAGGCTCTGCCAAGTGCAGGGCCTTTCTTAATTTTATTATGAAAATAAAGGGAGTTGCGGAAAATATAGATGAGAACAGTTGTTGATTGTGTATCATCATTTATTCCTCTCTTATCAACAATCAACAGAGTATGAAATTGTTCTGGGAAGAAAAAATGTTGCGGTTAAACTTATAATAACGTTTGATAAGAAGGACTGTTTTCATTTGATGGGATTACAGGATTACATATATTATACGACAGATTGAAAAAAGATGTAAAATAGCAAGATTGCCTGATGGAAAATATTTATTCCATCAGGCAATCCTATGTAAACATTTCTTTAGTTTTGATTATTCTGCAGATTCTTTAGAAACAGAATTTTTCTTTTTTCTGGATTTACCAGAAATCATTTTATGACCGGAGTAGATAGCCATAATCATGCAGAGAAGAGAGCTGCAAGCAAAATATTTGTGAGCAGTTTTCATGTTTTTATAGCCGGTATAAAAGGTTCCAATCATGGCTGCCAATGCACCAAGTGACCAATATTTATGTGCTTTCATTTGAATATACCTCCTGCGTTTTTTTATATAATACCTCTTTTTAGAAAGCATGAAAACAGGAAATTTATAAATTCTGTTCTTTCTCAATCTGCTGTTCCTGTTCGTAGCTCTTCCCAAGGATCATATCAATATTGGCAGACACGGTACGAAACTCCCGTTCATAATTCCGGCGGTTAGAAAAATCTTCCCGTTGCATATTTCGCAATTCAATAAGTCGGTCTTTTTCAGCATAGAGGGATTTCGTGGAAGGCAGCTTATTTCCGACAGATTTTTCTTTCAGTGTTCGGAGAGCTGTATCATAAAGAGAAACTTTTTATTTTTATGGTAATAGCTGTTTAGTTTCTGACATTCAGATTACAAACCTGTTTGCGGCAGAGTTATTGATGCCGTATGAAGTCTTTCGGAAAAATTTCTTTGCACATATGAACGAATTGGAAATAACTCCCGGGAAGGTACGGTTGGATGAGGCTATCCGTCTGATTGTTTGTCAGATGAGTGATTTTTTGGTTCCTTATGTGATTAGCATAAATTAAGTCTGCGAAGCAAACGATACTCCTTGGGCTTTGCACAAGGAGATTCATATTTATTGTATTTCGCAGTGTATTACTGGACGCGGAGTGAACAGTAACCAGTAAATAAACAATTTATTGACAAATAACTGACCAGATGTAATAATACCACTCAGAGATAGTATTTGGACTCAAAACTATACTCTGGCTGAAATCACTGGAATCTTATATAAAAGCAGCCAGCCGGAATCCGGAAACGGGAACGGAGGGATGTATGTAATTTTAAAAGATACGAGCCGGTATTTATGATACAAAAAATCAGATTTCCAATAATCTATGGAATAGTAAAACATATTTTATGTATCAGAAACAGGACTCAATATACAGGGAATCAATCAGAAGCGTTTCAGGGTCAAAGTGTATCCTGATGCGCTTTTTTTGCAGATCATAAAGGTATATTTCCTTTTTATGGTGCTGCTTGACTCTGATTTTTCCCGCAGGAAAGGACTATATAAGATGACAATAGAAATGTTAAAAGGAAAAATCCACAGAGCAACTGTTATCCAGGCTGAACTGGATTATGTGGGAAGCATTACTGTGGATGAAGAACTGCTGGAAGCTGCCGGAATACTGGAATATGAGAAAGTTCAGATTGTAGATGTGAACAATGGCAGTCGATTCGAGACATACACAATCTGCGGAAAACGCGGAAGCGGTATGATCTGTCTGAACGGAGCAGCAGCAAGATGTGTAAGCACAGGTGACAAGATTATCATCATGGCTTACGCAGGATATGAGCCTGAAGAGGCACGCACTCATAAGCCTGCAGTTGTATTTGTAGATGAAGAGAATAAGATCAGCAGAGTGACCAATTATGAGAAACATGGTCTGCTGAAAGACATGGCCTGAAAACGTTGATATCAGATTAGAGGCTATCATAAGATGAAAGTGAATTCAGAAAAGAGGCTATCTCAAAAACTATGATACCGGTCCATTGACCGAGAAAGAGGAGATAACAATGCAGGTAACAAAAACAGTAGAAGAAACAAGAAAACAGATCAAAGCATGGAAAAAAGAAGGTAAAACTATAGGTCTTGTTCCAACAATGGGATTTCTTCATGAGGGACATGCAAGTCTGATCAAAAAATGCAGAGAACAGAACGACATTGTAGTTGTGTCTGACTTTGTCAATCCAACACAGTTTGGTCCGACAGAGGATCTTGAGGCATATCCAAGAGATTTCGAACGCGACAGCAAACTCTGTGAAAGTCTTGGCACAGACCTGATCTTCTGCCCTGAACCTTCTGAAATGTATCATGATCCCCATGCATTTGTAAGTATCGATACATTATCTGAGACACTTTGTGGAAAAACACGTCCTATCCATTTCAAAGGTGTGTGCACAGTTGTAACCAAGCTGTTCCATATTGTAGCCCCGGACAGAGCATATTTCGGACAGAAGGATGCTCAGCAGCTGGCCATCATCCGCAAAATGGTCCAGGATCTGAATTTTGATATAGAAATCGTAGGCTGCCCGATTGTCCGTGAAGAGGACGGACTGGCAAAATCCTCCAGAAATACATATTTAAGCGATGAAGAGAGAAAGGCTGCTCTCTGTCTGTCCAGATCCGTAAAACTCGGACAGGAAATCATTCACGCAGGCATTTCCGCAGAAGAACTTCTCGGCAAAATGCGTGCAGTGATCGAGGCAGAGCCTCTGGCAAAAATCGATTACGTTTCCATGGTAGATGCACTTACCATGCAGCCTGTGGAAAAAGCTGATCATAATGTTCTCGTAGCAATGGCTGTCTATATTGGCAAAACAAGACTGATCGATAACTTCAGCTACGAGGTATAATATATGGAAAATATTTTAAAGAAAATAGGAAAAATCAGCAGTTTTGCATCCAGATATATTGGAATCATCATCATTGCCTTTTCATGCCTTGCCTTTTTCTGGAGGGATGGATTTGCATGGATGACAAATTATACATCTGTTTTTCTGGGCGTGATCATGTTTGGTATGGGACTGACCATACGTCTGGAAGACTTCCGGGCAATTTTTTCCAGACCAAAGGAAGTGATCATTGGCGCAGTTGCACAGTATACGATCATGCCAGTCGTAGCCTGGGTATTGTGTAAAGTTATGAATCTTCCCGCAGATCTGGCTCTGGGTGTGATTCTTGTGGGATGCTGTCCTGGTGGAACAGCCAGCAATGTGATCACCTATATTGCAGGCGGTGATGTTGCACTTTCAGTAGGAATGACCATCGTTTCCACTCTGGCTGCTCCTGTTATGACTCCATTTCTTGTGTACATTCTGGCAGGTGCCTGGGTGGAAGTATCCTTCTGGGCAATGGTACTTTCTGTTGTAAAAGTAATTCTGGTTCCTGTACTTCTTGGAATCCTTCTCCGTACACTTGCAGGAGATCATGTAGATAAAGTTTCAGATGTTATGCCATTGATCTCTGTTGTAGCCATTGTTATGATCATTGGCGGAATCGTGGCAATTAATGCAGAGAAAATCTTAAGCTGCGGAGTTCTGGTCCTTGGCGTTGTTGCGATCCACAATTTCTGTGGTATGATGCTTGGGCTCCTTGCAGCAAAAATTTTCCATGTAGAATATACACGGGCAACAGCTATAGCTATTGAAGTGGGCATGCAAAACAGCGGACTGGCAGTTTCTCTGGCAGCAGCTAACTTTGTAGCCAATCCACTGGCAACTCTTCCAGGTGCTATTTTCAGTGTATGGCATAATATTGCAGGCTCCATCTTTGCAGGAATCCGCCGTTCCGGCGTAGAAAACAGGACACGCACAGGTGAAAATGGTGTGTCAGCAGCATAAATAACAAGGGAACGTAGAAAACAAAAAATCCCCGGAATCCTTGGCTTAACAGTGATAAGAAACTAATTTGCTTATCTACTGCCAGCTAACGGATTCCGGGGCAAAAATAACTACTTGAATTTTTTTGCTTTTATGACATCTATAATTATCCCTTTGTTTTTTATAAGCTTTATTCGCCAACTCTCAATTTCTCAGCATTTTGAACGGAATATCCCATATCATAGGCTTTTTTGAAAACACTTTGATTTCTGACTAATCCGGCATCCATCACGTTTGCTGCATATATCTTTCCTGCAATCTTGTATTCTTCCAGAT
>OLSC01002098.1_pt1 | contig 15132 bp, 18 predicted proteins | sample 1672881 | NCBI WGS metagenome assembly OLSC01 (sample SAMEA3136733, study PRJEB25190) | human gut metagenome | biome: human gut; feature: human-associated habitat; material: faeces | place: Austria | collected 2013
TAGCATAGTCTATTTGTAACCATTTTGTAACCGGTTTCCCCTTGACATTTCAGTGTAGTGAAGTAGATAAAAAGTCTGAACTAACCGCATGGTACCGGTGGTGCCCTGCACCTCATTATATGTATACAAGAGGTGTAACCAATTTGTTACCTGTTGTTCATATCCTGTTAATATTTTTATGGTATTATGTAGACAGTGAAGGGAAGCACATAAGGTGCAACCCATAGAGAAAGGACGAACACCATGATTGATATGAACATTATTTCTGAGCTGATTGAAAAAGGCATCTAAGGCAGGTACAGCAGTTAGAAATTCCAATGGTTTACACTATGATGCGGTAGACCACGGCAACAGCACATATATTTTGTGTATATGAGGTGGGCGAACAGGAGCCGTTTTACACCAATTACTTTAGACACTCTTAATGATAAAGAAAGGACAGAGTATGATTCTCTACATCCGCAAGACAAACAATTTCGAGCAGGTGGAAAATTTCCTGCTCAATCATCCCGATAAGGAATACAAAACAAGTAGGTTCGTCTACTACTTCAAACAGGTGGGTGATTGCGCGGGAATCTTCCGACGTGCAACAGAGACCTGCACCCGGAGAGGCCGCAAGGCCGGAGACGACGAAATCATAGCATACTATCACGATGGGGAGTTTTAACAATGACAGCATATCACTTCTCTTGTGTCGCGCCGTTCGCGTCGCTGTTCTTTATCATCGGTATTTGCATTTTTATCTGTGAGTGGAAAGGATGGTTTTAATATGAGAATTGTGCATCTGGTAGAATATGAATGGATTGACCCCAAGTCAGCACATCCGCGCAACGTTATGCCGGTCGCGGGCCCCAATGGGGCCCAGATGGCCTATAAGATGTTGGGCAAGTCCATGCAGAGGCTCAATAATAAATCTGTGCGGAAGTTATACAAGTACTTGCGCACCAACGGGAACAACCCGTACATGACAGAGCAGAACGGGTCTATCCGGATTCAATACTTCCGTTGGCCGCGCGGATATCATTATGATAAGGTCAACCGCGAGTTTGTGAGGGACGACGCATGAAAAAGATAAAGAATCAACTGGGGCTTGTAAAGCCCGATAAACTGCCAGCCGGTGCGACGGCCAAGAGCGAACAAAAGCCGTCAACCCGCAAGGCCAGCAACAAGAAGCAGGCCAAGCAGAGAAAGGCGGCCAAACTCAAGGAGAAGAAAGCCAGCAAGGCCAGCAAGCCGCCCAAGAAGCGCAAGCAGGGCGGCAAGGGCAGACCGTTCCAGCCCAAACCGTGGGAAGCATACGCACCCAAGGGCCCGAACGCCACAAGCTACACCCGGGAAGAGCTGGAACAGATAGTGCGGCGTGCATCCGGTGCGGCAAACCGACGCTTGAAACGTCTGGAAGAGGCCGGAGAAACCAAGGGCGTTTACAAGAGGGCCTTGGGGATGCTGGAAACACAGGGCCGCACAAAGTTCAGCGGAGCCGTGAAGAGCATGACAAGAACGGAACTTGTCGCGGAGTATCTGCGCCTGCGGGATTTCCTCAGTTCCAAAACGTCCACAATGCAAGGTATCAAAGACTGGAAGCGCAATGTTTATCAATCTCTTGTTGACAGAGGTTTCACCGGTTTCCAAGAAGAGCTTTCAGAGCTGTTTGACAAGTACATGACAAAAGAGTTGGAGTCAGCGATGGGTTCTGATGTGGTTTACACGTTATTGCAGACAGACAACGGCAGGCCCTTCTTGCAACGGGCAAAGGACGCGATAGACCGTGCAAAGCAGACGGGGGAGAGCCAAACAACGGCCCTTTCCCGGGAATTCAATATCACAACAGAAGAGCAGGCGGCACAAATATTAGCAAAGTATTTTGGGGATTAAATCATGCGAGAATGCAGGGGTGAACAGATAGCGGAGAGCAAAGGCGAATTTCTGGCTATGCTTGGCACTCCCAAAACCGTGCAGGAGCGAACCAAGAAGAACGCCAGACCGAAACCCCGTTACCTTGATGTAACTTGCACTTTTGATATTGAGACCACCAACACAGAAACAGACGGTTTTGCATACAGCTTTCAAACGTGCATTGGTGGCGCGGTCGTGGTTCCGCGATACTTTGAAGAGTGGGCCGATATAATAGAAACGTTGGTTGATAAGTGGAGTATCACAGAACGAAAGCGCCTTGTGATTTTCGTTCACAATCTTGGGTATGAGTATACATATCTGATTCAGATGTTATGTGACCGGTGGGGAGATTGCAAGGCCCTTTACACCAAGAGCCGGAAACCCCTGTATTTGCAGTTCGACAACGGTATTGAATTTCGGGACAGTTTAAAGCTGTTCCAAAAGAGCCTTGCCAGAGCAACAGAAGGATGCAAGCACGAAAAGCTCAAGGGTGACTTGGATTATTCCGTTTACAGAACAGCAGATACTCCCCTTGATGATACCGAATTTGCATACTGTGTGAATGATGTTCTGGGCCTGTGGGAAGCAATCGAACGCCTGAAAGCAGAACGCAATTACAACGCGGCGACACTTCCCATGACAAACACGGCTCTTGTCATTAAAGAGGTCAACAAACATTTGACAGGGGACAGCAGGACACTGCAAAAGATGCAAGCTCTTGAGCTCAACCGGGAACAAATGGAAATCGCATATAAAACAATGGCAGGTGGTGACACACACGGCACCCGGTGGCGTGCCGGTCACACTTACCGCAATTGTAATTCCTACGATTTCAAGAGCGCCCACCCGTCACAACAGCTCTTGTGGAAGTTTCCAGAGGGTAAACCCATGATGCTACCACAAGGCCAGCCTCAAGCAGTGATGGACAATATCATATCCTGCGGTATGGGGTGGATTGCAGAGATAGCAATAAAGGGGTTGCAAATCCGGCCCGAATGCCCAGACCCCGTGATATCTGTCAGCAAGTGCGCGGGCCTTAAATGTGACGACGAAAACAAAGACAATGGCCGTGTGCTCCAAGCAGATGAAACATTACTGTATTGTGATTCCAATGACTGGCAACGTATCAAAGAAGCATACACCTTTGAACGGGTGGTGATGCACAGGGGGTTCTGTTTCCGTCTTGGGTATCTTCCAGATTCTTTCCGTATGGCAATCTTTGATAAGTTCAAAATCAAAGAGACCATGAAAGGCTCCCCCGATTATGCTTTCTCCAAAATCTGCGTCAACACCATTTTCGGAGCCTGCGCCCAAAAGACGATAAGGGACGAATACACAGCGGAGATTGGAGACAGCATTGATTTTGAGCGTATGAGCTGGGAAGTGAACTTAGAAAAGAAAACCCCTGCGGAGATACAGAAGAGCCAGAAAGGCAAGTTTCCGTTTCTCTGGGGTCTGTGGACAGCCAGCATGACGCGGCTCAAGCTCTGGCAACTGTTGAAAATCGTAGGCTGGGAGAAGGTGATTTACTGGGATACAGATTCATGCAAGTTTGAAGGGGCCAAGGTTCCAGAGGTTGAAGAGTATAACCGGGAAGTTGCCGCCCAGTGTGAAAAGCGCGGCGTAGTGGTCACGAAACCCAACGGTAAGAAAGTCTATATCGGGATAGCAGAGGACGAACACCCGCAAGCCGATTATGGTTACACCGAATTCAGATTCTTACACGCCAAGTGTTACGCGGCCCGGACGTGCGAAGGTGTGCTAGAAAGCACCATTGCGGGAGTAGGCAAGAAAGAAGGGCAGGCGGCATTAAAAGACAATATTGAAAATCTGAACGACTTTTTAATTATTGATGATGCTGGTGGACAGATGCTTTCTTACCACGACAGCCCCATAAAAGAGCGCCACGATTTCCAGCGCGTCACCCACTCGGCTAGTTGGATAGTTATGACCCCGCGCAGGTATGAAGTGGGCGGCATCAATGATTTTGCTGAGGAACGCTTGGGATAAATGTTCCACATGGAACAAAATAAGAGCCCCGCTCTTATGAGCGGGGCTCTTATTTTTGCTAAGAAATTGTAGCGCGCACGGCAAAGTGGAGAATGTATGACTTTGTTTCGATGTCGCTGGGAAGGCTCGACCTTGGAACAGATGCGGTCAGACGAACGCCTGCACCGTCAAATTCGGCACTAAGCGTCACGTCACTAGGTTTAATCCGGTACACGTTGACTCCATCCAGATAAATCAATTCAGCATATCCAATTGTGGCGTCCGAAATTGTTGCAGATTCGGGGTGTTGGGGGAAAGTTTTGAAGGGGAACGGAAGAATAACGCTTGCGTAGCAGTCCTCGCGCTCGTCATTTGCCGGCCGCACGGTAAAAAACTCAACGAAAGTATAGCTAACAGAAGCGGGAAGAGACACGCTGTTTTTCTCCAGAGTAGCAATGCGGGCATCCTGCGCGGCCTGTCCTTCATTATAGGTGCTCGTGGGGACGTACCCCGTCACGTCGGGAATCTCGCTTTTATCTGCCTTGTCCGTTTCCAGCTTGGCAATGCTGGCCGCGTGCTCTGCCAGCTCGTTCTCCTGAGAGGTCGCGCACTCGGAAATGGTCTGCCGGGGGTGCGCGGTTGCCCAGTCGCCCACAATGTCGTCCTGACGTTTCTGGCCGGCAGTAAACTCGGTCTTGGTGACGTAATCGCCCAGAGCGGTTTTATCGGCCTTGCTTTCCAGAGCGGTTTTGTCTGCCTTGTCGTTTTCCAGACTGGTGATTTTGGTATCCTGTGCGGTCTGCCCTGCGGTATAGGTCTCATTCTTGACGTATCCGGCCAGGGTCTCGGCGGTAACATATCCGCCCAGACTTTCGGTCAGATGGGCGATTGCGTCGGTGTTGCCAGAAATCGCCGTATCCTGCTGGGTGTTCTTGGCCTTGATATCCGCGATTTCCTGCTTGTTGGTGGTGTTGTCACTTTCCAGAGTAGAAATGCGGGTTTCATGGTCGGCCAGCTCGGTGGCGTGGTTTGCCAGCTCTGCGGCGTTCTTGGCAATCAACTTGCCGTTCGCCAGCTCTGCGGCCTTGGCGCGGTCGATTTCGGCGGTCAACGCGGTATTGGTGTTGTCGGTCTTGGTATCCAGACCATCCAAACGGCCCTCGGCGTTGGTGGCGCGATTTTCCAGCGCGTCCAGCCTGCCGTCCTGCTGAACGTCCTTCTCCTGAATGTGGGCGATTGCATCCCGGTTGGCCTCAATCTTTGCCTCGTCCTCGGTAAGGTCAGCCCGGAGTCCGTCCGTCACGCTGGTAAGGCGCTCAATGGCCTCATGGTTTGCCGTGATTTCCTCATGCTGGGCGGTAAGACGGCCCTCATGGTCTGCCAGCTTTGCGGCATGGTCGGCCAGCTCGTGCGCGTTCTTGGCAATGTTCGCGGCATTGTCCTGAATGTTCTTGGTATTCTTGGCAATGTCGGCAGTGTTCTGGGCAATGCTGGCATCGTGGCTCTTGAGCTTGGTATCGATGCCGTTCAGCCGGGAATCATGCTCGGTGTCCTTTGCCTGAAGGGCGGCGATATCGCCGTCATTGCTGGTGATTTGCCTCTGCAAATCCTCGTCCTTGGCGTGCAGGTCTGCAATCTCGGTGGTGTGCTGGGCGGTCGTGGCCTGCAACCCGTCGATTTCGGTCTCGGCAGTCGCCACGCGCTCGGCCAGAGCGTCAACACGGGCCTTATCCTCGGCCACCGTGTTTTTCATCTCCGCGTTGTCCTTGGTGAACTGGTCGATTTTCTTCCGGAATTCCGCGTTGTCAGACGCGAAACCGGAGACCTGAGACGACAGGTCTTTCACCTCGTTCTTATACTGCTCCACCTGCGCATTATATGCGCCAGTCTTGGCCCAGTATCTCGTATTGGTGATATCCACGCCGGGGCCCACGTTGCACTTGCTGGTGTAGCTTTCGCCGTCGTGGGTCACAATGGTGAGGGATTCGTAGGAGCGGTGATTGTCCCACTCAATGGGGTCTGCGAAAATCGGCACATACCGGGAGCCGATATACTGAGACGGGGGACACGGCCCACAGGGAACAGGGGGCCGGGGCGGCATCGGGGGGTGATGGGGGCCGCAAGGGCCCGGCCCACAGGGGCCGGGGTCAGCCGGAGCAAGGGGTGCGGGCTTGATGGGGAAACCACAATCATTCTTGCAACTCATATAGAAACTCCTTTCTTAATAGGTGATGATAAGATGACCATACTCGGGCTCGGTGATATCGGTGCCGGTGTTGAAGGTCAGCCAGCCCCAATTTGCAGGGACATAAGCACAGAAATGCCCGTCCGGGGTCAGACCAAACCACACAAAGCGAACCATTTCACAGACCATAGCAGGCAGATTTTTGTCTGCCCATTCCAGAAACTTGCCGTTCTCAAAGTCACCGTCGTTCAGACGGTCGTTGATGCACTTCTGAGCGGCGGCAAGGTCGGCCATTGCGGAATTGAGCGCGGTGATGTTGCCGCCCTGCGATTCCTGCCCTTTGGCAATGCCCTGCACCAGAGCTGTCAAGCTCTGAATCTGGGAGACCATCCAACGAAGGTCGTACATTCCCGGGTCTCCGGGGACGTAGGGCGGGGACGGGCAAAACGGATAATCCATAAAATCACTCCCTCATTTCTTTCAGCAGTTCGTCGGCCCGGATTGCTTCCGGGGTAAAAGAATTGTTTTTCCACCATGCCCAGACAGCGGCGGCGGTGGTGAGGCCGGTCGTCACCCAAGGCTCAAGGGTGGCACTGTCAATGGGCAGGGGGCTCAGACCGGCCACGCTGAGAAGCTGATTTGCCAGAGCCAGAGCCAGAACGGCGGTTCTTGCAATCGTTGCGGGCTTGATTTTCATATCAATCACCTTTCCTTTCTAAGTCGTCGATACGGTGGTTTGCCACTTTGATTTGCTCTTCCAACACGGGAACGCGGCGGGCAAAGTGGTTATGCTCCCGCACTTCCCGGGTCAACTCGTCAAGACGTGTATCGGTGACGGCCTGCGCCTTGCTGTTTGCGATAAGAACACCCGAAAGCGTCACAAGGCCGCCGATAAGCGCCACGATGACTTCCGATATCATATTAACACCCCCATTAATAAAAGTCAAGGCAGAAAGTGCGGTGAAAACTGTCTGCGATAACACGATACATATTGAAAAGCACCGTCTGCCGCTCTGCTTCAATCATCTCCTGCGTCGTGGTGACACCAATATTGCCGCCTCGCTTCCACTCGTGAACGGTGGTAACGGTCTCCGATTCCTTGCCCGTAACAGCGGCAAGGCCGTGTTCCTCATGCTTGCCGGTCTTGGAATCCTGCGCGGTTCCACGGTCTCCGGCCTGCCGCTCGGTGTGCCCGTGTCCATCGGTGCGGCCAGTATCACCATGGGTGCCGTGGGCCCGGTCGATGCTGTCCCGCTGGCCGGTTGTGAGGCCCTCGGTATCCTGCTTGGTCTCGGTGTCCGACGTGCTTTCTTGGTGGTCGGTCATGTTCTCGGTGGTCACGTCGTCTTGGGTGCCGGTGGTGTTCTCGGTCTCTGTCCAGTCGGTTTTGCGGGTATCGTCTGCTGTGCCGGTCTCCTTATAGATAGTGGTGGATGCGTCGAAAGGCTGATACGTCGCCTCGTTCTCGGCTGAAACCTTCCCCTCAACGTCCGTCTGGCTGTCCTTGGTGGTCTTGAGTTTATCGGTCATTGTTTCGCCGTGGGTCGTGAGCCGGGTGCCGGTCGTATCCCGGTCAAGGGTGCCCTTGGTGTCCCGGGTCTCGTCTGCGCTGGTCTGGGTATGAGCAAAACCATGCTCTTTCCCGGCAGTACTGCCGACTGTCTTTTCCTGCCCTGCGGTGTTGTCCGTGGTGAAACCGTCCGCTTTGGTATCCTCATGGTACAGGTTGCCGGTGGTCTCCATCTGGTGGCGGTCGTCTGCGTGCTGGCTCTGCTCGTTGGCTCCACCATGGGAGTGGGTGGCCGTGTTCTCGGCGGTATCCTTGGCCCGTTCGGTGGTGTCCTTGGTCAGCTCGTGCACGTCGGTGTTCCAGATGGGGTTATATTCCAGCTTGGTTGTGGAAAAAAGTTTTTCCCAAATGGGGAGATTTTCGCGGCTCCACCAATACAATTCCGATTTCATCCAAATGGGGTCGGGGTGATACAGCGGAGCCAGACCGTGGGCCCTGCGGATAGCTTGGATAACTCCCGCTTTCTCCATGCCCTTGGGGACGGCCATATTTGCAAAAAGGTTGGGGTCAGCCATCAACAGCGCTTCCAGATTGCAAGAGGATACTAACTCATTCACCAACATTGTTATTCACCTCTTCCCCTTCATTGTTGGTCTTGGTCTCGTCGGCCTCGCCTGCGTCAAAATCGGGCTCAACCATTTTAAAGGTAATGTTTGTATCGTACATCTCGTTGACAATTGCAAGGGATTTTTCCAGCGTAATGCGCCAGACCTCGCGCCGGTTGAAGGTCTCCGCGTCTGCCGCTTTCGATTCCGTCACAACCATTCTTTCCTTTTTGTTGGGCTGAACAGAAACACCCAGTTCCCTGTAAAAGTCGCACAGGATGTTCCGGCGATACTCCATCAAATCGGGAAGAATAAAGTTTTTGGAAAGGTCGCGGTCAAACTGCATGATGGGCAGGGTAAAATCTCCATCGGCCTTTGTGGTCAACTGCTGTTTCAAATCGGCATTGATAACAACAGCGGGGGCACCGTTCGCCAGCTTGTTAAAGATTCCTTCCATGGTTCGCTTGCCCTTGTCGTCCTTGGCGATAGCCGCGTAGGCGAAACGGGCATTGATTGCGCTCTGTCTGATTGCGATTTCTGCTAACTGCATCTCCCGCGCGTACTTGGTCACTAAATCCCACGTTCCTTGATAGTCGGGAGTGAGCTTGATAACGGCGCACTCTTTGCCGATTTCCAGAGGGCGCGGAAAATTGAAAAACGTCGTCGAAATCTGCATTCCGCGCGGCTGGTATTGCAGGCCGTAACCGGTCGGAAATGCGGGTTGTACAACCAAACCGTATGTTTTCGACTTGAACACGGTCGCAAAACCGGTGCGGAACAGCTGGTAAAGAAAGGCATCATAATCCCACCCGATTTGACCGGGGCCGTTCTCGGGGAGCCCGTTGAACTCAATGAGACCGCGCAACCGCTGAAAGAAAGAGCGTTCCCAATAGTTCATTGCATCGGTGGAAAACGTTGCATCAAAATTCCCGCACAGCGTGCCGCCGTCGTAGTATCCACTATAACATTGGTACATATATAATCACCTCATTCGATAAAAACACCGCTGTCCATTGCGGCGTTGATGTAAGAAATTTCATCGGGCTTGGCGTTCAGCGGAGCACAGGAGAAACCACGGGTCTTACAGTATCCCTGCACAGGCTTGGCAACTTTCATTACTGGGTATCCGTAAACTTTTTGGAAACCTGCATCGTCCACCGGGGGATAATACAGCAGGGTCAACTTTGCTTCCAAAGGTAGCTGTACCTGCGACGCACCACCCATAGTTCCGGCAGAACAGTTGATGGGGGAAACTGTTTGCTGTACACCCTGCGCAACTTGGGCCATACCTTGCGCGGCCTGCATCGTGCCGCCAGCAAACCCCGCCACGGTGGACAGCAGACCCCCGCCGAAATTCATTGCACCGGAAACGGTGCTGATTGCACCGGTCAACGCACGCACCGGGTCAATGTTACTGGTGCCGATTCCGTAGGGGCTGGCTATGCTGGTGCTTCCAGCGTATACCGTGTAATCTCCTGCCCGGACTAGTGTTGTTACACTGCCGTCCACGAAACACACAGACCAATCAATATCAATGTTCGCCGCCGTGTTGCATTGGTCAACTGGAACCGCCAGCGTGCCCACGAAAGGAACGTATAACTGAATTTGGCAGTTCATCCGCTTCCAATCGTCTGCGGGCCACGGTATCGCTATCGTGGTATGAACACTCCGGGAACTTGACGGGGTGACCTGCTGTGCAAAAACTGTGGTGTTGAACTGCCCCAAGGTGATTTCCGTTTGCCGTCCTGCGCCGTATCGGGAAAGGTTTATGGGAATCCAGATGCAAGAGCGGACGCACTCCAACGCATTGCCGCCAAACAGAAGTTTATTCATAAACTCCGGCAATGCCAATTCCCAACGAACCATAGGCTTGGTAAGGGTCTCCCACGTCAAGGAAACTGCCGTCAACAAACTCCCCAACGTGGCCGCGCTCATTGCATAGGCGTGCAGGCCCGACTTACCAACACAGGACAGCACAAAGGTGCCACCAGAGGCATCAATATTTCCGTCCGTGATATCTGCCGACGCTGTGGAAATCTTGGGAGCCATTCCCACGGCCTGCCGGGTATCCTGAAGACGGAACGTTGCGCCGCTGGAATCTTGATTGAAACCGTATTCAATGAATGCGTCCGTTTTAAGAATGGTATCACGGTAAGTTGCCAGCGGGTCAAGCTCCAGCGTGAATTGCCAAATGTTGGCGGTGCCCCTGCCTCGGATACCGATAGATATATCGCGTATCCAATAGAAACTTGCCGTCTCTTCGCACTGGCAGTAATTCCATTGGGGGGAAATGTTGATACTGTTCAACGTGACGTAAATCACGGGCCGCTCCATGCTGGTGGTTTGCTTGAAATCGCAACGCTCCTCATCGGGGAGCTCGGTATAATCAAATGCTTTGGTTGAATTCACGCGCTTCTCAATGTTTCCAAAGTGAAAGTGGTATCCGTGTTCCACGCTAGGCGCGGGAACTGCGCCGTTAAATTCGCCTCGTGCCATTGTTTCACCTACTTTCTAACAATAAAGGCCCGGCCTTTTACGGTCGGGCCTTCGCGGCTGGTTACGGCTGTTCGCCGTCGCTCATATAGAAAAGAATCGCGTTCTCGGTGGGGTCCGCGAGATAGTTCATCTTCCAATGATGCTCCGTATTGTAATACTCGCCTTTCGTGTTGAAAGGCGTGGTATATACACTGTCCATCATGTAGACGGTCGCCAGCGCTCTGCGGTCATACAGCAGGCCCACCACCATGGGCAGGTCAACCTCTTCACCGGTTTCCTGCTTGGCGGTGTTCACGTTGAACTGAGCGGGAATGACCTTTACGCGGCTCTTGTCGTTGATGTTCTGCCAGAAGTTGACCCCCTCATAGTTGCCAAAGGACAGGTAACCGGGGCCAAAGATAGCAGGGAACACCCACGATTTTGCATCGTTAATGAGCGGCTGGTACAGGAGCAGTTTCTGTTCGCTCTTGGGAGTGTGCCGGAGCAGGGTCAGCGGGTCGCCGTTGTCGTCGGTGCAGGCGGGAACCAGGTGATAAAGGTCGGTGCTTTCCTCAAGCAGGGCCGTCTGGGTTTCCAGCAGGGAGACAAAGAAAGAAAGAAACTCCTGCAAATGGGTGGTCAGCAGGTCGGCGGTGGTGTACGCGGTGCCGCGTGCCTTGTTGAATTCGGCAGTAAGGTTGACCTTCTGGCCGGGTTTGCCGGTGTTGTACAAACTGCCGATAAAGTTCATCACGACGGCGCGATTCTCGGCAGTTTTCCAGCGGGCCACGTCGTTTGCAACTTCCGTGGTGATACCGGCCAGAAATGCCGACAGTTCACTTTCGCTGGTGAAAGCGGTCGTCAGCTGAGAACGGAACGTCGTATAGGTCTGGTCAAGCGTGGCCTGCCCAGTATACCACATTTCCAGCGGGTACCGCTTGGAAATCTTATACATATCCACGCTCTGGCCGTCGCGCAAGGTATTGGGGTTCTGGACGGTGTTGATGAACTTGGTTTCGTCAAACTTGCCAGAGAAGAAAGCGATTTTGCGGATGAACAGCCCCCACTCCTGCGACGTGGCCTCAATGCTGGTAAAGCGGCCGCTGTATGCACGGGTGGTGATGATGGTACGCGAGACCATGTTATAAAGGGCCTGCAATGTGCCCTCTTTGCTGGTGTTCAAACACATCTGGCCCACGTTGATGAAACTGGACGTATCAACGGCAGAAATTGCCGTCTGGCCCGTCACCTGCTGAACCAGATTATTGGCAATGGTGTAAATGTCCTGCGGACGGAAAACCGTCGCGCCTGCCTTTGCGGGGAAATTCGGGTTTGCCATTACTTAACAACTCCTTCCATACTATTGAAATTGGGGCTTTCGGGTGCGGGGGCAGGCTTGACGGCCCCCAAGATGATATCTTCCACGCTTGTCACCGTGGGAAGAGCACCAACGGTTCCAGCGGTCGGAACATTGAGCGCGTCAACCTTCTTGCTAAGGTCGGCAAGGCTTGCAACAAGCTGGCCAAGGTCGGGGACTGCCGGGGCCTGCTGGGCAGGTGCAGAAGTGGGAACCGTCGCCGGAGCAGTCGGAACCGTGGGTGCAGTTGCGCCTGGAACCTGCACAGGGCTGGGGGGAGTGGTCTGGGGATTGCCCAGATTCATAAAAGCGGCAATATCGTTTTTGGAAAAACCTGCGTTTGCCAATGCGAGAACGTCGTTAATGCTGAGTGCCATAATCAATAGGCTCCTTTCCATCTTGATTTGTTGGTTCTAACGTCCACATGGGTGAACGTGTGATATACGCCGATACCGCCAGAAGCGCCCAAATAGACCTCTGCTATCTCTGCGATTCTGGACGGTGTCACGCCCTCAACCCAAATGTCAGCCGCCATGCCGTTACAATGCTGAGACCGGGGAGATGCGTTTTTGAGAGTGGCGTTGTATTCCTTGCTTCTGTATCCGCTGTTAATGTGTACAGGTTTACCGGTAAAATTCCGGATGTTTTCAAGCAAGGTCAAAAGCCGCTCGTCAACCTTTACAATGTCGCTGGGGTCGTGCTTGGAATGGAATTCCCTCACGCGAAAGTGGGGAGAGAGCCGCTTTTCTGCGGCGTATTTGTATGAATAAGTAAGCATTGCCTACTCCTTTCTATAAAAGCAGGGGTGCGCAACTTAGAAATGCTACCCCACAAGCTTCCGGCCTGTCTAAGTTTTGGGGGCCCCTGCACCTTTATCATACTATCTTTAATCGTCGATGTCAAGAAATTCTTTGATTTTGAGCAGCGTGGGCACGTCACTGCACCAAATCTGGTTAAGGTTTAACATCGCCTCAAAGAACGGGTGATGCATACGGAAAGCGGCTTTCCCTGCTTTCGTGTCTGGGTATATTTCTCTGCTTTCGTGCCGGGACGTACACAAATACACATGATTCCCGTCGTACACATACGCATATAACCCCGCCACGGAGTACAGGGGTTTCATGCCTTTAAGGTTCATGGGCCGTACCGCTTCCAGATTGTTGTAAGCAAATTCGTTTTCCATTGCCATTTTATAAAACTTTGAATCCTTGTTTTTCATCATGTGACGCATGAAAGCGGTTTGCGCACGCTTGGCACTTACCGCGCTAGACTTGGGCATACCAATGAAAACGCCGCTTTCTGTTACCGTCCATTCTTTGCCCGTCCTGCACAGCTTGGCGATTTCATCCACCACGCCAAGCTCCACCAAAATGGGGCTTGCAATGTCGAATGCGTTTGCAAGCAACCAGAGACGCAACGGGGGTTTTCCTTCCAGTTCTCTGTTTCCGTTGATAGTTACATAGGCATTCAAGAGCGCGTCGCCCTCTGCCTTGCGTTTGATAACGATTCTTTCCGGTATAAATTCATCAAAAACAACGTCCTCAAATTGGGAGCCGTTGAAACCACGGATATTCGCAATGCTGGAGAGCGTCATTCCGATTCCGTATTTCTCTAGGCATTGCTTTGGCTTGCCGTCCTCATACTCAAACCTGCCTATTGTATATGTGACCTTGCCGCCTTTCACAATATCCGCGTCAAACCCCTCTTTTTTCAGAGGCAAGAACGGGTTTAAATCGGGGTCGCTGGTGATAGCGTCAAACTCTGTCATTGTGCGGCGTAAATACAAGAATCGCTTGCCTTCATTCAGCTCATATTTCAATGTGCCATAGGTCTTACCAACTTGACGTTTACCAATAAGAATATTGCACCAACAACCTAAAGAAGCGATGGATGGGATATTGACCCATCCACCGCTTTCATATAGGTCAAGCGCAATATTTTTCATGTTGCGCTTGCTCATGTTTACACCTCGTAACGGGTCTTATAATCCATCTTTTCGCCCTGCGCCGTTGCGTGCTCCGAAACTGCGGCAATAATGCGCTGTGCATCCTGCTCAGAGAAGTACACGCGGTACAGGTCGTAATACTGCCCATCCCGGCCCTTGCTCTGCGGCATTGCGATAAACTCGCCGTTCTTGCCGTCAACGACTTTCAGGTTCAGGAAGGTTGCACCGGGAACGTTCAGCGTGAACACGCACACCCGGTCAGAAATAAGGTGACACGCCTGCACGGTCGCGCCCTTAATGGACAGGTAGCTTTTGACGACTTCCGGGGCGGCGTTCTGATTGTTCTTGTTAAACATGGTATTCTATCCTTTCATTATAAAGTGGTGTCTGGCTCAGAAAATCCAACGGAGCATGAACTGTTTCGCCACGCTGTCACCGTTGGTCGGAAAGAGAGCCGTGGGGCTCTGGTTCGTGTAGATGCTGGCGATATGGTGTTTCTGCGCTTCCAGCTCTGCCGCCTGCTGTTCCATGGTCTTGCCACCGTGATAGCAGGGAGACCACTGGGGCGCATACGGGAAACCACGGCGTGCCGCCTCTTCAAAGGCGGTGAAGGGCAGGGGGTCAAGCTTGCCCACGCCGTCCACGATGTTCAGAAGATTCCCGTTCTTATCATAGACAAGGCCGTAAATGTTCTGGGCGGCATCCTCATAAAGCAGGACGTGCGAAACGTTGGTAGGCGTGGCGCAAGGGCCGGTGCAGGTGCAAGGGTCAGCCATTGTATTCACTCCCTTCTTTATATACGTTGGTGAAGTTGTCGCCGTCAAGCATGAAATCATGCGGAATCTCTGCGCCAATTTCACATTTCAGCGTTTCGGCGTTGATATCCTCAAGAGCCATTTCAAGGCCCTTGGAACCGGTGGAAGAAGTCAGCGGTTTCATGCCGTGTGCCTTGACGACTTCCAAACAGTCGCGCTTGCTGTTCCAGTCCAGAAACAGCAGGGTCAAAACCTGTTTGTCCTTGACCGCTTCCACAGTCACATACTTTGCAATAACTTTCATGTGTTTGTCCTTTCATCTCGTAGTTGATGTTCGATGCAAGTTTGTCCTTGCAATTATATAGTAGCATAGGGCACATCAGAAATTGTGAACAGGGTGTTAATAATTGGTTAC
>OLSC01002102.1_pt1 | contig 15100 bp, 11 predicted proteins | sample 1672881 | NCBI WGS metagenome assembly OLSC01 (sample SAMEA3136733, study PRJEB25190) | human gut metagenome | biome: human gut; feature: human-associated habitat; material: faeces | place: Austria | collected 2013
TAGGTCCCTTTAAAGAGCCGACACGGACAGAAGTATTGTCGCTGTTTTTGGAAGAGTCGGTGGATTGGTCAGCAGTTTCCTGGGAACTTTCTGCTTCGTCAGAGCTTTTTGCTGTTGTTTCAGCAGCGGTTTGTAAAGCAGCTGTCGTAGAGGCAGCTGTCCCAGTAGAAGAAGTCTGTTTGTCAGCGTTATCTGCGCATCCGCTTAAAACAAAAGTGCCTGCAAGGGCCATAGCCAGAAGTTTCATGGATTTTTTCATAATGTATTTTCCTCCTGAAAATGATAATGTCTTCTTAAAAATAAGAAAACATTCATAATAACAGGACTATCTTACCATAAAAATCCCTTGCTGTGGTAGATAAGTGCTGTTAAAATAGTTCTATTGATAAAAATAAAAGAAGATTGGAAAAAATAAAAGGAAATTGGGAAAAAATGGGAAAATTATACGATTGCATCATCATCGGTTCCGGTCCGGCAGGACTTACGGCGGCGATCTATGCGGCCCGGGCCTGCCTGTCTGTTCTGGTGCTGGAAAAGGAGTTTGTAAGCGGTGGCCAGGTGGTAAATACCTACGAGGTGGACAACTATCCGGGTTATCGGGGGATCAGCGGCTTTGACTTAGGGATGAAGTTTCGGGAGCATGCGGAAAAACTGGACGTGGAGTTTGTAATGGAAGGCGTGGAACGGGTGGATCTGGAAAAGGAAGAGAAAATAATCTATACCGACCAGAGTGAATATCACGGCCGGACCGTGATTCTGGCTATGGGCGCTTCCCACAGAAAGCTGGAGGTCCGGGGAGAAGAGGATTTTTCTGGCATGGGCGTTTCCTACTGCGCGACCTGCGACGGGGCCTTTTTCAAGGGAAAAACTGTTGCCGTGGTGGGTGGTGGAGACGTGGCCATTGAGGATGCGATCTTTCTCTCCAGAGGCTGCGAGAAGGTTTATTTGATCCACAGAAGAAATCAGCTCCGGGGGGCGGAGAGTTTGCAGAGAGAACTTTTCGCGAGACCCAATATCGAAGTGATCTGGGACTCCGAGGTGACGCGGATCTTAGGCGAGGACCAGGTGGAAAGCGTCCATCTGAAAAATACAGAGAACGGTGAAAAGAGAAATCTACCGGTGGAAGGCCTCTTTGTGGCGGTGGGCGTCGTTCCCTGCACAACTCTGATCAAAGGACAGGTGGCGCTGGATGATTTCGGATATGTTAAGGCGAGGGAGGATTGTGTAACAAATATTCCTGGCGTTTTCGCGGCGGGAGACCTTCGCACAAAGCCCATGAAACAGATCGTCACCGCCGTGGCAGACGGGGCAAATGCCGTAAATTCCGCCCGGAATTATCTTACGAAAAAAGAGTAAGAAATGAAAAATATGTGAATCTCTGTTGACAAATTAAGCTGAATTTGTTATGATAACCCTATGTAAAATTAACAATTATGTAACAAATCGGTTAAAACACGGAAATCCTTTTGGAAAACTTCGTTGAAAACCGATACGGAGGGTGATATCTATAATGAAAAGAAGCGTGTTAATGAAACTTACGGCCTGCTGTATGACCGGTGCAATGGTTCTTGGAAACACTGGGGTGGTGACTATGGCTTCCGGACTGGATTCCGCACTGGCAGGTATGGGCGCAGAGATCGCAGGTAGTCAGCAGCAGAAGGAAGTTGTGAAGGTGGCTCCGACCGGTTATGATACCGTGGCCATCGCACAGGTAGATGAGTATGTAAATATCCGTGACGCAGCCAGCACAGAGGGCAACGTTGTCGGAAAACTTTATAATAACTGCAAGGCAGAGATCCTTGGCAAGACCGATGACGGCTGGTACCTCATTCAGTCCGGAGAGGTGACCGGATATGTGAGCTCCGATTATTTTGTGACTGGATCTCAGGCTGAGGCCCTGGCTCAGGAAGTCGGCACGGACATGGCTACGGTAAAAGACGGGACCGAGACTCTGATGGTTCGTTCCTCCGCAGACAGCAATTCCGAGGCGATTTCCATGGTCGGCGATTCCGAGAAGCTGAGAGTCCTCGAGGACGACGGCGACTGGGTAAAGGTTGCAGTGGATGATGATGTGGAAGGTTATGTTTCCAAAGAGTATGTAGACTGCGATACCGAGTTCGTGGAAGCAGAGTCCGTAGAGCAGGCAGAGGCGAGAAAAGCAGCAGTCCAGGCAGCTTTTGACAAAGCAACCCAGATGCAGGAAGCAGCTTACGCAGCTATGAACGCCGCTGACGGAAACGAGGCAGCTTACGCAGCAGATCAGGCCAACGCAGCACTGGCAGAAGCCAAGATGCTGGCCAGCGAGCAGGAATATGATTACGAGATTCAGGATCTGACAGATCAGATCGCATATGTAGCACAGGATACCTCCGTTGCATCTGTATGGGCACAGGAAGCTCAGGCAGAGGAGGAGCGTATCGCAGCTGAGAAGGCAGCCCAGGAGGCAGCCGAGGCTCAGGCGGCAGCAGAAGCTCAGGCAGCGGCTGATGCGGCAGCAGCAGCTTCCCAGGCAAGTGCAGACAGCCAGGAGCAGGAAGCACAGCAGAAAGAGCAGGCAGCAGCCGATGCATGGCAGGCAGCTGTAGACGCACAGAATCAGGCAGACCAGAACTGGTCTGAGGAAGCCCAGGCAGAAGCCGATGCGGCAGCCCAGGCAGCCATCGAAGCAGCGGCAGCAGCAGAAGCAGCCCGCCAGCAGGCAGAGGCTGAAGCAGCGGCAGCAGAGGCAGCCCGTCAGCAGGCAGAGGCCGAGGCAGCAGCCAAGGCAGAGCAGGAAGCACAGCAGAATCAGCAGGATGGCAACTACGACGATGGTTCCTCCTACGATGACAGCTCCAGCAGCTCCTCAGACAGCAGTTCTTCCGATAGCAGCTCAAGCTCCAGCTCTTCCAGCATTCGTCAGAGTGTTGTAAGCTACGCACTGCAGTTTGTAGGTAATCCGTATGTATACGGCGGCACTAGCCTGACTAACGGAGCAGACTGTTCCGGTTTTGTACTTTCCGTAATGGCAAACTTTGGTATCAGCCTTCCGCGTACCGCAGCAGCACAGTCTACCGTAGGTACTCCGGTAAGCCTGGATTCCCTCCAGCCCGGCGACCTTCTGTTCTATCAGGGCAGTGGCGGAATCGGTCATGTAACCATGTACATCGGTAACGGACAGGTCGTACATGCCAGCAATCCGAGCACAGGAATTACGGTATCCAGCATCGACTACCGTACACCTTGCTCTGCAAGAAGTTTCTTCTAATATAGTATAAGCACCCCCCAGGAGTCCATTTCCCTATCACCCGGAAATGGGCTCCTTTTATACATAATACAGGGTCAAAACTTCCCGAAAATCTCCCCTGTGGGCTTACAGGAAAAGGTCATGCTTTTTCCAGTTGCCGGATGTCGAAAGGTGAGCTCGAAGGCACAGAGGGCCAGAGTGGACCCTTTGGAAGCGGGATTGTATTTTCGGTCGCCGTAGAGGGGGAGGCCGACGTCTGCCATCTGGACGCGGATCTGGTGATGGCGGCCGGTGAAAAGATGAATCCGGACGAGGGAGAGGGGTAGGGCGGCGAGAGCCGGATCTTCCAGTGTTTTCAGGCATTCGTAGGAGAGCCGGGACTCCTTCGCGCCTTTGGTTCCTTTGGGAACCTTTTTGGAAGTGTTGGTGCGGCCGTCCTTTAAGAGATAATCTGTGAGCGATTCCTCTTCTTTCGCGGTTCCTTCCACGACGGCGAGGTAGGTCTTTTTCATCTCGTTCTGAGCGATTTCTTTGCTCAGGGAAGCGGCGGCCTTCTGATTTTTGGCGAATACCATGACGCCCTGTACGGGCTGGTCCAGCCGGTGAATCATACCGAGATAGGGAATGCCGCCGGGCTTTCCACCCGTTTCCGCCAGATGATTTTTAAGTAAACTTACCATGTCTTTACTGCCGATGCGGCTGGTCTCCACCGGAATCCCGGCGGGCTTTTCCACCACAAGAATGTCTTTATCTTCATATAAAATATTCATATCCAATCCTCCTGAAAATTAATTGTCTCCATCGTATCATGCCAGCCCTAAAATGTAAATCTGCGGTCTGTCCGGCCATTGTATTTTGAAGGATTATAAGGTAAAATGTAATTATTCAGAACATTCAGAATAAATTTGTTATGGCACTGTTTTGGGGATTTACGAAGACAAGGGAGGGTTATTTTTGTATAAAGTATTGCTGGTGGATGACGAGGCGCTGATCCGTGAGGCGATCAGCGAGAACACCCGCTGGAAGGAACTGGGGTACGAGCTTATGGGGACCTGCAAGAACGGCAGGGAAGCAATCGAACGGCTGGATCAGGAAGAAGCAGATCTGGTCCTGACAGATATCTGCATGCCCTATGTGGACGGCATGGAACTGACCCGCTATCTCTATGAGAAGCACAAAGGGGTCAAGGTTATCATTATCAGCGGTTATGATGACTTTGAGTATGCCAAGACAGCGGTAAAATATCAGGTGATGGACTATATTTTAAAACCCATCACGGCGAAAGAGCTGGCCCAGACTCTGACGCGGGTAAAAGAAAAACTGGACGAGGAGCGTTTTCAGAGGTCGGATATGAAGAGAATCCGCGGCGCGTATATGAGCAATCTGCCGATTCTCCGCGGCCGTTTCCTGAACAGCCTTCTCATGGGAAACGTGGGAGCGCAGGAAATCCAGGAAAAATTAAAGGATTATAAGATCCGGCTGGATGGAAAATATTTCATGACGGCCCTTGTGACCGGGGACGATCTGACGCCGTTTCTGAGACAGTCGGACGAGTATAAGAGCGATCTGGCCTGCTTTGCAATCTACAATATTTCCGCGGAGATCATGGATTTTTACCAGGCGGGCGTGAGCTTTCAGGATGTGGACGAGCGGACCGTGCTGATTTTTTCGGGAAACGAGGGGATCGAGGAGCTGGCGTTAAAAGTGACGGAGGAGATTCACGACAGCATTTTCCATTTTCTGAAGGTTCAGAGCACTATCGGACTCGGCGGCAGGGTCGGACGGCTTCAGGAGCTGCCGCGATCCTTCCAGGAGGCGAAACGGACGCTGGAATACAAGTTTGTTCTGGGCGGAAATCAGGTGATCTATGCCAGGGAGCTTCCGGAAAATCAGGATCTGGTCAGCGGTGAGCTGCCGAAATATGTGAGCCGGATCTGCCTGGCGATCCGAAGCGGAAAGGAAGAGGACGTACGGGAGGAAATCGGCGCTTTCACCAGTGCCCTCCGGCAATCCTGTCTGAACCGGAACAGGAGCATTTTTCATGTGCAGAATCTGATCCTCTCGGTCATGAACGAGCTGGATCTTGCGGCTCTGAACGATGAAAAGATTTTAAAAGAGGAGCGGGAGCTTCTCAATACGGTCTACGCCCGGAATCATCTTTCCGAGGTGGAGGAGGTGCTGGTGGCTTTCAGCACCCGGCTGGCGGAGCATTTCCGGGACGAGAAGGACAGCTACTGTAAGCGGCAGGCCCTTCGGGCGCTGGATTACATTGAGGAACATTATAAGGATTCCGACGTGACCTTAAATTCTGTCTGCTCCTATCTGGCCATGAGCACGAGCTATTTCAGCTCAATTTTCAAGAATTACACCGGGGAGACTTTTATCGAGGCACTGACGAGGAAGCGCGTGGAAAAGGCGAAATTCCTCCTGGAAAACACCTCCCGGAAAAACTACGAGATCGCCTGTGACGTGGGCTACAGCGATCCCCATTATTTTTCCAATATCTTTAAAAAAGCTACGGGTATGACGCCGACAGAGTATGCCAGAAAGGTGCGGAAGTAATGGGCGGGGAAAAAAAGTCTCCCTTACGGATGCTTTCCAGATTCCGGACCATACGGGGGGCTATGATCTTTTCTTATATGGCGATCACCTTGCTGGCACTTCTGATCTTCCTGCTGTTCTCTCTGAATTACACGGAGAGGACGATTCTGGAAAATTCAGAATCCTATACGATCCAGCTGGTGGAGCAGGTGAACGGGGATATCGATTCCTACATCAGTTATATGGAAAACATCATGGAGATTGTTACGAACAATCCGGAACTCTCCGATTATCTTTTTGACCGGATGGAGCATATCATGATGCGGGAACGGATCCAGGAGCAGTTTGTCACGCTGCTGGATGCCCGGTCTGATATCTGCAACATTGCTGTTTTTGCAAAGAACGGGCGGACGCTCATCAACAGAGGAACGGACACACGCAATCCGTATGTGGATCTCGCCAGCATGCCCTGGTATCAGGATACGATGGAGGCGGAAGGAAAAGCGGTGATCTCCGCTTCACATGTCCAGAATGCCATTGAGGGAAAATATCAGTGGGTGATCACGCTGAGCAAAGGACTGATCAATCCGGAAACGCATGAGGTAGAGGGGATTTTTTTTGTAGACATGAACTACAGTTCCATACAGGAGCTTTGTACCAATGTGAACCTGGGGAGCAAAAGCTACCTGTTTATCGTGGGGAAAAAAGGAAAGATCATTTATCATCCCAAGCAGCAGCTGCTTTACAGCGGCATGAAAACGGAGCTCATCGATGAGGTGCTGGAAAACGGGACAGGGAACTTTCTGACCTCTCAAAACGGGCGGCGTCAGCTGTATTCCGTATTTAAATCGGATAAGACAGGCTGGTCTGTAGTCGGCGTTTCCGATGTCTCGGAGTTTATGAAGAATCGTTCCGAAATCCAGTTTTTTTATCTGCTGATCGCACTTTGTCTGGGAGTCCTTTCTCTGCTTCTGGCGTTGTGGCTTTCTGGTGAGATCACAAAACCGGTAAAGGAACTGGAACAGTCTATGAAAAATGTGCAGAAGGGAGAGTTTGACAAGGCTCTGATAAGTCCTGAGGGCTGCAATGAGATCACCAGTCTGACCCATTCCTTCAATATCATGACAGAGAAGATCCAGAATCTGATGGCGGAAAATGTCCGTGAACAGAAACAGAAGAGAAAAAGTGAGCTTCAGGCGCTTCAGGCACAGATCAATCCGCATTTCCTTTATAATACGCTGGATTCCATCATCTGGATGGCAGAGAGTGGAAAAAATGAAGAAGTGGTGCAGATGACTTCGGCGCTGGCAAAGCTTCTCCGCCAGAGCATCAGCAATGAGGATGAGATCGTCACGGTAGAGCGGGAGATCGAGTATACCCGTAATTATTTGGCGATCCAGAAGCTTCGCTACCGGGATCAGCTGGAATATATCATTGATATAGACGAAGAGGTCCTTCACCGGAAGATCGTCAAGCTGGTGATCCAGCCACTGGTGGAAAATGCCATTTATCATGGCATCAAATATCTGGACGGAAAGGGGATGCTCCTTATCCTGGGAGAGATCCAGGACGGAAAGGTGGTCATCACCATACGGGACAACGGCGTTGGCATGGACGAAGAAACACTGAAGCATATCCTGGAAAAGAAACCGGAACCGAAGGAAAAGCAGAGGAAAAAAACAAGCCATGTGGGAGTCTATAATGTACAGAACCGTCTGCAGCTTTATTATGGAAAGGAATACGGGCTGGTTTATGAGAGTATGCCGGGCATGGGAACCGGCGTTTCTGTGATCATTCCCGCAGAGGGAGGGGAAGAGTCATGAAAAATAACGGAAAATATATAGTTGGGCTCATTATCCTGATCCTTGTCCTTGTTTTTGGAGCGGGGATCATAATCGTAAACCGTTCCAGCACAGCCAGACGTATCCAGGTAGTCTATATTCCCAAAGCACGGGATGATGCCAATGATTTCTGGACCTCGCTTTTGAAAGGGGCGCAGATGGCAGCTAACGAGTATGACGTGGATCTGACGATTCTCGCTCCGGATTCCGAGCAGGATTTTGAAGCCCAGGTGCGTTACATTGATGAAGCTATCGCCATGAATCCGAATGCGATCATCCTTTCGCCTTCCAGTAAAAGTGAGATCACGGAGGCGGCGAACCGGATCGTTGTCGCGGGGATCCGGCTGGTACTCATTGATTCTGAACTGGATCAGAATCTTCAGTCGATCGTGGTAGAGACGGACAATGTGGCTGCCGGACGGAAAATGGGGGAATTTATCCTGACACATCTTCCGGAAAATCCGGTGATCGGAGTGGTATCCCATGTGAAAAGTTCTTCTACCGCGCAGGAGCGTTACCAGGGTCTCTGTGAAGGACTGGGGGATGAGAAAGAACATATCGTGGGAACCGTTTACTGCGATTCCAATTATGAAAAAGCATACAACCGGACAAAAGCCCTTCTGGAAGAGCATCCGGACATCAATATCCTGGTGGGTCTCAATGAATACAGTGCCATAGGAGCCGGGAAAGCGGTCCGGGATCTGGGACTTTCCGATTCGATCCTCATGGTTGGCTTTGACAGTTCCATTGAAGAAGTCCAGATGCTGGAAGAAGGGGTGTTCAATGCCATTATAGTCCAGAAGCCCTTTAACATGGGGTATCTTGGTGTGGAAAATACAGTGCTTCTCCTTCGGGGCGAGATCCTTCCGGAAATGGTGGATTCCGGCTCCGAGCTCATCACAAAAGAGAATATGTATACGGATGAGAATCAGAAATTCCTCTTTCCGTTCTTGGATTAAGAGACAAAAGGCTCTGCGAAAGCAGGGCTTTTTTGTGCAGTTTATTATGCCAGGTGTAAAAAATTCCATGAAAAAGTAAAATATTCCCCTTTCATCAGAAGATATCCCATTCTTTTTCTTCAAAAACAACCATATAATATTGTCATAGTAATGAAGGAATGATCAACCTGCCTAAAAATGTATTGGGGGCTTTTCGGGGGCGAAAAGAAATGTACGGAAAAGGGCAGGATGATCCTTTCACCAAAGGAAACGGAGGGTATCGTCATGTATACGGCAACACTTGGAGAATGGAGGAAGAGAAATGGAAAATTTTAAAAACAGTCCGATTGTGAAAAAACTCGGTTTCAACCGGATCATCCTTTGTGGTGTACTGGTGCTGATGTACATACTGTTCAGTATCGTCGAGCCCAGCTTTGTGAGCTACTCGCGTATCATCAGTGCATTAAACTATGCGTACTTCCTGGGCTTTCTGGCTCTGGGCGTTACTTTCGTTATTGCGACAGGTGAGATTGATTTCTCCATCGGACCAGTGATGTTCTGTGCGGCTCTGATCGGTGGAAAACTCTTTGTGGACGGTGTTCCCATGGGAGCATGTCTTATCATCACCATTCTGGTGGGCCTTGTATTCGGACTTTTCAGCGGCTTTCTGGTGGCTTATATGGGACTGCCGTCCTTCATTTCCTCCATGGCCGTCATGATGCTTTCCAAAGGTATCGGTTCTGTCTTCACGAAGACACAGGCCATGAGCTGGCCCCAGTCCAGTGGCGAAGGCGGCTGGTACAAAAACCTGATCAAAATGAATGTGGGCGGAACGGATATCCCCACAGGTCTTATCATTCTCCTGATCGTGGCTGTTATCTGCGGTATCATCCTCAATAACACCAAAGCAGGACGTTATATCCTTTGTCTTGGAAGCAACCAGGAAGCAGTAAGGCTTTCCGGTGTTGACGTAAAGAAATGGAAACTGCTGGCTTTCGTGATCTGCGGTACGCTGGCAGGCTTCGCAGCCATCGCCTATGTGGGATCTTACACCATCGTTTCCCCGGGTCTTGGAGATACCTTCAACAATGATGCCATTGCAAGCTGTGTTATGGGCGGAACGTCCATGTCCGGAGGCGTCGCCTCCATCGGCGGAAGTATCATCGGCGTTATGATTATTTCTCTTCTTCAGGAAGGAATCCTGGCTATGGGCTTCCAGAAGGATTATCAGTATGTAATTACCGGTATCATCGTTCTGGTGGCAGTATTTGCCGATGTACGAAGCAGAAGAAAGAAAAACTGATTGATCCATAGAAAGAAAGGTAGAAGGTGAAGACATGGGCGAAGTTATTTTGACTATGAAAGGGATCGACAAATCGTTCCCGGGTGTACATGCCCTTGATCATGTAGATCTTGAAATCAGAAAAGGTGAAGTGCTCGCCCTCATGGGAGAAAACGGAGCCGGAAAATCCACTCTTATGAAGGTGCTGACCGGTATTTATAAAAAAGACTCCGGAACCATCACTTACGAGGGAAAAGAAGTAGAATTTGCAAATCCCCGTGACGCACAGGCAGCAGGCGTTGTCATCGTGCATCAGGAGTTAAATATGATGAACCATCTGACCGTGGCCCAGAACATTTTCATCGGCCGTGAGATCATGAATGGAAAACTCATCAACGATGCGAAGATGAATCAGGAAGCAGCAAAGCTTTTTGATCGTCTGAACATCAAGATTGATCCCACAGAAAAAATGGGAAATCTGACCGTAGGCCGTCAGCAGATGTGCGAGATCGCAAAAGCCATCTCCCATGACGCCAAGGTTATTATTTTCGACGAGCCGTCAGCAGCGCTGACTGAGGCCGAGATCGAAGAGCTGTTTAAAATCATCCGTGACCTTCGTGATAAGGGCATGGGAATCGTTTATATCTCTCATCGTATGGATGAGATCAAGGTCATCACAGACCGCGTGACCGTCATGCGTGACGGCTGCTATGTAGGCACCCTCATCACCAAGGAATGTACCAAGGACGACATCATCAACATGATGGTTGGCCGTGTCATTTACGAGGATCCGAAGACCGAGAGCAACGTTCCGAAGAACGCTCCGGTAGTACTCAAGGTGGAAAACCTCAACGCAGGAAAAATGGTACAGAATGTAAGCTTCGAGCTTCACAAAGGCGAGATCCTCGGTTTCTCCGGCCTGATGGGCGCAGGACGTACCGAGACGGCCAGAGCTCTTTTCGGAGCAGACCCCAAGGAGAGCGGAAAGATCTACATAAACGGAAAAGAAGTGGATATCAAGAATCCCATGGATGCGGTAAAACATGGTATCGGTTATCTTTCTGAGGACCGGAAACGTTACGGTATCGTCGTAGGAAAGAGCGTGGCGGAGAACTCCACGATGGCTACCATGGACCAGTTCATGAGCGGCGCTTTCATCAATAAGAAGAAAGAGAGAGCTATCGCCCAGAAATATGTGGATTCCCTGAAGACAAAGACTCCCAACGTGGATCAGCTGGTGGTAAACCTTTCCGGAGGAAACCAGCAGAAAGTTGTTATCGCCAAATGGCTGGTGAGAAACTGTGATATCCTGATCTTCGATGAGCCTACCCGAGGCATCGACGTAGGAGCAAAGAGTGAAATTTATCATCTGATGAACGAGCTGGTAGCAGCTGGAAAATCGATCATCATGATTTCCTCTGAGATGACAGAGATTTTGAGAATGAGCGACCGTATCATAGTTATGTGCGAAGGCCGGGTAACCGGTGAGATCGGAATTGAGGAAGCAACTCAGGAACGTATCATGCACGCGGCAACGCTTCGGAAGTAGGAGGAGATAGAGATGGCAGATAAGAAAAAAGGAAATGCTTTTACAAACAATCCCCTTGTAAAAGCTGTGGGTACACAGAAAATCGTAGTATTGCTCGTAATCATTGTTCTGTTTGCATTTTTCAGCATCATGAGCCCGGGCTTTCGTAAATATCCTACACTGGTAAGTATTTTTGATTATTCCTATTATATCAGCTTCATGGCCATCGGCGTTACCTTCTGTCTGATCACAGGCGGTGTGGATCTGTCCATTGGTACCGGAATGATCTGCTACGCACTGTTCGGCGGTTATCTCATTACCCGTCAGGGCATGCCGGTGCTCGTAGGTATCCTGGGAACGATTCTCATGGGTGTTATCATGGGCTGCATCAACGGTGTGCTGGTGGCAGTTCTGGAGCTTCCGCCGTTCATCGCTACTCTGGGAACCATGATGGTAGCCAGAGGTTTCGGTTCCATCATCACAGGCGGTATGAGCGTGACCTGGCCGGCAGCTTCCAGTGAGCAGGGCTGGTTCCGTATGTTATTTAAGATCAACAAACCCGGACTTCTTCTTCCGGTAGGCTTTTTGTGGGTGATTTTTTTCGTCATCCTCATGTCCCTCTTCCTCAACAAAACGAGACCGGGACGTTACATCATTGCAATCGGAAGTAATAAAGAAGCTACAAGACTTTCTGGCGTAAATGTGGTAAAATATCAGGCGTTAGCATATATCCTTTCCGGTGTGTTCGCAGGAATCGCAGGAGTTGCTTACGCGGCTGTATTCTCTTCATCTATCGCCCCCGGAAACGGCGCAGGCCTTGAGCTTGACGCTATCGCCGGTGCCATCATCGGCGGAACTTCCATGACAGGAGGCTGCGGTTCCATTTTCGGTACCCTGCTCGGCGTATTCGTTATGTCCATGCTGAAATCCGGCCTTCCGTATATCGGTCTGCAGGCAAACTGGCAGCAGATCATCACCGGTCTGATTCTGATTCTCGCCGTATTCATCGACGTGATCAAGAATAGAAAATTAGCCTAACACAGCAGCACACACACTTTTTATTTTTTCGACAGCGGAATGAGAGATTCCGCTGCCCTTCAAAAGGAGGATTTCGAAGGATGAAACGCAAAGTAATCAGCGCACTTTTATGTGCATCCATGGTAGCAACAATGGTTGGCGGCTGCGGAAGCGGCTCAAATAAGACAACCGAGAAAGCCACTGAGAAAGCAACAGAAGCTGCCACCGAGAAAGCAACCGAGAAGGCAACTGAAAAAGCAACGGAAAAAGCTACTGAGACTGAGAAAGCCACTGAGAAGGCTACAGAAAAAGCTACCGAGGCAGCTACTACAGAAGCTGCAACGACGGAAGAAGAAACTACCGAGAAAGCAACGGAAAAGGCTACTGAAAAAGAAACCAAGAAAAAAGTAGAGACTGAGACCGAGTCTGCTTCCAAGGAGACCGAGAAGGCTACTGAGAAGGAGACCAAGAAGGAGACCGAAAAGGCTACTGAGAAAGAGACCGAGAAGGAAACCGAAAAGGCTACTGAGAAAGAGACCGAGAAGGAAACTGAGAAGGAAACTGAGAAAGAGACCGAGAAGGAAACTGAGAAAGTAACCGAGAAAGAGACCGAGAAGGAAACTGAGAAGGCTACTGAGAAAGAGACCAAGAAGGAAACTGAGAAAGCTACCGAGAAAGAGACCGAGTCTGAATCTGAGACTGAAAAGGTAACCGAGAAAGAGACCAAGAAGGAAACCGAGAAGGCTACCGAGAAAGAAACGGAGACAGAATCTGAGTCCGAAACCGAGAAAGAAACCAAGAAAGCAACTGACGCAAAAGAGACTGAGACCGAGTCCGAGAGCGAATCTGAGACCGAAACCGTAAAAGGCACCATCGACCTCAGCAATGTAGAAGCAAAAGAAGCTTATCACTTTGAGATCGTATCCAAAGGCTTCCAGCATCAGTACTGGCAGGCAGTATTAAAGGGAGCACAGGAGGAGGCTGAGCGTCTCGGCGTTACCATGAACTTCGTAGGACCGAACTCCGAGTCCGATATCGCAGACCAGGTACAGATGCTGAACAGTGCAATCAACGCAAAACCGGCAGCAATCGGTCTGGCAGCTCTGAGTACCGATGCTTGTAACGACGCTCTGCAGCAGGCAAAAGATGCAGGAATCCCCATCGTAGGATTTGACTCCGGCGTACCGGGAGCTCCGGAAGGTTCTGTAGTAGCAAACGCAGCAACTGACAACTACGCAGCTGGTGAGCTGGCAGCAGAGAAAACCTATGAGGTTCTGAAAGACAGAATCGCAGCAGCAGAAGGTTCCGTTCGTATCGGCGTTATGGGCCAGGATGCAACCAGTGAGTCCATCATCAACCGTGGCCTTGGCTTCATCGACAAGATCGCTGAGCTGGCAGAGGCTGACGGCTATACCGTAACTGTAGAAGGAAACGACAAATACGTTCAGGATTGTAAAGTAGAGCCTACCAAGGAGGCTAAGGTGATCCTCGATGTAGCAGTACCGTCACAGGTAACCGCAGAGCTGTCCGCAACAGACTGCCAGACCCTGCTGAACAAAGACGACACGATCTGCATCTATGGTTCCAACCAGCACTCCGGTGAGGCAATGGTAACCGGTAACGAGAACCTGCAGAAACTGGGCAGCGGCGAAGATCAGGTATTAGGCGTGACCTTCGACTCCGGTACTGTTATCAAAGAGGCTGTCAAGAATGGTACTCTCTACGGCGCAGTAACCCAGGCTCCTGTAGCAATGGGCGCAGCAGTTATCGACCTTCTGACCATGGCAGCAAACGGTGAGGAAGTAGCAGACGTGGATACCGGATGCCAGTGGTATACCGCTGACAACATGGACGATCCTGAGATTGCACAAAACCTTTACGACTAATAATTGGAAGTAGGCCTGTTAAGGCTTTCACTTCATAAAAAGTGTGTTTGGTGTGTATGGACGGGCTGTCGGGGGCGGCAGCCCGGTCCGAAAAAATGACAACTGGGAGGAAGCAAGAAATGTTAAAAGGAATTCCAAAGATTTTATCTCCGGAGCTCTTAAAAGTGCTCTGTGAAATGGGACACAGCGACCGTCTGGTTATTTCCGACGGAAATTTCCCGGCAGAGTCCATGGGAAAAGACGCGATCGTGATCCGTTGTGACGGCCACGGCGTGCCGGAACTTCTGGACGCCATCCTTGAGGTGTTCCCGCTGGATACTTATGTAGAGCATCCGGTAAATCTGATGGAAGTAATGCCCGGTGATGATGTTGAGACACCGATCTGGGATACTTATAAAGAAATCGTTGAAAAACATGATAAGAGAGGCGGAGACGCCATCGGTCACATCGAGAGATTTGCTTTCTACGATGAGGCGAAAAAAGTATATGCGATCATCGCTACCGGCGAGAGCGCACTCTATGCAAACATTATGCTCCAGAAGGGCGTAGTGGTTGACTAAAAAAGAATAGCCGTTCAGGAGAGGCGAAAGCCTGGGGGCCTGAACTGTTAGATAAGATGCCTATGGGCATCAGGGGAAAAAACTATGTAATGTAAAAAAGGAGGATTTTACAATGAAAAACAAAATGATCAGCGCTTTACTGGCAACCGCTATGGTAGCATCCATGATGACCGTTCCCGCACTTGCAAGCGAGGGCGAGACCGAGGCAGCAGCAACTGTAGATCTGAGCAATGTAGAAGCAAAAGAAGCTTATCACTTTGAGATCGTATCCAAAGGCTTCC
>OLSC01002104.1_pt1 | contig 15097 bp, 11 predicted proteins | sample 1672881 | NCBI WGS metagenome assembly OLSC01 (sample SAMEA3136733, study PRJEB25190) | human gut metagenome | biome: human gut; feature: human-associated habitat; material: faeces | place: Austria | collected 2013
CGCCACATACCGGTTCAGCTTATGGTCTTTGCCCTTATACACATCCGCCATACCGCCGGAACCGATACGATCCAGGATCTCATAGCGCTTTCCTAAAAAGATACCTTCTTTTAACATATACTCACCTCATCCGTAAACGGTTCTGTCAGCACGACCCCGATATTATCCGTGCCGCCGTTCTCTTTCGCTGTCTCCACCAGCGATGTGCCGGATTCTACGATGTCTCTTCCTCCCTGCACGATATGGAACAACTCTTCGTCTTCCACCATATTGCTGAGACCATCGGAACACATCAGGATCGTACTTCCCGGTTCCAGACGCATATCAAAGAAATCCACGTCTACAGTTTTTTCTGCTCCCAGAGCTCTGGTGATAATGTTTTTATCCGGATGATTTCTTGCCTCCTCAGCAGTGATTTCACCCATTCTTACCATTTCCTGCACCAGTGAATGATCCCTGGTAACCTGCCTCAGCTGTTTATCCACCACATATAGTCTGCTGTCTCCCACATTGGCAACATAAGCATACTGGCCTACAATGGTGGCTACTACCATAGTAGTTCCCATTCCACGAAGCTTCTCATCCTTCTGCGCCTGTTCTATAATTTCTGTGTTCGCAGTCTCAATGGCATGACGGATTACCTTTACAGGATTATAATCCGTATCCTCCCTGATTTCATCTACCAGTATCCTGACCGCATGAGAGGAAGCATAATCACCTGCATTGTGCCCTCCCATTCCATCAGCAACAGCAAAGAGGTTCGGGAGATTTCCAACTGTGTCCTGGGAAGCGAACACATAATCCTGGTTCATCTTCCGCTTCATTCCTATATTCGTAGCTGAATATACCCTCATGTCACTTCTCGCTTTCTGTCCTTTTCGTACTGTTGTTCAACATAGAAACACCAGTTTTTCGTTACTGCGGATCGTAACTTTTTTCCATATAACTTTTTCGTAATTGTCCACAGGCACCGTCTATGTCACTGCCCATTTCCCTTCTAATAGTAACATTAATTCCGTATTTTTCAAGTTTTATTTTAAAATTCTCTACAGCCTGATGCGTAGAACGCCTGTAAGAACGCTCCTTAATAGGGTTTACAGGGATTAGATTTACATGACAATTAATATCATGGATTTTGCTGCTCAGCTCCCTTGCATCTTCGTCACTGTCATTAACACCAGCCACAAGACTGTATTCAAAAGTAATTCTCCTGCCGGTCTCCTGAAAATAATTGCGACATGCATCCAGGACTTCGTCCATGCTGTACCGCTGGGCAATAGGCATAAGTTCCTGTCTTTTTTCATCATTTGGTGCATGCAAGGACAAGGCAAGGGTAATCTGCAGTTTTTCCTTTGCAAGCTCATAAATTTTCGGAACAATTCCGCAGGTCGATACGGTGATATTCCTCTGGCTGATGTTAAGGCCATCTTCGTCGGAAAGCAGATGTACAAAACGTACAATATTATCATAATTATCCATAGGTTCGCCGGTTCCCATTACTACTACATTAGATACCCGCTCTCCCGTTATGCTCTGGATCCTGTAAATCTGATCCAGCATTTCCGAAGGAAGAAGGTTTCTTGTCCAGCCTCCAATAGTGGAAGCACAAAAACGGCATCCCATTTTACAGCCTACCTGTGATGAAATACATACGGAATTTCCATGCTTATAACGCATAAGAACACTCTCGATCACATTTCCATCAGAAAGGCGGAACAGATATTTTCTTGTGCCGTCAATGGCAGAAATCTGTTCATCCACCATTTCCAATGCCGCTATGGGATAGTCTTTCAGTTTTTCTTTTAGTTTTCCTGGTATGTTTCCCATCTCATCATAAGAGGTTACCAGATGTTCATGTAACCAGCTGTAGATCTGCTTTGCCCGAAAGGGTTTCTCTCCCAGTTCGGTCATCAGATTTTTCAGTTCGTCTTTCGTCATCGACTTAATGTCTGTCATATTTATATTCCTATTTTCTTCTGAATTTCGCAATAAAGAAACCGTCTGTCTTATGTGCTCCCGGAAGCAGCTGCAGATATCCAAGTGCAGTTGTCTCTGAGTGCAGCTCCTCTGGAAGATAAGGATCCAGGCTCTCCAGCTTAAACGGATAATTATTCAAAAACCACATCATGTTCTCTTCGTTTTCTTCTTTTGCAATGGTACAGGTACTGAAGATCAGCTCTCCTCTTGGCTTCACATAGTTTGCTGCGCGATCCAGAATGGTTCTCTGCAGAATCACTATTTCATCCTGTTTCTGTGGCGTAACACGGTATTTGATCTCCGGCTTCTTGCCGATCACTCCATACCCGGAACAAGGTACATCTGCAATTACAACATCTGCAAGCAGTTCTGAATCCTGATCAAAAATAGTAGCATCCTGCACTCTTGCCTGTACATTAATAGAATTGGTACGCTGGATGTTTTCCTCGATCAGATTGACTTTATACTGGCTTACATCTCTTGCATCTACCGTTCCATATCCCTCCATCTTGTCTCCCATATGAAGACTCTTTCCACCTGGCGCAGCACACACGTCAATAACGTAATCGCCCTTCTTCGGATCTGCAACCTCCGCAACCAGCATGGAACTTACATCCTGCACGACGATTTTACCCTTGATAAAAGCATCCAGTGCAAGAATATGGTTAAATTCAGAAATGCTGTATGCATAAGGCAGATATGGAGCAGGCGCTACATGAACGCCCTGACTTTCCAGGCTTTTTATAACCTCTTCCTTGGAATTCAGATAAGTCCGGCATCTGATGGTAAGAGGATGTTCCGTAAGAAAATCCGCCAGTATCTTCTCTGTTGTTTCTTCTCCATAGGCTTCCAGCCACCTGGTTACCAGCACCTCTGGCATGGAATACTTTACAGAAAGATATTTCAACAGATCATCTTCTTTTTGAGGGAACCGGACCTGATCCATTTCCCGGGCTATGGTACGAAGAACACCATTTACAAAAGGCTTCAGATTATAAAAACCTTTTCTTTGCGCCAGCTTCACAGCCTCATTGCACACTGCGCTGTCTGGCACACTATCCATGTATTTCAGCTGATATACTGCACTTCTTAAAATTTCCCGGATTGCAGGCTTCATCTTATCAACTGTCACCTTGGAAAAAAAATTGATAATGTAATCAATCTGAATCCGGTATTCCAGCGTTCCTTCACAGACACGGGTAATAAATGCCCGGTCCTGTTTGGGAAGGAACTGATATTTGGAAAGGGCATTCCGAATTGCCACGTGGCTGTGCTCGCCCTCTTCGATTTCAAGTAAAATTTCCAGGATCATCTCCCTGGAATTGATTCCGTTAATCATCCCGTCTTCTACCTCCGGAAAGTATGATCAGTCTCAGAAGCTGTAAAATGGAAGAAGCAAGAGCTGCTACATAAGTAAGGGCTGCCGCTGTAAGAACCTTCTTCGCACCTTTGTTTTCCTCGCGGCTTAAAATTCCTGTGCTTTCCAGCATTTTTAAAGCTCTTGAGGAAGCATTGAATTCTACCGGAAGTGTTACAAGCTGAAACAGTACCGCCAGTGAAAACAGCACAATTCCTACAGTTGTAAGTGCCGGTATGGAAAGGATCAGTCCCAGAAGAAAAATCGGCCAGGAAAGGGAAGATCCGATATTTGCCACCGGAACAATAGCTGAACGGATATTCAGCGGTGCATAATTTATATTGTGCTGAATGGCATGACCACACTCATGGGCAGCGACACATACAGCTGCCACAGAAGTTCTTCCATATACGTCCTGTGAAAGTGCCAGCCTCTTTGTTCTCGGATCATAATGATCTGTAAGGCTTCCGGAAATTGGAACAATCGTTACGTCGTAAATTCCGGCTGCATTTAAAATCCTCTGGGCAGTCTGAGCTCCTGTAAGACCTGAATGGCTGCGCACCTGCTGATAACGTGCAAAAGTGCTTTTCATCTTTCCAGATGCAGCCAGTGCCAGCACCATTCCAATGATCAGCAATACATAAGTAGGATCAACATAAAATCCATAAGGATATCCATATCCGTACATAAGATCACTCCTTTTTATCTGTGAATCTGCTTCCGGTTTCTATATGACATCCTCGAAGGAATGCATCCGCATCCATTCTCTTTTTTCCTTCTAACTGTACCTGTGAAAGTACCAGAACATCCTCACCGCAAGCCACGTAAATTCCTTTTTTGTCTGTTTTTACTACCGTTCCAGGTTCTGACTTTTCTGCGCCAGCTTCTTCACTTTTTACTACAAAGCTTTCCCATACCTTCAAAGTTTTTCCATTCCAGAAGGTAAATGCGCTTGGCCACGGGTTTAAACCTCGCACCAGTCTTTCCAGTTCCGCGGCTGATTTCCCAAAATTGATCAATCCCATCTGTTTGGTGATCATACCGGCATATGGAGTAGGGCTTTCCTCCGGCTGTTTCTCGTAAACAGCTGTGCCATCAAAAATGTGAGGCAATGTCTCAACAAGAAGCTTCGCTCCTGCTTCTGCAAGCTTATCAAACAGAGTTCCGCCCGTCTCATCTTTTGCAATCGGCACTACGATCCTTGAGATCATATCTCCTGTATCAAGACCTGTTCCCATTCTCATGATCGTAACACCTGACTCCTTTTCCCCATCAATAACTGCCTGCTGAATAGGAGCTGCACCGCGGTATTTCGGAAGCAGGGATGCATGGATGTTAATACATCCGTATTTCGGAAGCTCCAGAATGCTTTTGGGAATGATCTGTCCAAAGGCAGCTACCACAATAATATCGGGATCCAGTTTCTCAAGAACCTGTAAAAATTCCGGATCGCGTACCTTCACAGGCTGGTAAACCGGGAACCCATGTTTCAATGCCTCTTCCTTTACAGGAGTGGGAAGCATGCTCTTTCCCCTTCCCTTCGGCTTATCCGGCTGGGTCACAACACCTGTCACCTCATAGCCAGCTTCAGCCAGTGCATGAAGGGGATTAACTGCAAAATCCGGCGTTCCCATATAAACAATTTTCATTTATTCCTCTTCCTCCTCATTGTCATAACTTACATGATGTAATTCACCTTCAACCAGACGTGTGTACATTTTTCCGTCAAGATGATCCAGCTCATGACAAAATGCACGGGCAAGGAGTCCTTCTCCTTCATATATCTGCTCATTCATATCCATATCAAGAGCTTTTACCTTCACATAATTTGGGCGGGTAACCTGACCGGACATTCCCGGAACACTTAAACATCCCTCCTCGCCTGTCTGCTCACCGGATGTCATAAGAATTTCCGGATTGATAAGAATAATTGGACCATCTCCAATATCGATCACTACGATTCTCTTTAATATACCCACCTGGGGAGCTGCAAGGCCAACACCGCATGCGTCATACATGGTTTCCAGCATGTCTCCTACCAGATCCTTTGTACGTTTGTCGATTTTCTCTACTGGTCTGCAGATTTTTTCCAAAACGGAATCTCCCTCTGTTCTGATTGTTCTAAGTGCCATCTCTGTGTTATCTCCTTTATCTTTGAATTTGGAAATACCCGTTGTTTCAAAGCCCTGCACCTTAACGCAGCCCTTTATTTCCGGTATTTCGCCTTATGAAAAATCAAATTGTATATTAACTTTTCTGAAGCCGGAATTGATTTCTATATATTCCTCCAGCCTGTCCTTTATTCGGACAAGCAGATCATAATTCTCATGTTTCAGATAAAGTACTCTTCTGTATACATCCTTTACTTTCCCTACAGACGCAGGGGCGGGACCGATCACATGAAGATCTTTTCCCGCATATATTTTTCCTGTAAACAGACCAAGATAGTGCATGGCTGTCTCAAGAAGCTTCTCATCCTCCGAAGAACCAAGCACTGCCATCATATGGGCAGCCGGGGGATAATCCATAAGAAGACGGTATCCCATCTCTTCCTGGTAAAATTCTTCGTAATCCTGCTTTGCAGCTGTCTGTATGCTGTAATGATCCGGACTATAAGTCTGGATCAAGGCATGGCCTTCTTTCCTTCCTCTTCCTGCTCGTCCCACCGCCTGGGTAAGAAGCTGAAAAGTGCGCTCACCACTGCGATAATCATCAGCATTCAGGGATAAATCTGCAGCAAGGATCCCCACAAGAGTAACATCCGGGAAATCATGTCCCTTGACGATCATCTGGGTTCCAATCAAAATATCGGCCTCATGCCTGGAAAAAGCAGACAGAATTTTTTCATAGCTTCCCTTAGCTCTTGTAGTGTCGTAATCCATTCGAAGAACTCTTGCCTCTGGAAATTCTTTTTCTACCACCTGCTGGATCTGCTGGGTTCCCGCTTTAAAACCGCCTATATATGGGGAAGAACAGACTGGACATTTGTCCGGTTTCACAGTTTCATAACCACAATAATGACAGATCAGCTTTCTGCCATTATGCTCACTTAAGGAAACGTCACAGTGAGGACATTTCATTACATGACCGCAGGAACGGCATGAAACAAACCCTGCGTAGCCACGGCGGTTGAGAAACAACATGGCCTGCTCCCCTTTTTTCAGGCACTGGCTCAGGTCTTCTCTCAGTTCCAGACTGAGGGCAAGGCGGTTTCCTTTTTTTAGTTGTTCCCTCATGTCAATAATTGATACCCTGGGAAGAGGTCTTTCTTCAAATCTGGCTTCCAGCTTTACAAGGACATATTCTCCTTCTTTCGCCCTGTAATACGCTTCCATAGATGGAGTTGCAGAACCAAGAATTACTCTTGCGCCTTCCAGCTTTGCTCTGTGGATAGCCGTTTCCCGGGCGTGATACCTTGGACTGTTTTCACTTTTATAAGAAGATTCATGCTCCTCATCAATAATGATCAGCCTCAGCTTTCCAAAAGGAGTAAAAAGTGCTGAACGGGGTCCCACCATAACCTGCAGTTCTCCCTGTTTGGCTCTTTTAAACTGGTCATAACGCTCTCCCAGGGAAAGTCTGGAGTTAATTACCGACACCTTATCACCAAAACGACCATAAAATCGCCGTACAGTCTGATAAGTCAGCGCAATTTCCGGAATCAGCACGATTGCCTGACCGCCTTCCTTTATCACCTTATCGATCAGCTCCATATATACTTCCGTTTTTCCACTGCCGGTAACTCCGTGAAGAAGAACCGGTCTCGGATCCGGGTGTTCCCATTCTGATAAGATCTGATTCACAGCCATTTGCTGGGATATACTTAATACTGCTGGTGCCACATGCGGAATATTCTCTGCATCTGCAACTGCATTTCTATACACTTCATCTGACTCCACAGAAGCAATCCCCTGTTCTTCAAAATATCTCAGGACAGAAGCCGTAGTGCCAAGCTCCTTTGAAGCCCAGGCAGTCTCAATTTTCCCATTTTCATTCTGCAAGAGTGCTTCCAGAAGGCGGATACGTGCTTTAAATCTGGTCATGCTAAGCTCTTCCAGAAGCTTTTCCCCATCTTCTCTGGAAATCAGAAGGGTTATCCACCTTTTTTCCTGGGCTTTTATCTTTTTCTGAATAGGAAGAACTGTTTTCAGAGCCTGGATCATGGTAGAGCCGTAATTTTCTTTCATCCACCCTGCCAGCGCGATCAGCCTGGATTCTGTGGTTTCCTGATCATTTTCAATACCGGCAACAGATTTGAGCTGGATTCCCTTTACTTTAGGCTCACCAGAAATCCCCACTACATATCCCTTGCGCACATGATTTCCTCTTCCAAATGGAATGGAAACCACCATTCCCACCTGTATCTCTTCCTTCAGTTTCTCCGGAACCAGATATTGAAAGCTTTTATCCAGCTTCTCATGGGAAATGTCTACAATAATATCTGCATATGTCATGTTTTACTTTCCAGCAAGAATATCAGCGATCAACACACGCTCATCCATAGGATATTTTTTGCCTTTGATTTCCTGGTAATCTTCATGACCTTTACCAGCCAGCACCACAATATCCCCTGGTTCTCCGTGATGGATGGCATAAGCGATTGCTTCCTTGCGGTCTGGAATCTCCACATATTTACCTTCTGTCTTCGCCATGCCAACCTTGATGTCATCAATAATAGCCTGAGGCTCCTCATCTCGCGGATTATCAGAAGTAATGATGGTCAGATCTGCCAGACGACCGGAAACTTCTCCCATCTCATAACGGCGAAGCCTGGAGCGGTTTCCGCCACAACCAAACAGGCAGACCAGTCTGTGTGGATGATACTCACGCAATGTAGTAAGAAGACTTTCCAAAGCCATTGCATTATGTGCATAATCAATCATCAGAGTAAATTCATCAGATACTTTCACCATCTCAATACGGCCTTTTACTTTTGCTACCTTCAGAGCCTTCAGGATATTTTCCTGGGAAACCTTAAAATGACGGCAGATTGCAATAGCGGTAAGAGAGTTGTAAATACTGAATTTACCTGGGATGTCGATTTCAACAGGGAAATCCATAAGCCCCTTCAGCTGATAGGAAATTCCAAGATAACCTTTTCCGCCAATCAGTCTGGCATCCTCAGCGCGAAGGTCTGCTTCTTTTGAAAAGCCATAGGTTTCCAGAGTACAGGTATGTCCCTCTACAATTCTGTCAAAATGCTCATCATCACGGTTTACAATTCCTACGCGGCACTGCTTGAGAAGCATAGCTTTACAAGACAGATAATGGTCAAAGTCCTTGTGCTCGTTTGGACCAATATGATCTGGTTCAATATTTGTAAAAATTCCAAAATCAAACACAAATCCCTGAGTACGATGCAGCATCAGCCCCTGTGAGGAAACTTCCATAACCACACAATCACAGCCAGCTTCCACCATTTCGTGAAAATACTCCTGAACTACATAGGATTCTGGTGTGGTATTAGAAGCAGGTATTATCTTATTTCCGATAATTGCCTCAATAGTACCGATCAGACCAACCTTGTATCCAGCATTTTCCAGAATGGATTTTACCATATAGGTAGTGGTAGTTTTTCCCTTAGTTCCGGTAATTCCGATTGTTTTCAGCTTCTCTGCCGGATGTCCGAACCAGGCTGCTGAAATAAATGCCATAGCATATCTGGTGTCTGTCACCTGGATAACCGTAACATCTGACGGTGCAGAAACCTCCTCTTCTACTATCAGAACTTTAGCCCCTTTTGCTGTTACATCCGGGATAAATTTATGTCCATCTACAACAGCACCTCTGATACAGATAAACAGAGAGCCGTCTGTTACCTTTCTGGAATCATAAACAACACCAGTGACTTCCTGCTCTGTGCTCCCCTGCACGCAGGTGTATTCTAACTTCTCTAATAAGGATGATAATTTCATAATATATGCCTCCCTATATTGACGTTGCTTTAAAATCACGCCAGAGCTTATTTGAAAAAGACTTTCAGCAAGATGTGCGTCACAATTTGCGGGAATGATTTTTCAAACACGCTCTAATCTGGTGACATCATACAGCAACGCATACTCTTTTATAGAATATCACACACAGAATTTGTTTTCAATCTTTCCTGTTAAAAAAGCAGTAACCGTTCACCTCACATTATAGTTTCCATTCACGGGTCATCTGTGAGCATTGCCTCCAAACATTCTTCTGGCGGCTACAGCGGAAAAAAGAAACGAAAGCAGAATCAGTACCTGAAACAGCTCTTTGTGGGAAGTATCCCCTGTTTTTGGAGAGGTGGACGCAGCCATTGTGCTGCCATCATTATTCCCACTGCCTATGCCAGTTCCATCTCCATTTCCACCCCCATTTCCGTTTCCGCTTCCATTTCCATTTCCATCCTTCTCCTTATCTTCCACACGGATGGTTGCCTGATCCCGCACTGCGCTTTCCTCACCAGTCTCGTCAGTAACTACAATAATCTGATTCATCAGATTCTGGTCTTTCAGATCTTTTGGAAGTACAACTTTTGCCTTTAAATTCACACAGCCACCAGGTGCAATTTCCTGGATTTTCGCCTGAGTCCTGCTTTTATTCAGGGTTATACCTCTCTGTTCCTGAAAAGTAGCTGTTACTCCGGCAAGCCCGAAACGTTCTGTAGTAACTACGGAATGCAGAGTCACCTCCCCGGTATTGTGAATACTGATCTGATAAGTCACAGTCTCCCCAGGGCTGGCGTTGTCGCAGTCAGCTGTTTTCTTTACCGTAAAAGAGGCTTTTCCCTGCTGTAATGTTAACTGTTTTTCTGCTGCTTTCTCCAACGAAACCGGATTTTCTGTTTTTGCAAAAAGCTCCAGCTCCAGATTACTTTTCTGATCCATGTCCGGATCTATATAAAAAGACAGGATTCGTGTTTCCCCTGCGGAAAGGCTTTCCAGCACTGCACCACTTTCCGAAACTTCAAGGCCAGGCTCCTTTTCCCACACAGGTACCAGTTCCTGTTCTTTTACTTTGGCCTGAAGGGAAATTTTATAAAAAGGTACCTGACCATTATTTGTCAGATTCACTGCCATATGAATGCGTTTTCCAGTATAAAGCGCCTTTTCCTTGGCTTCCATCTCCACTGAAAAATCCATGTGTGCAGCTGGTATCTCCAAACTCTTAGATAAGGCTTTACACAAAATGTTTTTTTCATTTTCACTTTTTTTACAATGTAAACTCCGCCTCCATTTTCTTCTCCGCTTATAGCACCATTTGCATGCAAAATATCCTGACAGGTAGGAACTGTATGTTTTTCTGCTGGAAAACGATATTCATCCCGCAAGGTAACCGGAATTTTCAGCTGTTTGCCCTGTTCTCCCGAATTTATTTTCCAGCGGAATCCGGTTATACTGCTGGATCTTCCGTCAGCAGTCTCGATAGGAAGCTCCTCTTTCAGGCAGCCCTCAGGTGCCATAAACGAAGCATCTGGCTGAAAATATTCAGAAAGCCAGACTACCAGTTCGTAAGATGTTGGATGAGATATTGTTTCATCCGAAAAATCATATTGATCATTTTCCAGGCTCCCGTCCTGATTTCCACTGCTGAATAAATTTTCATCGCCACTTTCATATTCCTGGTTTTCATTTTCCCACGTAAGTGACGCCAGCCCATCTGCCTTTACAGAAATCACCGCCTGAAATTTCTGTAAATCTGTCCATGCCGCATCTTGGACAACAGATAACCCGCCTTCCATTTCTGCTCCATATGCCACTGCCGGCTGCGCCGTGCATCCAACCAGCATCCCAGCTTCTGCAAGCAGACTTACTCCCACTGCCAGTATCTTTTTCCATATTCTGTTTTTCATTATAACTTCTCCTTTTCTACCCCTATTTTTCACTAATCTCTGTTATTAAACTACTATTTTACAAAACGGACTTGCCGCCTACTGGCGACATCACCATATAAATGAGTCACTGACAGCACATGGGAATCACACCTTTCTCACTTAAACAGATCCTATTCACAGCATTCCGAAGCAAATTTGCCTTGCCATTGTATGCATCCATTTTCAAAAAAGCGTATAAAACGCCCAGGTTAACAGGTTTCCTTCAAAAAACGGGTTATCTTGCGCCGAACCGGCGCGGTAGAAATTCTTTTCTGCAGAATGCAGAAACAAGATAGGTTTACTTTACCACACTTGGTCTTTAAATGCAATAAAGGGTCGGATTTTATTTTCATTTCATATTTTTTCGATTTCTTTTAGATTTGAGACACATTTTCCTCACAAATTGCCGATATAATGAATTTCGGATAGATGAAAAACCACTCTCTATCTCCCCCCTCAAAAATATAGGAAATGAGCCATCTGCCTGATGCGGATGGCTTTTCCTGTTTCAAGGACTTTTCTATTGCAATTCCCACCCTTAGCTTTTATAATGGAAGATATTACACAAGGATGTCCGGAGAAATCATTCATGTTGCTGTGAATACTTTCACAGTAATCCACTTAACTCTGATATCCGCATTATATTCTTGACAGAAACGAGGTATCTCCTATGAGTGAAAAAATCGTAGTAGTTGCATTAGGTCACAGAGCTCTCGGCACCACACTTCCAGAGCAGAAAGTAGCCACCAAAGCCGCAGCAAAAGCAATCGCAGATCTTGTTGAAGAGGGTGCCAAGGTGGTAATCTCCCACAGCAATGGCCCACAGATTGGCATGATCCACACTGCAATGAATGAATTTGGAAAGACACACCCGGATTATACATTCGCTCCTATGTCAGTCTGCTCCGCAATGAGCCAGGGCTACATTGGATATGACCTTCAGAATGCGATCCGCTCTGAATTTATCAGCCGCGGAATTTACAAACCTGTTGCTACCATTCTTACCCAGACTGTTATTGATCCATATGACGACGCTTTTGCAGATCCGGAGAAAATTATCGGACGTGTTCTCACTGAGGAAGAAGCTGAAGCAGAAGAAGAAAAAGGAAACTTTGTCACCAGACTTGCTGATGGCGGATACAGACGAATCGTAGCAGCTCCGAAGCCACAGAGAATCGTAGAGCTTGAGACTATACGAGCACTTCTCAATGCAGACCAGGTTGTTATCGCAGCCGGCGGCGGTGGAATTCCAGTGCTTGAGCAGGGCATCAACCTTCACGGTGCCAGTGCCATCATTGAGAAAGATCTTGCCGCAGGACTTCTTGCAGAAGAATTAAATGCCGATACTCTTCTGATTCTCACAAGTGTAGAGAACGTAAGTCTGAACCACGGTCAGGTAAATGAGCAGAAGCTTGGCAGCATCACTGTAGCGGACGCTAAGAAATACATTGAAGAGAACCAGTTTGCTTCCGGTTCCATGCTTCCCAAAATCGAAGCAGGTATTTCCTTTATTGAGAAAGGGGAAGGCCGGAGCACTGTGATTACCGATATGGCTCATGCCAAAGAGGGCTATGAAGGAAAAACAGGAACTACCATCCGCTAGAGCCTGTTTGCAAAAGGCTTTCCACAATATGTGCGTCACAATTTGTGGGAGATTTCACCCGGATAAGGGCGCTGTAGCGGGCTGCGGCAACCGAATTCGGGTGAAATTTCCCGCAAAGTGGGGCGTGCATATTGCGGGAATGATTTTTCAAACACGCTCTAAACATACAAAAAGAAACCTCCGACGAAATAAGTACTCATCTGACGAGGTTCCTTTTTTTACTATTTTTTACTATTATTTCCCCAATCTTAACGAGCAGTAAGCATCAATGCGGAATCTTCTGACTCTGTATTTATGATTCCGATCAGATCTCCCTCTTTCAGGGTAATCTTACGCTCCACGCCATCTGTCACTGTCATGCTTCCGTTTTCACCATCTTCTCCCATGATCATAAAACTCACAAAACCATTTGAACAGGAAGCAATGTAATATCCTGGGACAATGCCTCCATCCACATTTTCCCCAACCTCCAGCACATCTCCCGCCATCAGTTTATAAGAGGCTGAATCAGCCCCAGAGCCGAACATATCTCCAAATTCTTCTTCAAGTATCGGAGCAAGGCTGTCCTTCAGGGAATCCCGGATTTCCGGTAAGCTTGCGCAAATGATCACCAGGACCATGAGCCATCCAAAAAGGGAGCCTTTTATCTTTTTTACCGGTTTCTGGGTGTAAACACTGCTTTTTTTAGCTGTAGTGCTGTAAGTTCCAGCTGTACTTTGTCTGCTCTTGGAATTATAATTCCCAGCAGGGACAGAGACCTTATTTCCATTCTTAGCAGCGCCAGTGCTGCCTCCATATGTACTTCCAGCTTTCACACTTCCCTTATTATAAAAATTCCCTGTGCCTGCACCAGCCAGTGACTTAGAACTTCCAGTTCCCGTTTTCTGATCATATTTATTTCCGGCTCCTGCCACGCCTGTTCCGGTCCCGGTCTTATATGCAGCACTTCCAGCCTTCTTATCTCCCAGCGGAATTTCCTCCTGGCGCATGATTGCCCGCGCCCGGCTGGTAGCATGACGGTAATGGTCACTTCTGTTCTCATTCAGATGATACAAAGTCTCATCATTTCTATAAGGCATTCCACACAGCTTACATCTGCCATTTACAACAGGCCCGTCGCAGACCTGGCACCTCTTTTTCTCCATAGACATCCTCCCGGTTCTCTGGTTATTCTGTTTCACTGCAACCTGTAATTCCTGTTTTTGCTCCAACAGGGAAAAATCATCACATTCTTTGTCTTTTATTGTATCTTTTTTGCATATTTCTTGCAAGGTCTAAATTGCCAAGCGGGAAAATACCTGTTATAATAAACCAAGATTGTTCCTGTTCACGGTCTGACTAGAAATTATCGTGAACAGAAAACAGAGATTAACACAATCAACAAGGAGGATTCCCATGGAACAATTAAAAATTCCTATGGGCTATCATGCAGACCTTAATCTTCATGATACTCAGGTAGCAATTAAAACTGTGAAAGATTTTTTCCAGCAGACACTTGCACAGAAGCTGAACCTTCTGCGTGTCTCCGCACCTATATTTGTAGATCCAAGTTCCGGCCTCAATGATAACCTGAACGGCGTGGAGCGTCCGGTAAGCTTTGACATCAAAGGCATGGACTGCAACGCTGAAATCGTACATTCTCTTGCAAAATGGAAGCGTTATGCACTGAAGAAATATGGTTTCTCTGTAGGTGAGGGCTTATACACCGATATGGTTGCCATCCGCCGTGATGAGGATGTTGACAACATCCATTCCATCTATGTAGACCAGTGGGACTGGGAGAAGATCATCACCAAAGAAGAGAGAAATGTAGAAACTCTCATTAACACTGTCCGTACTATCTACAGCGTACTCCGCAAGACAGAGAAATACATGGCAGTACAGTATGACTACATAGAAGAAATTCTTCCAAGAGAGATTGCATTTGTCTCCACAGAAGAGCTTGTAGACATGTATCCGGATCTTACCCCTAAGGAAAGAGAATACAAGATCGTCAAAGAAAAAGGCGCTGTTTTCCTTATGCAGGTAGGTAAGAAACTGACAAATGGCGAGCGCCACGACGGACGTGCTCCAGACTATGATGACTGGGAATTAAACGGCGATATTCTGGTATACTATCCTGTACTGGACATTGCCCTTGAACTTTCTTCCATGGGTATCCGTGTAGACGAGACAGCACTTGACAAACAGCTTACAGAAGCCGGCTGTGACGACCGCAGAGAGCTCCCGTTCCAGAAGGCCATTCTGAATAAAGAACTTCCATACACCATCGGCGGCGGTATCGGTCAGTCCCGTATCTGTATGTTCTTCCTGCGCA
>OLSC01002105.1_pt1 | contig 15097 bp, 13 predicted proteins | sample 1672881 | NCBI WGS metagenome assembly OLSC01 (sample SAMEA3136733, study PRJEB25190) | human gut metagenome | biome: human gut; feature: human-associated habitat; material: faeces | place: Austria | collected 2013
GAGCATCAGGACAAGCCTGCGCTTGAAAATCCATCAGGCGTAAGCTAAAAATTTTTGTCGTGTGCTTGACATACGGGTGCCTCAGATCATGGAAACGAATATCTGATATTCCATATTTCTTTAAAAAGGCATGATATTTGTCCATAAACCCTCTCTGGCGGATCACGCTTCCATCTACCTCAGTAAAAACAAATCCCTTATCATCATAAATGGCATCGTACTTTTTCTTCATGGAATCCTGGCGTTCTTTCTGAATCTGCAATGCTTCCATCGCCTTTTCTGTCAAAGGAATTATCCGTCTGCTCTTGGCAGTCTTTGGGTCCAGCACTTTATATTCATACTTGGATCTTTCTGCCTCGTCATCCTTTCTCACTCTGCACAGGTTTCCTTCCACACGCAGTTCCATTTCCCGAAAATCAATATTTTTCCAGGTCAATGCCATTACTTCCCCTTTACGAAGACCAGTACAGATTGTCAGAACAACTATCGGATATAACTCCTCTTCCCTTGCCTTTTCAAATATTACTCTTACTTCCTCTGCCGTAAGAGTCTTTCCCTCATAGGCCTGTCGTTTTGGCAAGGAAACAAAGTCATTTGCATTTTCCGTTATGTACCGTAATTTAACAGCCATCTTCAATGCCATATTGATTAGAATAAACATATGCCTTACTGTTTTTGCATTATAGCCGTTATTGCTCATCTCATTATAAAACTGCTGAAGCGTCTCACCATTTACATTTTCCAGCTTTGATTTACCTAGCTGAGAATTTAATATATGAGATCTCCAGATTCCCATATAAGAATCATAGGTGGTCTGCTTAAGCTCATTCCTCTTATAATTTTCAAGATAGAACATGATCCAGGCCTGCAAGGTCCACTGTGATTTTTCTTCATCCACATCTGAGTCTGGAGTTATCGCTGACTCAGCTTGCTGATCCTGTTGTTTTACTCTTCTTTTTCTATACTTGAAAATTATTTTTTCTGTATCTTCCCTGGAAGAGGCCGCACTATCAGCAGCCTCCTCTAATTTTTCTACTTTCCCTATTACCTCTTTTTTCGTCTTCCCGTAAATATAGCGTCGCTTGGAATCAGGCGCGTCTGGCAAATAAACCAGGCACCATCTTCCATCCTGTCTTTTATGAATTCTGTTTTCTAATATCTTATCCATTGCAATACCTCCATGAAATCAAAGTTTTTTACTTCAATCGTTCTCACGCTGGTTTTCTTTTACTTTTTCTCTGATCCATTCATCAAGATACGCTTTTGGAATTACCCTGCGTGTACCAATATCTAAAACTGGAAGTTCCCCCTGCTGGACTAACTTGTACGCATAACTTCTGCTAATATCCAGTAACTGTGCAACCTCGGCAATACTGTAGACAATCGGCTTCTGTTTCATCATATTGTTCTCCTTTCGTAAAACCACATATTTTTTGGATTATCACATGGTTGGAAAGGCTGTAAAAAATTACCCACTGGCTTCATCTTTATATTCTAAGCTCACTACGACTGGTTCTAAGACTCATATGGAAGGTGGAAAACCTTAATATATATAACTGTTCCAACTTCCAGATCAGGGACTTTTAAAGAGAGATTTTCTGCTTATCGTTTGTTGGAAAATACAATTTAATATTTTGCGCGATTTAGTCAGAAAAATGTATCCAAAAAATCTCCCCTAAAAAAATAAAATGGAACACAGGAAATTTCCATTTTCCAGATCTGAAATCAGCAAAAAAGCACTCAAAAATAGCCCAATTTTGCCTCCAAAATCCGTTAACAAAATATGTAATTCTGTAAATTTGTGTCAAGGAAGTGTCAGGGATAATGTATGGACAAACAAGAAATGAAAACAGAAATTCAGGCAACAAAAAAACCCTTGAAAATCAAGGGTTTCTAAGTATGCCGGCGACCGGAATCGAACCGGTACGGGAGGTTAGTCCCGCAGGATTTTAAGTGATTTGTTTTCTATCTTAATAGTGTCCCTAAAAGTCCTTTAAACCTTTGGGACACTATTTTTTAACCATTCTAACTGTCCATACATTATCTTGTTTCTGACAATCATTTACTCCAGAGCATACTTGCTTCCGTAAATATTATTCAGCCTTTCCTCTGTGAAACCTATTATAAACCCATTATAAGATTTTGGAAACTGGAATTTGCCCGCTCCCATATATTCTCCCAAAACCTCTACTTTTTGAGACAGGCAAAATCACCACCTTTTATATATCCCAAAAAGTCCTCTTTTCATTTTTGAATATATTCCAAAAATCACACACCTTTTCAGATACTTTCCTCATACTTTTTTATCAGCCGATAGAAGGTGCTTCTCTTCAACCCCAGCTCCTGCATAGCTTTTCTCGCTGTAATCTCACCCCGATTCCATTTCAGATAAATCTCCTCAAACCCGTCTGGTATTTTCACCTCTGGGCGGCCAAATTGTTTCCCCTTCTTTCTGGCTGCCTCAATGCCTTCCCGCTGGCGCTGGCGGATTGTTATTCTCTCCTGCTGGGCCACGCTCGCCAGAACTTCAATCAAGATATTTTGCACCATCTCCTGAATCCACTCCTGCCCTTCCGGGACTTCAATCAGTGAAGTCGGGAGATCCAGGATCTTCAAGCTGATCTTATGTGACTTGAACCATTGAAGCTCCTGCTTAATTTCCTCTTTGTTTCTGGACAGCCGGTCAAGGGATGTGATATAAAGCACATCCCCCGCCCGCAGTCCTAAAGAACCTTTCAAGGCCTGATAGGCTTCCCGGTTCAGATCCTTTCCGCTGGCCTTATCAACCAGAATCTTATCCTGCTCCACATATTTCTTCAAAGCCAGCACCTGCCTGTCCAGATTCTGCTCCTTGCTGCTTACTCTGGCATATCCAAATATTCTTTTCTCCATTCTCTGTCCTTTCCCTGCTGATAGGATTTTATAACGCCTGTATCCGGCATTATGGTTGTCAGCTTTCCTGTTTTCATTGAGTAGCGATAAATATGCACCGTCAGAAATTCTTCATCCGGTGTATAGGAAGCCACCGTATCCCAGAAACTTTTCCACAAATTTTCCATGTCTGTAATTTTACGCACATCATGAAAAACTGCCTCATTCACGCTTAAAGGTACAATATAGACCTCCTCTGCTCCCATTGCCCGGCAGACTTTTTCGATGTTGCCCGGGATAAAAACCCAGGCACATCCCAGCCCTTCCGAACCTAAGCCAAGACAATAACCGTGATCGTCTTTTTTCTCACTTGCTTCCACTTCCCAGAGTTCTTTTCCTGCACTGTATGGCTCCTCTGTCACTTCATCCATACCGATCAGCCTTACAAACAACATTTCCGTTGTGTTTTCATATGCCGTCTTTAATACTTCCTCCCTTGTTTTTCCCCATTCATCCAGAAAGCCTGCCGGAACTGTAACGCTGACCCGCTCATTCTCTGCTTCATCCAGTTTCTGGCACACTACCAAAGCAAAATCATCCTGGACAACGTAAATTCCTCCATCCAGAATATCTCTGTTTCTTTTTATATTAAGCACCCGGATAAATAAATCACCCTTCACTTTTTCATAATCTTTCAGCTTCCATAATTTCTTTATGTATTTTGCTTCCATATTCCTCTTCTCCTGTATTATGCCGCTGTTGCCGTTTTCTTAAGCCCTGCAAGAGCCCGTTTCCGCATGACTGCGTTCATCTCTGCAATGGATCTGACGCCGTATCGTTTCACCAAAATCTGCTCCGACACTCCGGTTCTTTCCAATTCCCGGTAAAGCTCTCTTACTTCTTCATCCGAAGTTCCGGCTTCTTCCTTAGCAGGCGCTTTATACTCAAAGACTGTTTCCCGCCGCTGATTCTCAATCGCCAGTGCCGTAATCACCTTATCTTCTGAAATACTGATAGACTTTACGGAAAAACGATCTTTCACTATTTTCCTGTGGTCTTTTTCCTGAATCTGAATCCGATCCGCAGATACCCAGATCAGCGGGGCCGTATATAGCTCCCGGCCAATTCCCAGGTTCACACAGGCCCGCTTAAAAGAGTCGGATGCGGCGCCCTTTTCCTTTTCATAATCGCTTTCACTTCCCACATCCTGCTTCATGATCCAGTCCTGATGCTCCTCATCCCAGACGCTGACACTGCAATACAGAGAACCACCAATCACGGTATGGTGTCTCTGCCAGCCGAAAATTCCAAACGTTTCATCAAGAATTGCCTGGTCTACTCTGGCATTTTTATAAAGCAGTAAGGTTATTCCCCGATCTGTAATAGTGCCAATCCGGCACTCGATCTCATCTGCTTTCAGATTACGGATTTTTATTTTCTCCATCCAAGCTTCCCCCCTTATGCCACTTTGAACAGTCTGTAGGAAGTGCTTCCTGCATACTGGCTCCAGATCTCCGGCTTTTCCTTTTTCAGTTCCTTTTCATTAAATGCCTTCTTCTCAATCTTCTTCCAGCTGACCGTCCGGCCTTCCTCCGTTTTTCCTTCTTCATGTTCCCCCAAAACAGCTTTGATCTGATTCGATAAACCATTTTTGTGCTTCTCCATTTCCTTGATCTGTCTGGCGATTGACTGATATTCCTCAATTACTTTTTCCATCTCTGCATCCAGGCGAACAATATCCTCTACCGGATCAGAATATTTCTCATCCAGATACTTACTGGTTGCTTTGGAATCGTCTGGCACAGGCGGAACATCTGCCAATACATGAGCCTCCCAGAAATCTTTTTCCGCTTCCAGAAGCTTTTCTATCATCTCTTCATCCCGTTCCACCTGATAATACAGGAAATGATTACCGCCAATCAGAACCGCAATATAGGCCCGTTTCAGTCCGCAAACTGCAAGGTAATGCTGTACCTGTAACTGATACTCCTTCGGGATTCCGCCGTCCTGCCACTCCCTCTCCCTGTACTGACTGGCCGTCTTGGCTTCAAAGATACATTTCTCTCCGTTCTCATCCGTCACGATTCCATCCACATCGGCAAAGAGATAAGGATATTCCGGATGGAAGATCATAAAATGCTTCTGCCGTACTTTCAGTCCTGTTCTCTTCATAAACTCATGCCGGATCACATCCTCCATCAATGTTCCCCAGTAGGTGTACTCGTTTCCCTCATCGGTGATCTCTTTTCTCCCGGTCTTCTCTTCCCAGAGCTGAAGAATGGAGCGATAAGGATTTTCTCCCATAACAACAGAGGCATCGGAGCCCCCAATGCCTTCTCTACGCAATTCCAGCCATTCCAGTCTTGTTAAATCCTTTGTCGAAATCTTCTTATATCCCATAATATTTTCCCCTTTTTCTTAAGCTGCTGTTACCAGCTGATATGCTTTGTCAATCAGCGGATTCCCGTCCGCCGTCTTTGCAAACATGTTTTCTCTGTAGTTTGCCGTCTTTCTCCTCGGCTCTGCATGGGTAGCGAAGTCTGATACCGCATTGACAAAACGATAAGCATTGTTTCCGAGCTCTTTCAAATCCGGCGCATCAAAATAGCGAAGCTTCATATCCTCTCTCAATTTTTCAATCCCCCTTCTCTGCTGTAAGGTAGCCTTTTCTTCGATCGGAAGCAGAAGTTCTATGTAATCCATCACCTGTTTCTCTGTCATTTTCTTCTGGCGCAGGTTTTCAAATTCATTACCCAGGGCAGTCATATAGGCATCCGCCAGGAACAGAGTATTTTTCGCTTCCTCGATTTTCTCATTGATATTCCCCGTATGAACCATGGACCAGGAACGTTTCGCTGTCTTCAATGCCAGATTCAGCGTGTTGTTGCAGACTACCCGGATCGGTGTCAGCGCTGTCTTCACAGCGCCGGAACCATCATGGGCATTGGAAAAAACCAGATACGGCGTGATTCTTTCTCCCAGAATAATGAACTCCTGTGGCATCCTTGCCAGAAGCCAGACCCGCTTTCCTTCCTGCAAAGATCCGGCAGTCTCGTAACGAACTCCCTCTCCCAGAAGCGCATCCGTAAAAGCAAAGGCTTCTTCATTCTGAACTACTTTATAACGATCCGTGACCACTCCCAGAACTTTCCTGTCACGATCTCTCACATTGACTCGGTAGCCTGTAATCAGCTCGTTCTTTTCCGTATATACCGGCTCCTGCAATACTCTCCAGTCCAACTCTGCCAGTCTTAAAGCTTCCCGGGACTCCGGTGCCTCTGCTACCATAGTTCCCAGTCCATGCCACGGTTTCTCTCTTGTGTAAAACATCGTTTCTACATTTGCTGCCATCGTGAATCCTCCTCTTCTTTTGTTTTTGGAATTTTACTTTTCTTCGTTCTGCTTAAAGACCTGCTCTACGACTGCTCCAATGGCATCGAGAATAATCAGAATAATTTTCTCCAAACAGCTCACCCTTCCTTTCCTATAAAATGACATGAAAAAGGCAGAACCCGTAATGAGTTCTGCCTGATGTGGTATCACTATTATAGTATGTAATTGAAATTTAATACTTGAATGAGAGCTTCCTCGCCCCCTATGCATTACTTTTAACTACTGTCATCACAAAAATAAATCTTGACTTCCAATTTCTGTTTCTGGGTATATCTTTACAGCTAAACCTGCTTCTTCATCCCATGCACATTCCAAAAGCATAATGGTTGTTCCATCCTGCTTAAAAAGAATCGTTTTAGGTGTTACAATCTGTGCAAGGTCTGCAATATGATTGATCTTCCTTGCTCCAACCCATTGAGTAGATAATTCCTCAATATTATCATTTACATACTCAAAAATTGTCTTTTCAATTATATCAATCTCTGTACTCTCATTTTCAGAAAACTTCTTATAAGCTTCCTGCTCTTCTATCGTAATGGGCTTTCCAGAATATGCTTTTGCAGCTATTGTAACTTCCCATTTTTCCCCAAAAGCTACGATCATCTGCTTTTTAATCCATCGGTGCTTGTATTGCATGGCACCAAATGCAGGATCATTACATAAAGTTTCCATTCACTTTTGCTCCTCCTTCTTTATATATTCTGATTCTGTGATTTTATTTCAGAAATCCCCCCAGAATGAGAAATATTACCATGAACCTCTGTCGGAACTTTCATCATGGTCTTGCAATCTTTACATTCATGCCATGTATATTTATTTTCTTCTCTCCATTTTGCAACTTCTTCTGGGGTGCAGCCTCTTCGTTCAGCCATTTTTTCATCTGCCTGATCAAAATTTGCATCTCGCTCTTCTGAGAAATCATCTATTTCAACAGTCCCTTTCGACACTTCATGAAAATCTGGTGCTCCTTCAAGAAATGGAATAGAATCAAATTTATATTTTTCCATAATTTGCTTCCAAGATTTGTGCTCCGGGTTAGTGCCATGCCGGTCACCGGGTTCAACATCTGGATTTGGCTTCCACTCAGAATTTCCTGGTACACCGCTCCATTCTCCGCCATTACGAGGCAATAGGTTATTCACTCTCTCAATCTTAAGTTTCGCCGTACCTTCTTCTAGCCTTTCCCAGACTCTGTTACCCTTTTCTTTATTTTCCCTTGCCTTAATATAACATTCCTGCGAAGTCTGATAATGGTCCCATTTTTGTTTTGCTGATTCACCGTTTATCTCTGATTTTTTAAACCGCGCCCATTCCTTGTTCGCCTTTTCTCTATAGAAACCAGCGGTACTGTCATATCTTTTCCCTAAAGTGATTTGACCTTTTTTCCACTCATCTACAGAAGCATACTCTCTTCCCGTTTCTTTATCATGGTACTTTCCATCATCACCTTTTTCCAGGTACTTACCATATCCTGCCTTTCCGTCATCATGGCGTTTTACATCATTTAAAGAAAATCCCATTTCTTTCAGAGCAGTGTTATAATACGATGAATCTGAAAACCCTGACAATTTTTCGATGGAAGTCACATCAGACTTATTCACTTCATCTATTTTAGGGCGTTCTAAATTATCATTTTCTCTTAAAGAACTGACTTCCCGTAATCCAGTCATACTATCACATCCCCTCCCACATGCTCTACAAACTTATGCCATATCGGATAATCCACACAATAGCGGTCGATATATTCTTTCATTATCAGCGTGATTAAAAGATCTATCTGTTTGTCATCAAATTCCATAATAGAAGGTTGTAATTCCGCCATGAGCATTATTCTTACATCATCAACCGATTCTTCGCTTGCTGATTTCTCAAGCACTTCCTTTGTATTTTTAAAATAATCAAAAATCATGGATGCTAACAAATGAACACGTTCCGTAGTTTTCTCTGCTGAAAGGAAGTCCAGTAATTCAACTTTCTTCTCTGCTGGCAAAGTGGACCGCAAGGCAGTCTCTCTCAACGTATCTTTAATTCTCAAATCATCCAGTTTTTTCTCAATACCAGTGTCAAGTAAATCAAACAGAATATTTTTTCCACCTTCAACAGGTTCATCTGATTTTTCAATAAAATTCTGCTCTTTAAGTTCCGGCTTTTCAATTTCACACAGAACAGGACTAACCCAGTCATTTTGATATACGGCCGCCACACCACGCGGCAGTTTTGACAATTCGATAATTTGATCTGCATTCAAGCCCGCTGCTTTGCCTACCAGCTCACGATCTGAAAAGTCTGGAAGCCTCATAATAATCTTAGTATTTGTATTTCTGATAACAGACATATCCAGCAATCCCGGTGACTGATCTGCAATAATAAAGCCTTCACCATATGTACGCATCTCCGCAATTGAATTGGCTAACATCTCAACCGATTTTCCAAGGAGGTTTGATGACTCTGAACTCTGTTCTGTACTCGTTCTCTTGAGCAGATTGTGAGCTTCTTCCAAAACAGTAACATGCTGCAACGCTGCATCACTTCCATTAGAATTGGAAATGCGATATTCCTGTAATTTCAACACTAAAATTCCCATTATCAGTGCTTTTGTCTCACTAGAGCCAACACGACTAAGATCAACAATTACATTCTCATCGAAAAGTTCTCTGTCATCAATGTCATCTGTTGTAAAAATCATGCTATTGATTCCATTTGTTAATGATTCCAAACGAGTAAGCAACGATCCCTTGTAGTTGCTCTTATTTTCATCCGAATATTCACTTTTATTTATATATTTTTCAACTTCAAGCGCAACGTCTATAAAACTCGGAAAAATATTTCCGTGTTTATTCTCTGACTTAATAAGATTCCATCCTGCCGCACGATAGGCATTTTCCATCGCCGCTTTTAATACTGCGGGCATTGCTGCATACATTGGCCAGCAAACATTAAAAATTTCAATCAGCCGTTCCAAATGTTCATAGACATGAATTTTATCACTTGGAAATTTAAACGGATTAACCCGAAGCAACCGTGTAATTTTCGGATTTGTCCCATACACTCTGATTTTAAATTGTTTATTATTCGCCAATGCATTTTTATATTCACCTTTTGCTGGCTCAATTACCATAAACTTTACTTTCTTTTTTAAGTCCCCAACATCTACAACATCTATTTTCGATAGTTCATCAAGTAATTTATAGATCGTTGTTGATTTACCAGAACCAGTTGATCCGGTAATAAATGTATGGGCAGTCAGAGCTTTTACATCCAGCATCACTTTATTATCTTCTCGATGATGCATATGATAAATATTTCCAATAGTAATAGTCTTTTCGGCACCTTCTGATAATGATGCCACCTCTCTTCCAAATTCTGCACAAGTTATAACTTGAACACCTGAAACTGATTTTTGCGGCAAGGCCATCTGATAAGCCATTTCTCTTCCACTAATAAGCATCGCGGCTGTTGTAGAACATCTCTGCCCTCCAACCACAACAGACTGAAACTCTGGATGATAAAAACGCATAAGATATTCTTTCATAGCCTTAATATCTTTTTCATCTTTCCATACATTCACACAGGATGCCTCTACAGAAGAATTATCGCCTCTTGTCAAAGATTTAAAAGTGCTTGCCGCCGCAACTGCAACACGATATTCTTTTGCAGCAAAATAAGCACAGGTATCGAACATACCAAAATCTTCACGTGCTCTCATTCTTTTAATTTGCTCATCTATCCGATCCAGCAGCGTTTTTACAGCTCGATTTTCATAACTAAGTTGAATAGATTCTCCTTTTGTATTTGAAAAAGATTTTGCTACCGAGTTCTGTTCCGTTAATGATTTTGCTGTACCGGAAGATTTCGTATCAATATTAGCAGTAGTATTTGTATCTGTGTTTGATTTCGCATCTGCATAAGTACCAGATATGCCTGCTCCTGTTCCAAATATATTCAGACCTGCTGATCCCCCACCACCTATACTTTTTGTATGCGTTTTGGATACTGACGTGCCATATGATAATGATTTTGCGACGGCCTCATTAGTTGTATTTGTGATACCTTTAATGATTCCTTCTGTATCTGTATCAGTCCTCTGGAGATTAACTGTCTGTGAGGAAGTTTTAAAAGGCGCCAATTGAGAATAGAGATCTTCATATTCTGCACACATTTCTTCAATTTTATTATTGCTCATCGCATCTGCAATAATAAACATTGAATACTCTTCTCCCTGTAAAGTATCAATTAACTTTTCCAGGCCCTGAACAAATTCCTCATTTTTATATTTGCTTCTGTCTCTCATTGCAGGTATACTACTGGCCGCAGCTATACAATTTACATTCTGGAATGACTTTTGAATAATTTCCTCTTTAGTCATCGAATCTACCAAACAGCTATTTTGATTAGCTGTACGAACATTTATTACTGCTTGAAACTCTGTGCCTGGAAAGTTACCTTCAAAGGAATCTTTTAATACTTTTCCATTCTCTAATTCTTTGCCTATTATTGAAAGCTGTTCCGTACCTTCTTCCACAGAAAAATTTCTTGTAACAACACCCAAAAATAAATCTGCACGATCCTTATGGCCATTCATCAGCATAACTGCACCACAGTTTCCCAAAGAAAAAATAGATGAATAAACCGTTGTCAGTTTTGCCTGGATGTTTTCATTTTTATCATAGACAATTCTTGCAACCCGATATAAAGAAACATTATCTCCAACTTTGATGGACTGCAAAGCTTTATCTAACTCTATGCACGGCATGTCAGAAAGTTTATAGAGATATTTTTTTAAGATTACCTGATCCGCAGCTTTAAATGCCGCATAGAGATCATCAATAGGTAAAGGGCTCTTCACATGCACATCATTTTCCATCTGTATCTCCTTATTTATTTGAACAGGTTCTTGAGCAGCAACACTAGAAGAATCACCAGAATGATCGCTGCTATTACCATTCCGGGCTTGTGAAAATTTTGCTTTGTTGTCTCTTGGCGTTTTATTTCAGAATCACTATTTTTTGTAGATGCATGGTCTTCTTTTTGAGCATCAATCTGTTGATCCTGTTCTGGCGACTTTTTAGATATAGCTTTTCCTACTTCTTCAATGTATGGAATCCTACTTAACGCAAAATTTTCTCTAAACCAATATGTAAGCTCAACAAAATATCCTCTATCCCATAAAGAGCGCTCTAATCTCTTTTCATAAGATAATTTTTGTTCTTCCTCAAAAATATCAAAATCTTTATCTTTTTCTTTCTCTTTTTTTAAAATTTCTAAAAGCTCATATAGTTCTCCATATTCAAACGCAGGGTCATTCCACATAGCGTTCATTGCGGCTCCTTTTATCCACCTATAATTTTTATTTTTAATTGCCTTTTCTAAATCTGCTCTGTCAAAAGATACAAATTCAAACATAATCATTCCTCCTCTATTTTCCTTTTCAAAGAATTAAGCCATTCATAAGTTGCATTATTGTTTTGAATTTCATTATCAAGCTGTTCAATAGAACCTAACAAATTTTCAATTCGTATTTCTTGATTTCTAATGTCTTCTAAAAAATTTCTTACTTCTTGGAGAATCCTATCAACTAGATCTTTCACCTGTTCCTTCTTGGCTTCTAAATTGTTTTTGAAATTTTTCTCCATTTTTATACTTTTTTCATTTAAATCGTCGCAGTACGCAGTAATACGCTTCGTAATTGCTTTTGTCTCATATGATCCATCTACTTTTCTCTCTACACTGACATAATCATCCATAAAGAATGCTCTAATTTTATTGAATAGATTCCAACTTGAACTCAGTTCCTCTTTTTTTTCATTATGAACTTGTTCAGTCCTAGTTGTACGATTTTTAATGCTAACTTTCACATCTGAAATCAATTCTTGTGATGATATATTTCCCAAAGTTACTTTCCACCACACGCTATCTGTAAATTTATATTCTCCCTGATTAAGCAAACCTGCCTTCTCTAATTCTGCAACCGTACTTTTAACTACTTCAAATATTTTACTAATCTTTTCATCATAGTCTCTTTTCATTGACTCTAATACTTCATTTGTTTCATTCAATTTTCTATCAAAAAGTTGCTTTATTCTACTAACTCTTACTGCAATATCCGATTCAACTTCCTCACGAGATCTTTGTCCCGTATTTACTCCTGTGTGGAGATGATCTCGGAAAAAATTGATATCGCGGTCTTTATCTATTTCTTTAAGAAATCCACCAATTGCTTCACCCAATTTTTTAGAATCAAAATCAATTTTCTTTAACTCATCCAATCTTTCATTGATTTCTACTTGTGCTTCTTCAAGTGCGGCGATTTTTTCTTCGGTGCTTTTTTTTCTTCTTCCTACCTCCTCTCTCTCGCCACTCTTTTCCCCCAGTTCCATTTTCGCCTGCTTTAACTCTGCAAGAATACCATTCGTAAAACTATTCACATCATCTAATATAGCTTCAAAAGTTTCTAGCAAAGCGCGTACCTTAATCGGATATGCATAGCGCTCTATATAATCTCTGATTGCATATTCTACAGAAACAACCCCGCACTGGAGTTCCGTTGCACGAACTTCATTGTCCTTTTCAAGGGCATCTTCAAATTCTGTCGCTATTTCACGCTTTCGATAGTTAGGTATATCACAGTATTGAGAAAGTAAAAAATCAGGGTCCTTATCACATATATCATCCTTGAAATCACGATAATCCCTCCAAAGAGCTTTCAACTCGGCACCATCTTTGCCTCTATCATATTCAAAAGCTCTTTTTTGAATAGCATATGCTATTCTTGCTGTTATCATAAAAATCCGAGGTACAAAATATGATGCATCTTCCGCTAACTGCTGTAGGTCTTTTTCATCTGTTCCTATTCCCCATCTTTTTGTATCTGTTAAATATTCAGCAAATCTTTTTTTTGTATTTTCAGCTGACTCTTCGTTGCTTTTTTTATATTTTATATCATCACACTTATTTATTAAGAAAAGAAATCTGTCATTAAATCCACTCTCTTCCTGCTTAGATTGCTCAATAATTTTACTCATAAATTCACCAATGCTCTTATTTTCATACTTAGTGCCCTCTACACAAAGGAGAATCATTGGCTTACTATCATCCACAATTGCTTCTAAAGCAGTATCGGCATGCCTGTTGACTCCATTCTCACTAGCCTTGGAACTGTCTATCCCTGGTGTATCAATCAAAACAATTCTGAATTTATCTGCGCTTACACTTTCTGGATACAAATGCGACAAATCTAATTCTAACTCTAGGGTACTTACCCTAGCGTACTGCTCTCGAATATCAGTTTCTTTTAACGGTGAGATTTTTAAAAATTCCTCTGCACACTCAATATCACTTTCAAAAATCTGCCTTTCACCAATTATGTTTTTATCTTCGTCATAACATGTCAACGCCACTTTGCTTCCCAGAGAGGGATTATGTTTAATCCTACAATTTTTGGATGTACAAGTATCATTGCTGGTTGGCAGAATGTCATGTCGCATCAAAGCATTCAGCAATGTAGATTTTCCAGAACTGTATAACCCGGCAAATACAATTAAAAATTCATTTTCCTTTGCAGCTTTATAATTTTTATCCAGATCACGATATCTTTCATTCAAGTCTGTTGCTGTTCGTTGTTCCACCAATGCGCGAAACCTGTCCGATTTCAATTCATGTACCACTTCTTCAATATTCTGAGACAACTTCTTATCATCCAGCACTTTCCTGTGTTCATAATGATATCTGACACGAGTTCTCTCTGAACGTTTTGCATTTTGCTCTTCTATGGCACGCTGTAAATCCTGAAAATCAATCTTACGACCAGAAAAAATAATACCTACTTCATCATTGTTTTCCGGGTCTGAAATTTCATTTACAAACCCATCCCAGCCTAAATAGAGAATGGGCTCTATCCATGTTTGTAAAGGAGTTCCCTGCTCAATAAACTTTTTAATATCGCTGTAATCACTGCTCTGACATACATCAACGCCATCAATCTTCATCCTTGTTTTCATCTTATATGGATTGTAGCTTATCTCTATCTTTTTCATGTCTCTTTCCCCCATCCCATATGTTGTGTGATTTACTGAGTTTCAGCCTATTAAATGCGACTATTTTTCGTTTGGTATGTATTATCGTTAAAATTATACGATATTACATATTATTTTGCAACGGATTTCCTTATAGAATTGACATTAGAATAACAGAAAGTTGGTGATATTCCATAATCAAAGTATTAGATCGCATTACCTATTACCGTGAATGCAGGAACTGGACCGAATACCAACTTGCTTCCGCATCTGGTCTGACCCAATCTACCATCTCTTCCTGGTACCGTAAAGATTTGGTTCCTTCGATCGGATCTCTTGAAAAAATATGTTCCGCATTTGGCATCACTTTATCTCAGTTTTTTTCTGAAGATGAATCAACATCACTTTATCTGACTGATACACAAAAAAGGCTAATCGAAGTATCTTCAAAGCTTACTCCCAGACAACAGGATGCGTTAATTGATCTTCTTAACACACTTTAAAGGGCTATGCGGTTTTGTTTCCGCATAGCCCATCCTTCACTTCATACATTCCATAAACAGCCGGAAGGCACTCTTAAATCCACGAATGAAACCAATCTCTTCGCCTATCTCTGCAAGGTTGAACGCCAGATCCTCCCCGCTCTTTCCAGTTTTCTTTTCCGCACTAATAGATATTCCATTTTTTTCAAAAAATATACCGTGTTCTTTTGTGATTTTCATATCGGGTTTGATTAATTTCATGGCTGCAATACGTCCAAGACATACAATAATTTTGGGTCGCATAATCATCACTTGATTTCTCAGCCAGTCAATACAAGC